>JAEAME010002280.1_pt1 | contig 11491 bp, 7 predicted proteins | sample 8958731 | NCBI WGS metagenome assembly JAEAME01 (sample SAMN16933194, study PRJNA681113) | bioreactor sludge metagenome | isolation source: anerobic bioreactor sludge (Control) | place: India:Bengaluru | collected 2018-10-24 | reverse complement strand
GCCGAATACAAGGCCAAGAGATTTAATTATATCCCGCAGGTCACCGACAATACGACCTCTATAATTAGTTTTTGGGCTTGAGATACCATTCTCTATTTCCGGTGTTTTTTTCATGGACATAAACTCAATGCCTCGCGATCATACTGCAATTAAAGCAGGGAAATATACCCTTCGCTGTTGCCAGGGGGATGACATTTAATGATAAAACGCCTTTACTCAATCCCCTATCACCAACACAGAACATTGCGCTTTCCTTTTAATCTTTTCCGTTACACTTCGAAAGTGAATATGCGGAAATCCTCTTTCCCAGTGCCTGGCAATAACGATTAGATCTACATTTTTTTCTATCTGCTCTTTAAGGATCTCTTCGTAAGGTTTGCCTTTCCTGATATCCGGGATTATCTCAACAGATTTTGCCTCAGGGAATTTAACCATTTGTCTTTGCATCATCTCGTTTTCGCCTGCAGTCATTCGAAATCGATTAACGTGAAGGAGATATATCCTCGCGTTTTGTTGTTTAGCAAGATCAATTGCCACCCCCAACGCTACATCTGAGGGTTCTAAAAAATCTGTTGGAACGAGTATTGTTTTCAGACCGTGTCTATTCATCTCTATCACGGCAATCACTCTCCCTATGAAACATCCTTCATATCACTAATTTTAAACAGTTTGATATAAAGTGGGCGTTAAAAGATTGGCCATAAGCATAAAGAAAATATAAAGAAAATATCAGGTAATCGAATTTGGATGAACATTTAGAGCTACAATACTTGATTCAAGTGGCATAGGCGATTGTCTCAAAAGGTTCTATGGATGGGTTATTGGGCATCAAAACTTACCCTATACTATTATTAACACCGAACGTATGGATAAGTGAGTATCCACTGTATACATTGGACATTATCTTGAAAAAGATATTAGGGTCATATATAGTTAAATTATAGAAATAGAAAACGGATTTGGTGTAAAAAGGTTATTCGATCAAATGTTTTAAAAGGCACAGATCATTAATGAAAGAAACAGACAAATCCAATCTCGAGAAAAGACCAGATCCCGACGCACTTCTCAAGGAAGTTGAACGTGAGGAAACAAAGAAGGGTCGTTTAAAGATCTTTCTTGGATATGCCCCTGGCGTAGGTAAAACATATGCCATGCTACAGGAAGCGCGTATTCTGAAGGCTCGTGGTGATGATGTTGTTGCCGGAATCATTGAAACACATAAACGTTCGGAGACCCAGGCTCTTCTTGCTGATTTGGAAGCTGTACCAAGACGGCAGGTAGAATATGAAACTCTTATTCTCGAAGAACTGGATATTGATGCCGTTATTACCCGTCGACCCTCGGTCGTTTTAGTTGACGAACTTGCGCATACGAATGCACCCGGCAGCCGTCACGTAAAACGATATCAAGATGTGGAAGAATTATTGAATACAGGAATCGATGTGTATACCACCATCAATATACAGCATTTTGAAAGCCAAATGGATGTGGTGGCAAAAATCACCGGTATCAGGATACAGGAAACAGTTCCGGATACTCTTCTGGAAATTGCCGATGAAGTCCAAGTAATAGATATTCCCCTGGAGGAACTGTTTCACAGATTGAATGAGGGCAAGGTATACATCCCGGAAAAAGCAAAACAGGCCATGCAGAACTTTTTCCAGCGGGGCAATCTTGTCGCCTTACGTGAGCTTACTCTCACGCTCGTGGCACGAAAAATGGATACGGAACTTCTAAATTATATGAAGGCGAAAGCTATTTCAGAATCCTGGCCCGCGGGAGAAAGGATAATGGTATGCATCGGCCCAACCCCATATGCCATGCAACTCCTTCGTCGTGCTTACAACATTGCAAAAGACGCCCGCGCTGAATGGTATGCGGTCTATGTTTCCACTCCGGCTCTGAAAGACCTTTCAGATACTGAAAAGGGGCATTTAACCAACGCGTTAAACCTCGCCGAAGAGCTTGGCGCAAAAGTTATGACTCTTCTGGGATCGGATATCGCCGTCGAAATAGTCCGTTTTGCCCAAGAAAAGAACATCACCCGTATTGTCATCGGTAAACCCTTAAAAAACCGCTTTCCGATATTCAGGAAAAACTCTCCTGTAAACAAACTGATCAGTGAAAAAACAGATTTTGAGTTTCATCTCGTGACACCAACAATTGAAAAAAAAGCAATGGCAGAGAAACAGACTATAGAGAAATCTGTGTTCCACTCAAGAGATTATATTACTATTCTTGGTATGATCGCCTTGGTCACTATTTTTAACTTTTTCTCACAGGCATTTATTGACACGCGGTCCCTTGTTTTTATCTATCTGCTTGTAACTATCATCAGCGCTCTTTTCTTCGGGACAATTCCATCGATCTTTGCATCTATAATAAGTTTGCTGACGTTTGATTTTCTCTTCACCGAACCACGGTATAACTTTTCCATGTTTCATACATCAGATATTATCAGCATTGTGCTTTTTTTCTTTACCTCAATAGTCGTCGGCCAGCTTGTTAAGACAACGAGACAACAAAATGTGATGTTACAATCCCGTCTAAAACGGGTCTCCCTTGTTGAGGAGATGAGCAAGGAATTTATGATGCTTCCACCTGTTGAACAGCTAATCGGCGGTTTTGCGCATGATTCAAATGATTGGACAAATATCCTGTCTTTTCTTCGAACGACAGTCCTTGACGACATGGGCCACATTACAGCCAAGTATGTTGCAACAATCATTGAAGCGCCTTGTTTTATACTCTTTAAAGATAATAACAGAAAGTTACGGGTATGGGCCAGAAAAGGATTGGCAAACGATCCTGACGACAAAGAAATGGCTGTTGCTGAATGGGTATACGATCATGGGGAGATAGCAGGGGCGGGAACACAAACCCTTTCAGATATTAAGTTATTTTTTATGCCCATGAAGACACCTGACGAAACTGTTGGGGTAATTGGCATTCAATACGAATTCAAAAATCTTATGCTTGATCAACGCCGCATACTTAGTACCATATCCAACCTGTCATCACTTGCCGTGGCCAGGTGGGCAAACATTTAGACCACTCGTGAAACTAAAGCATTTTATCAAGACTCAGATTCAATTGAAGAACATTAACAGAGTCCTGACCGAGAAAACCCAAAAAAGGGGTTTCAATACGCTTTTGCATTAGCTCTTTCACCGCTGACTCAGGAACCCCCCTCTCCCGTGCCACACGTCTTATTTGAATCATTGCGGCCGCAAGGCTAATATGTGGATCAAGGCCGCTTCCCGAAGCAAGAACGCTGTCTGCCGGGACAGGCGCCAGAGGTTCAAGTCCATTTTCTTCCCGGATCTTTCTAACCCTCTCATTGACCGTCTGAAGAAATATTTTATTCGATGGCCCCCAATTACTTCCCTGAGAATTACGTGCATCATATACCCTCTCCAGCGCTGATGGCCGTCCGTGAAAATATCTTGCGCTCGTGAACTCTTGTCCAATCAGGGAAGAACCTGCAACTTGTCCTTTATAAACAATGAGATTTCCCCGAGACTTTTGACGGAACCCCAGGGCTGACACCCCGATAATAACCATGGGATATACAACCCCTGTGATAAATGACAAAAGGATAAAAACGCGCAAGTACCGTGTGAACTCTTTCATTTCTGCCCTCCTAAGCAAGGCCTAATAAAGTGATCAAAAGATCGAGCAGCTTGATTCCGATAAACGGCAGAACCAACCCTCCGATTCCATAGATTGCGAGGTTGCGCCACAGAAGGGTCACTGATGCCATAGGACGATACTTAATGCCTTTTAACGAAATCGGTATAAGCAATGGGATAATAATAGCATTGAATATTATTGACGCTAAAACGGCGCTCTGTGGTGTAGTGAGATGCATGATGTTGAGAATACCCAGCGATGGAAAGAAGGGTACAAAAATAGCAGGAATGATGGCAAAATACTTGGACACATCATTTGCAACACTAAAGGTGGTCAGCGCTCCACGCGTCATAAGGATCTGTTTCCCAATTTCCACAATATCAAGAAGTTTCGTTGGATTTGAGTCAAGGTCGATCATGTTTGCGGCTTCCCTCGATGCCTGTGTACCCGCGTTCATAGCCACAGCAACGTCTGCCTGAGCAAGCGCCGGGGCATCATTTGTTCCATCCCCGATCATAGCAACCAAATTGCCTTCATCCTGATACTTCCGAATAAGCTTCAGTTTTTCCTCGGGTCTTGCCTGAGCGACAAAATCATCTGTGCCTGCCTCTGCGGCAATAGTTGCTGCAGTAAGAGGATTGTCTCCTGTTATCATAATGGAGCGTATTCCCATTAGGCGAAGCTGGGACAAACGATCTTTTATCCCTTGCTTAAGAACGTCTCTCAAACCAATCACTCCGAGTACTTCAGAAGAATTTGCTACAACAAGGGGAGTTCCTCCGTCGTGAGCTACTCGATCCACTGCCGTCCTGACAGATTCGTGTATCACCCCTCCTCTTTCCTCCACAAACCTGTATACAGCATCTGCGGCACCTTTTCGAACTTCGACGCCATCCCAGGATATACCGCTCATGCGAAGCTCCGGAGTGAAGGGAACAAATGTTGCCTCCTCGGGGGGTTTTATTTTTCGCCCCTGGATATCTATAGACCGTTTAGCCAATGTTACAATGCTCCGTCCCTCCGGTGTTTCGTCTGCAAGTGAGGCAAGCAGAGCACACCGGATGAGTTCCTCGCGGTCCACATTGGAAACTGCAATAAACTCCATTGCCATACGGTTCCCCAGAGTAATTGTGCCTGTCTTGTCAAGGAGCACAACATTGACGTCACCGGAAGCTTCCACAGCCCGACCGCTCATGGCAATAACATTACGCTTGATCAAACGATCCATTCCTGCTATGCCAATAGCCGGAAGCAGTCCTCCGATTGTTGTCGGTATGAGGCAGACAAGGAGCGCGACAAGGATGGGTATGGTAATCCTTACTCCGGAATAGGCTGCAATCGGTGCCAATGAACTAACCACCACTATAAAGAGCATGGTTAGACCTATAAGAAGTATTTCGAGTGCTTTTTCATTTGGCGTCTTCTGGCGTTTCGCACCTTCCACCATGGATATCATATGGTCAAGGAAGGTCTCCCCGGGATTGGCGGTAATTCTGACTTTTATACTCCCGGACAAAACATGCGTGCCGCCTGTCACTCCCGTGCGGTCACCTTTTGCCTCCCGTATCACCGGAGCCGATTCTCCGGTGACAGCAGATTCATCTACCAGGGCAACACCGTTAATGATTTCGCCATCGCCCGGTATGGGATCATTGTCCCCCACGATCACAACATCATTTTTTCGTAAAGAGAGTGCCGGAACGGTTTCAATCCGGCCATCAGGTTTAAGCAACCTGGCATATGCTTCATTTTGGGCTCTACGCAGTGTCTCTGCCTGAGCTTTACCGCGGCCTTCCGCCAGGGCTTCCGCAAAGTTCGCGAAGAGTACGGTAAACCAGAGCCAGAGACTTATGTGAATGTTAAACCAGAATGGTCCGGGATATATTAGGTTAATTACTGAAATGACCGTTGTGATAACAGAGACCATTTCCACGATGAACATAACTGGGTTGCGCCATAAAATGCGCGGATCAAGTCTCAGAAACGATCCTTTGATTGATGCTTTTAGGAGATCGGATTGCCAAAATTTTGGCTTCTCTTTTTCCATGTATTTTTCCCCTTCTCAGAAAGTGCGACCTGAAAGGACTAATAAGTGTTCAAGAAATGGTCCGAGCACCAAAGCTGGGAAGAAAGTAAGAGCACCGACAACGATTACTATAGTTGTCAATAATACAACAAAAAGCACACCGTTTGTGGGAAAAGTGGCAGAGGTATTTGGTACGTTTTTTCTTGATCGAAAGTGATCCGGCGATGGCCAGAGCAGGCAGTATTGTCAGAAACCGTCCGACAAGAATAACAAATCCTGTTGCCAAGTTATAATAAATTGTATTTGTGTTAAGTCCGGCAAAGGCGGATCCATTGTTGCCGGCAGAAGAAAAAAAGGCATAGAGTATCTCGGAAAGCCCATGTGGCCCGGAATTATTCAAGCTGCCAAGACCTGCCGGAGTTGCTACTGCGATACCAGCGAAGATAAGAGAGGCAATAGCTGGTGCAATGATGGCGATAACAGCCATGATCATTTCTCTTGATTCGAGCTTCTTTCCTAAAAATTCAGGGGTACGGCCAATCATGAGACCTGCGATGAAGAGAGTAAGAATCGCGTACATAAGCATTCCGATGAGACCGACGCCGACGCCTCCGAAGATGACTCCGCCGATCGCCATATTGAACATGTATACGAGACCCGTAATGGGCATCATACTATCGTGCATAGCGTTCACAGATCCGTTGGAGACAGTTGTTGTGGCTTGGCCCCAGAGAACAGACGGCCCAATACCGAAGCGAACCTCCTTTCCTTCCATATTCATACCATATGCGACGCCCGACCTGACAAGCAATGAATTACCCTGCCATTCAGTCCAGAGAACGACACTCAATCCAATGAGGAAGAGGATCATCATGGCCGCAAAGATCGCCCAGCCCTGACGCTTATTGCCGACCATTATCCCAAAGCTCAAAGGCAGTGACGCAGGAATAAGCAGAATAGCGAGCATTTCAAAAAAATTAGATAATGGTGTCGGATTTTCAAAAGGATGAGAAGAGTTGGCATTAAAAAAACCGCCACCGTTGGAACCCAATTGTTTAATCGCGATCTGGGAAGCCACAGGCCCCACGGCAATAACCTGTTCAGCACCTTCCAGGGTCTGTGCCTTCACGGAAGGACTAAAAGTCTGTACCACTCCTTGCGAAACAAGGAACACTCCAAATATAATACTCAGGGGAAGAAGAACATAGAGTAGAGAACGGGTCATATCAACCCAAAAATTACCGATAGTATTTTTTAGTTTGCTCGTAAATGCCCGGATGAGAGGCAACAGGACAGCCATTCCTGTTGCGGCAGAAATGAAGTTCTGTACCGTTAAGCCCACCATTTGTGTGAAGTAGCTCATGGTTGTCTCGCCGCTATATGCCTGCCAGTTTGTGTTTGTTACAAATGATATAGCCGTATTCAAAGCAGTGTCCCAACGCACAGGGCCAAGGCGCATGGGATTGAGGGGCAGTCGATCCTGAAGTATCTGTAACAGGAAAAGGACGATAAGACCTATCATATTAAAGAAAATAAAGGCAGTGGAATATTGCTTCCATGACATCATTCTTGTTTCATCAATCCCGCATACCTTATATAGATTGATTTCTATTGGACGTAGCATGAAACTTAAAACATTGCGCCTGCCGGTAAAGACTTTTGCCAGATAATTGCCGAAAAATAGGGCAAGAAATATCAAGATCCCCAGAAAGACTATGATATATGTTATATCCTTTATCATTGCGATCGCACTCTTTCAGAGATATCCTCCACAAGACAATCTTACATAATGAGATGTAAATTAGTTGTTAAAAGATGAGCAATAAGTATAAAAAAGCCATAAAGAAGTAAGAGGATTGCTTGTAAAAGATTTATCAAACTGAATAACTTGCATTTGATATTTATTTTACTGTTGTGGAACTAATCTCTTGTTATCAGTCGATACCCTACACCGGGTTCAGTGATTATATAAGATGGTTGTGAAGGATCAACTTCTATCTTATGACGCAGTTGTCCGATATACACACGCAGATACTGGGAATGTTCTTGATAGTTTGCCCCCCAGACAGCAAGCAGAAGCTGCCGGTGGGTCACTACCCTGCCTGCCTGCTGGGCCAGATACTTGAGAACTTCATATTCCGTTGGCGTGAGCCGTACTTCCTCTCCCTTGATAGCTACAATCCTATGCGCTAGATCAATTGAAAGCTCGCCAAAGGTAAGTATTGGCGAATCTTCCGATTTGGCTGTACGGCGGATGGCGGCCCGGAGCCTGGCTATAAGCTCACCCATACTAAATGGTTTCGTAACATAATCATCCGCTCCGACATCAAGGGCTTTTATCTTGTCGTCTTCATGTTCCCTCACCGAGAGAACAATAACAGGGACCTGTGTCCATTCGCGGAGGCGCTGAATAACCTCAATACCGTCCAGGTCAGGCAATCCCAGATCGAGAATGATCACGTCAGGATGAAATATTGATGTCTGGCTCAGGCCTTCACGTCCGGAAGCGGCCTCTCCAATATTGTAACCATAGCCCTCTAAAGCAGCCCTTAACATCCGGCGTATCTGTTTCTCATCATCTACAACAAGGACCCGTGGGCCATCATTTGGCATGATTTGTTCCCTCTCCTGTATCTCGTTGTTCCAAAAGCTCTTCCGGCGGCGGGAGAGAAAAGATAAATTTGTTTCCGTACTCCAGTGATGACTCAACCCATATTTTGCCTCCATGAGCTTCGATGATTCCCTTGCAGATAGACAGGCCAAGTCCTGTTCCGCTTGCTTGTTTAGTTTGGAGCCGATAGAACTTGTCGAACACATGCTGTTGTTCCGTCTTTGGAATAGGAGGGCCGGGATCGGCTACTGTGAGAAACAGTGTTTTGTCCTGGTAAAGAGCTGAAATAGTTATTGTGCCGCCAGGGAGAGAATATTTCGCCGCATTTTCCAACAGGTTAATTATTACCTGTTCCATGAGAATAAAATCAACATTGATAGAAGGCAGGTCAGAAGGAACATCAACCTGCAATGGATGGCCTAGCAGGGTATCTCTTGTTTCTCTCAGAACAACACCGACAATGTCCTGTATATCGCATAATTTCATGTTTAGTTTCAATGTGCCGCTTTCAAGACGCACCATATCAAGAAGATTTTCGATGAAGCGGTTCATACGATGAGCTTCTTCCCTGATCGTATGGAGAAAAATATCTTTCGCTTCCTGAGTATAAACGCTTCCTTCAGCAAGAAGACTTGTCACAGCCCCCGTGATAGACGCGAGGGGTGTACGAAAATCGTGAGAAATAGAATTCAATAATGTTCTATGGAGCTTTTCTGATTCGGCCAACCATTTTGCCTGTTCGGCTTCTTTCGCAAGTTGCAAGCGGATTATTGCTACTGCGGCTAGATTTGTTAATGTTTCAATAAGTTGACGTTGCTCTGATGAAAGGATTGTATGTTCTACGTTCGGTCTGATACAGAGGACGGCCAGTGTTTTGTCCTCTGCTTTTACTGGAAAAAACAACAATGATCTTCCTTTTTCAAAAATACCTAATCCCTTGCCCGCCGGTTGACCGTGCTCCAGCACCCAGAGTGCCACCGTATATTCTTTTTCATCAAACACTGCATTTTCGGGAGAGGCAGCTGTTTTATTCAGCATTCCAGCATCGGGATCCTGAATGAGCACAATAGCCGTGCCGTTTAAAATTTCAGCAACTTTACTGGCAAAGGTTTTCAAAACTTTTTGTAAATCATTTTCTGCCGCAATCTCCTGGCTAAGGGCATACAAAATGAGAGTCCTTTTTTCCCGTTCGGTGGCTTTTTCCAGTTCATCTCTCAGTTTTGTTGCCATAGTGCTGGTAACAAGAGCCACCAAAAAGAAAATGACCAGAACAAATATATGTTGAACACTTCCCACAGCAAAGGTAAAAATCGGTGGGACAAAGAATAAATTAAAAGTTAATACCCCCAGAACAGAGGAAAGGAATGAAGGTCCTCGTCCCCAACGGACAGCGCTGATAAGCACCGGCAACAGATAAAGAAGGGCAATATTTGTTAAATCAAAATAGGGTCTGAGAATTTCCCCGAGAACAGTAACAATCAATATTGAAAGGAATGACCATACATAATACTTTAATGGTGAGCTAATAAAAGGAACGTTTCTCTTGATGTTTTCTTTTTTCTCGGAATCTTCCTGTTCGATTGTTTTCATTGCGTTGATAAAAATTAATATATTAATTATCATACCATGAAAAAGTGAAATGTGCTGGTGTTTATTTCAAATAACAAACAGAGAAGAATGCAAGGATTTGATGTAGATTGGAAGAGATTTAAATACCAGGGGGCTTCGTACCTTTTAAGGTAATAGGCCCCCTGTTTTATGTAGAACTATGTTTGTATCTACTTAGGTATCTTATCCAGTGAAATACCGCAGGCATCCGCGACACCCTTCCCATATTCCTGATCTGCCTTCATACAATTGCCGATGTGGCGTATTTTGACAAATTCCGGCGCTTCGGCAATTGCGCGCGCGGTGTTCCCGAAGAGTGCCTGCTGCTGCCCAGGAGTCATAAGCCGGAAAAGTTTCCCCGGCTGGGTGTAATAGTCATCGTCATCCTCGCGGAAATTCCAGTGATAGGCATCGCCTTCCAGTTTCAACGGCGGTTCAGAAAAATCAGGCTGTTCCTGCCACTCGCCGAAGCTGTTCGGTTCATAACCAAGGGTGCTGCCGTAATTGCCGTCTACTCTCATGGCGCCGTCCCGGTGATAGCTATGGTACGGGCACCGTGGCGCGTTGACAGGAATCTGGAGATGGTTCACGCCGAGACGGTACCGCTGTGCATCACCATAAGAGAAAAGCCGCCCCTGGAGCATCTTGTCAGGCGAGAAACCGATACCGGGGACAATGCTTGCCGGGTTGAACGCTGACTGCTCTACTTCAGCATAGTAGTTCTCCGGATTCTTGTTCAATTCAAGGACGCCTACCTCGATAAGAGGATAATCCCCGTGATACCAGACCTTGGTCAGATCAAAGGGATGATATGGACAGGTTGCCGCATCCGATTCAGGCATGATCTGCACAGAGAAGGTCCAGCGCGGGAAATCGCCCTTCTCTATACTCTCATAGAGATCCCGCTGGTGGCTCTCACGGTCTTTTCCAATGATTACTTCGGCCTCGGCATCAGTCAGGTTCTTGATCCCCTGCTGGGTCTTGAGGTGAAATTTGACCCAGAACCTCTGCTGCTTCGCGTTAATGAAACTGAAGGTATGGCTCCCGAAGCCGTGCATATGACGGTAGGTCGCGGGAATACCCCGATCGCTCATGACAACGGTAACCTGATGCAGGGCCTCGGGAAGGGACGTCCAGAAATCCCAGTTGTTCAGGGCGCTGCGCAGGTTTGTCCGGGGGTCTCTCTTTACGGCATGGTTCAGATCAGGAAATTTGAGGGGATCACGGAGGAAAAACACAGGTGTGTTATTCCCGACAAGGTCCCAGTTGCCCTCTTCTGTGTAAAATTTCATGGCAAAACCTCTGATATCACGTTCCGCGTCAGCGGCACCGCGTTCACCTGCCACAGTTGAGAAACGAAGGAAACATTCTGTCTTTTTTCCGATCTGAGAAAATATTTTCGCCTTTGTGTACTTCGTGATGTCGTGGGTAACGGTAAAAGTCCCATAGGCACCGGAACCTTTCGCGTGCATGCGTCGTTCAGGGATGACTTCCCTGTCGAAGTGGGCCAGTTTCTCCAGAAACCAGACATCCTGCAGGAGCTGCGGCCCCCGTTTTCCCGCGGTTATTACATTTTGATTATCGACAACTGGCGCTCCTGCTCTGTTGGTCAG
>JAEAME010002278.1_pt1 | contig 11496 bp, 10 predicted proteins | sample 8958731 | NCBI WGS metagenome assembly JAEAME01 (sample SAMN16933194, study PRJNA681113) | bioreactor sludge metagenome | isolation source: anerobic bioreactor sludge (Control) | place: India:Bengaluru | collected 2018-10-24 | reverse complement strand
TTCTTTGACATATTTGTTGCGCGCAAGTCCCATGGTTCACCTCTCAGCATGTCTAACCAGTGAACTTGTGGATTGAGCGAAAAAATCTTCAGAAAAAGTGGGTGTCCAGGATCCCCCAGGATCCCCAGGATCCTTCCTTGCAGTTTTTGACATCCACTGTCGCTTAATCCTATTGAATGCTGAAAAATAGCTTTTAATGAGAAATTGAGGCCCGAGCACTGAATTTGACAACACACCAATAAAGGTCTGGTGTGGGAATGAATCGGGATTTAAAAGGGCATTTTGTTATTCCTGCACTTGCCGCTCGAGGGCCGATGAAAGGGGGGCGTATGACGGCGAATCTTAGGGCTGCGGCCGCTTTTGTGCTTGCTGTATTGTTGGCAGCGCCGCAAATAGTTGCCGCACATGGGTTCGAAATGGCAGGTTCCGATTGGGGCGTCATTTTGGCAGTCAAGCCAGGGACTAAAATGGTCGTCAGCTGTTGGATGGGAAAGAAGTCAAGGGCAAGTTTCAAGGTGCGTCGGACACATCGATCGTTCTTGCCGGCGGCAAGAATACAAGAATGATCGCCCGGCAAGATGTCCAGGCAGTCTATAGGCTAAAGAAATCGCCCTGGAGGTCGGCGCGAAATGGCGCATCGCTCGGCGGCAGAGCAGCCGCAGCCGCTACCCGCAGGATTTGGGAGCACCCTGATGCAGGCGGCAGTTTCCTCATCGCAGCTCCTGTTGTTGGGATTGCGGTTGCGAGCACAAGCATTCCTCTTGCGGCAGGCGGTTTGTTCGCAGGCATTTTCCGACACTATCGAGAGCGCATTTACTGAGCGTTGCCATCCCGCAGCATAAAGCCCTGTGATGGTTTCTCTGGACAAGGGGCTGTCAGGCTGGTCGGATACCGCCGGAAGAATTAATGAGGTCAGAAATTACTGAAAATGAATTTGAGGCTCAGTTCTCTCAAGAAAATCCGCCTTGATGCGAACGGATCCACATCTGCCCGTTAGAACCAATTCCCCGGGAATCATGCGATTCTGATAGGACATAGATTCATGCCAACCCTTAATTTCTGGTTTAATTTTCCCATCAATGAAGGCAAAAAATCCTTTCGCCGTCCATGGGGAGACAGCCGTTTTTGTGATATTTGTCGAAACAGCCCTTAAATCCACCCGTGCTTTCATAAGGTGTTCGGGTATGTGCGGAGCCGGTCTGACGAAAGAAAAGTTCAAAGGAGATAATCCATGAGGAGTTTTGAGGATCATGAACTGATGGTGCAGCCAGGAAGCGATAAAAATCTTCAGAACCATTGTTACTTTCTCTTCTTCTGTCGCTTTGTCCAAAAACCTGCTGACCATTTCTAAAAAATACTCTCTTGCTTCGGTCGGCAGGCACCCTTCCCATCTTAGTTTAAGCAAATTCTTATAGCTTTGATAATTTTCGTATCCTTCAATGCCTTTGTCTTCAGATTCATACCAATATGCCCTTAGCTTATCGAAATCTTCCCTCATTTGAGCTCGCCATTGTTCTCTCTCAGCCTCGTCTTTGGCTACATCGTGAACCCGGACGGCTGTCATTACTTCGGTTAAGTTTAGAACCTCAATAAGTCTTTGAAATGTCCTAATATATTTGTTCATCGAAGCCTTGATTTCCGGAGCATCGCCTTCTACATACTCGCCTTCAAAATCCAAAATGAAAAGGTTGTAATGTAATCCGGGAGAATAAAGATTATGGACCCGCAAGTGCAAGTCATACAGCCTCTCAAGACTCAAAAGCTCGCTTAAATCCACATCGTTTTCATCTCCCAAGGCGAAATGTTTCTTGGGACCCCAAACCATTCTTACTTCAATGGGGAGTCCCATTGCGATAAATCGGCAAATCCTCTCACGAAGCAAGGCCATATTATCCTCGCTTGGTTTCTTGCCAATTCGGGTTTTCAGGCTTCCGATAATTTCATTCATTATCTTATTTGCCAGGTCTTCTCGAGAAGGAAGATCCATAGCGGTTTTCTGCAATCCTGAATCTTGTTTCGGCATATGAACGAAGATATCGATATATTTTATAAAACTCTGAGTGACATCTTGCGCATTTATGCCGATAGGGAGTTGCATATTGTATTGTATTTTCAAATCATTGGTCATATCGCAATTATTTTCGGTTGTCTTCTTCATGGATACCCGAATCTCATAGCACTGTCGCAAGCAGGTCTCGCACCTTTAGGGCCCAGGCGTCCCAGTTCAGCTCTAGCTCGTACTTGCTTTTCGATTCCGCGGAGAAGAGACGATACCTATGCTTGTCATTCCAAATGTCCTCTATCCTGTCGGCGTAGGAGGCATATCCCACCTCACGGGGAAGCAGGTAGCCCCCCTTTCCATGGTCGACGTAGTCCACGACGCCGCCTGTCGCAGTACCCACCACGGGGAGGCCGAAGGCCGAGGCCTCGGCGAAGACGAAGCTGAAGCACTCGCTTCGCGTAGGCAACACCAGGATAGAGGCTTTCCGATAGAGGTCCCTAAAGCGCTTCCTGTCCTCCTCGCTGTTGGGATCCAAGAAACCGATATATTCCACTCGGTTGTTTCCGGCAAGCTTGGGAGATCCGCCGCCGCAGACGGTCAGACGGCAGTCTGTTCCCCTGCGGTTCAGTTCCTCCATCGCGGCCAAGGCGATGTCGCCCCCCTTGCGCTTCCAGTCGCTTCCGATGTAAAGAATCTCCAGGACGGCATTATCCTCCTTCCGCCAGGAGAGGATTTCCTCGCGGCTTGGTACGTCCTTCGCTTCTATGTTACCCCCACAGAGGATAATATGTATTTTATCGGCTGAGGCCCCATAGTGTTGCAAGGCGCTCTCGGCCACCCACCGGCTGGGATAGAGAAGAAGGTCCGCTCTCGCGATCGCCCTTCCTTCGATCTCGTTACCCCACCTCTCGGATATGCCCAGGAGGTTCGAATAATAGTCGTAATAGCCCACCATCCTTTTGAAGCTGGCGTCAGAAAAATAGACTGCCGGTAGATCTGTTCCCTTAAGGTATGCAAGGACCTCGCTGCCGTTCGGGAAGAAGAGCAGGTCAAGAGCGCGCCCCTCGATCCGCCGGCCAATAGCGCCGCCGAACTGCTTGGCCACGATGGGGACGTGATCGTAATCGATCCGCCGGCCCAACGTAAGCTGCGACAAGCGGCTGAGCATCTTGCCGGCCAGGAGCATCCGCGATGGCAGAGGGCCGAGCGGAACGAGCTCTCCGCAGTGCCGCTCGAGAGCTCTCATCATGCTATACAGCAATCCCGATGCCGACCTTCTGTCGAAGGGATTAAGCTGTGTGCAGTAGCCTATTCGCACTCCGCATTCCTCCCCGGTGCTCACTCCTCACTTGACGGAAGCGTTGACTGTCTTTTTGGCTTCAAGTTCTTTCATTGGAGTTCGCGCACTCCTCTTCCCCTGCCCTCGCTCGACTGCTGATTATATGAAATATATCGACTTGAATGTCTGCTATTTGATGCCGAAAACATTTTACAGCAGCATCCTGCTGCCGGATGCGGATGTTTTCCAAACGATTTGCCTACTGCAGTTGAATTGACAGGTGAGGCCACAGACAAGAGCATTATTGTCGATGCTGCAATTTTTCCTGTAACCATGGATCACGAAGGAATCGTACCCTATTCTTCACCTATATCTTCGTTCCACAGTTCCGGTTCGGCTCTGATAAATCCCTCCATCAGGCGAATGCATTCTTTGCTCTGAACGATCTGCAATTGTACGCCGCGCGATCGGACATAATCTTCCGGACCCCGGAAGGTCCTATTCTCGCCGATCACGACCCTTGGGATCCTGTAGAGCAATACCGCACCGCTGCACATTTGGCAGGGAGAGAGCGTGGAATACAGGATCGCGCGCTTATAGTCCTTGGCCGTCAGCCGTCCCGCATTTTCAAGGCAATCCATCTCGGCATGGAGAATCGCACTGCCGCGCTGAATCCTGCGATTATGTCCCCGGCTAACGATCCTACCGTCGATGACAAGCACCGAGCCGATGGGGATTCCCCCTTCCGCGAGTCCCGCCTCTGCTTCCTCAATAGCCGCTTTTAAAAACGGATCCATCGTATCTCCTCATTCTCAATTTCCGATGTCAGGAGCGCTTCATTGTTTTTATTTCGCGATTACGGCTGCGATCCCGATAATACATTTCAAGCCGTTTTGAGCGGCTCATAAACCAAAGCTCTCAGTTTTGCGGTAGTGATGCTTACGAACCCGCCTTTTTGCTTTTTCTTGAGCCGGCAAAATAGCCTCGCCGGGCGTGCACAACCAATCCTTTCTTTTTCACGTCGACCTTGATTCTCCGGAATCCGCTGCGCGCCCGGGCATCGGGTACATATCCCAGATTGTATTGGCTGCGCAGCTCTTCTTCAATCACCCCGTAGATCCGCTCCAGCGTGTTTTTTCCCGTAACCTCAAAATAGGTGCCGCCGGTTTCTTTCGAAAGCATTCGCAGATTTTGTATGTCCCGGGAACGATCGTACCCCCATCCTCCGGTCCCCTGGAAGTTTCTGTCATAAATGAGTATTCCGTAAATCAGCGTGTCCGCCATTTGAGCAGCTCTGACGGCTTTGTCCAGCTGCCTTCCAATGTGTCCGCCGTCGCCCAAGACAATCAGCGCTTTTCGGCCCTCCAGAATATTCATCAGCTCCTCCGACGTCAGATAGATGGCCTCGCCAAGTATCGTGTCGGGCGGGATTCCTGCAGGATGGCTTTGAAGCCGGTCCAGCGATCGAATCAGCTGGTCGCGCGACGACGTCAGATACTGAACCACCTCTATCTGATGGGCGTACTGAATCACGAATGCCTGATCCTTGCCCGGACGAAGCGTTTTCTCAAAAAAGACGCGGCTGGCGCTTCGTTCTTCGCCCAGCATGTTCGCTTCGCTTGGAGTCGTGTCCACGATCAAACCTATCGTTAGCGGAAGATCGCTTTCCCGCGCGAAGTATTGAATGTTCTGTACGCGGCCGTCTTCCTTGACTGTAAAGTCTTCCTGGGAGAGATCCCGGATGAGGTTGCCTTTTTTGTCCCGGACGGTCACAAATACGTTTACTACATCCACGCTGACCGAAAACGTCGGCTTCTCTATTTTCTCATCTTGCCGCGGGTGGGCGAAAAGGCTGCCCGCGATAATCGATGCCGCACCCATGAGAACCTCTCGCCGGGTAATATATCTATATCGGTGCATAGCGCAGATCAACTTCTCCGCTTTAATTGCTATTGCTGCATTCCCGTTGAGGATCGAGGATTCAACCTGGATCGCCCTTTGCGGATGAAGGAAGTCCCATAGAGACGCCTGAATACTGTCAGCCGTCCCTATGGGACTCCAATTCTGGGCTTCGTTTCTCTTCCCGGCACTTCGTGCCGGGCTATTTTCACTGCGTCCCTAAAGGGACGCGCCGCATTGCCCTCATCGCGGAATTTTCGCGGTGCCACCCGATCTGCGTGTGGAGCTTTCATTTAATCCGCATTATTCATGAAGCTTCTGCTGCGGAGGCGGATCCGGGCATGTCTACTGCGTTGCGCTCCGTCGGGCTCCTCGACGTACTGGTCGAGGCCTGCAGCTTCGCTGCAGGTTACGCCTCCGGGGCCCTCGGTCGCGCGCCTTGTATCCATGCCCGTCTGCGCCTCCTCGCTACGAACCTTCATGAATAATGCGGGTTAAGGGCATCGCACTCGTTCCCCGATTTTCAAGTGCAGCAAAATCCCGCCTCTCCCCATTCCCCAATCTCGAATCTCGAATTTCGAATCTTGAATCACCTCACAGGCACCCGCTGCTTCAGCTCTTCAAACCAATTAACGACGATGTTGATTTTGCGCGGACCCTCAAACGTTGACCCTGTGGACCCGATGTCCTTCATCATCAGGAAACGCTTGCCGTCGGGACTGATGTGCCATGTAGTTGCATCCGTCTGCAAAGGCACATATTTGTCCTGAAAAAGTACGTGAGGCTTGCCTGCTTTGAAGGCCGGTTCTGTTTGCACGTCAACCGCCACCACGGAACCGGCTGTGCGGTAAAACAATTCGCGGCCGTCGGGCGACCATATGGGACTGGTCCCGCCGGCCACTGAAACCTGCCACCTGCCCGCGTTCACATCGGGGAAGGGGCGGACATACACTTCATAATTGCCCGATTCGTCCGACATGTAAGCCATCCAGCGGCCGTCGGGGGAAATTTCCGGCACGCCTTCGAGATGCTTTTCCTTCAACAGCAGGCGCCATTTTCGTTCCTTTTCCATCGACACAACCCCAATATCAAAGTTCATTCCGCCGGCCAAATTCAACGCCATCAAAACAAGAGTTTTGCCATCCTTGGACCACGACCATGGAAAAACAGCGCAATTTTTCACGGAGCAGAGCGTTTCCTCGCTCCCCGTGCCGTCAGCGGCTTTCCAATAAGCGTTCACCCCACATCGCAAATGAATGCGGCCTTGATTTTGAGGGCAAATCCTCGGCAATTGCGGTGCGGTTGTGTCGCTTATCCCAAGGCTACGAATCCGCCCGTTCACTTTCGGGAATATCGGTCCCGGCTTCGGCAATAGCCTGTTCTGCACGGAGCGCATCCTCCTCCGAGACAAAAAGCTGTACGCCTCGTGCAAAAGCCAATGCCGGATCCACCGATCCGCAGTCATCAGAACTCACGAAGGATTCAATTCCATTCGCCAGTAGAAGCTCCCGCACAATTTCCGCTTCCGCTCTCGTGTGGAATTCCCGGCATATGACTCTTGTGCTCAAGGCAGCCCTCCCCTTTCCTCGCTCCCCAATCTCGAATTTCGAATCTCGAATCACTTCACAGGCACTCGCTGCTTCAGTTCTTCAAACCAATTCAAGACGATGTTGATTTTGCGCGGAAGCGCAGCTGCGGGAGCCCCGCCCGCTGACGCCGTCGGCTTGATCATCAGGAAGCGCTTGCCGTCGGGATGAATGTCCCAATAAATGCCTTCCATCGGGAGGCCACTCACAGCGTCATATGTTCCCTTGAAAAGGAATTTGGGATTCCCGGGTTTGAATGCCGGCTCTCCTTCCACCGCCACGGCCATATACGAATCCCCCTGCCGGTAAAACAACTCGCGTCCATCGCGCGACCACAACGGGCTGTCGCCGCCGTTTGTGGAAATCTGCCATCGCCCCCCGCTCTCCACGTCAGGGAATGGCCGGACATAGACCTCGTATTTGCCCGACTCCCTAGAGGCATACGCCATCCAGCGGCCGTCGGGCGAAATCCTCGGATCGAGCTCGTCATACTTGCCGTGAAGGAGGGATTTTTTTGCATGGTCCCCTTCCATGGACAGCATCGCAACGTCAAAACCAAGCGGGGCCAGGATAAGCTCCATCAGTGCCAAAGCTTTTCCATCCTTTGACCAGGAAGATGGAAGCATATATCGATCCGTTGCCGAAGCGAGTTTTGTGACTCCCCCCGTGCCGTCGGCTGCCTTCCAGCAGAGGCCGCTTAGCATTTGCGCCCCAGAGGCTGAAAAATAAACGATCCGTTTGCCATCGGCAGTCCAAAGTGGAGCGGCTTCAACTCCTTCTTCAAAGGTCAGGCGTGTCATGGTTTTTCGGGTTATGTCCCAGATCCAGATGCCGGTATTTCCGCCGGTAGTGACTGTTACAGCCACCCGCGTCCCATCGGGAGAAATTCCCAAAAAGGAATATTGATTGGCCGCCGCTCCAAGCGGCTCTTCCTTCCCCTGTCTGTCTACCCATACCAGTGTGTTCCCGGGCGCGGCTGCAGTCGCCGGATCCCCCATCGCTATCGGGGAAGTGCTGACCTGTGGAACATAAACCAGTGTTCCCAATCCGGAGATGGCGGCAGCGCTTATCCCCTCAAGTATAGGGACGGATCCGCCTTTGATTTCTAGCCTGTCGAGGTCGAAGGGAACGGCCAGAAGATTAGCAGTGTTGCCGCTTGGCAAAAAATAAACAAGGTGTCCCGTGGGGCAATACGTTGCGGCAACACCGCTTCTGATCAAGATCTTCCGCTCTCCCGATTTGAGCGATTGGATTCCGATCTGCCAATCGGAACTATTCGCGCCCATCACGTTTGTGAAAAGCACGGTTTCTCCGCCGGGGAGCATTTGCGGCGCAATTGGCAGGCCTTCCTTCGCGGCATTTGCCAGACTTGATTGAATAAGCAGTTCCGGAGTCCCGCCGTCCGCTGAGACTCGCAGGATACCCTTTAGAATGTCGGTATATACAATCGTGTTATCTGCATTCCAGCTTGCGCCCAGGATCACCGGAGATGTATCGCATACCAGCACCGGCGCGCCGCCGCTGATGGCGACCCTTTTCAATTTCTGGTCGGATGAAGAAAAGTAGCCTATCCACTGGCTGTCGGGGGAGAAAAAAGGCTCGACCGAGTTTTTGTCCGTCCCGGCAATGAATCTGGCCTCCAGTTGATTTATGGAGCGCAGGTAAAGCCCTTCATTTGTGCCGTACACAATTTGGCTGCCGTCGGGCGAAACCGCAAGCTGGATGTTTGAAAGGGTTGGAGGAATATTGAACTGCTGGCCCTCGGGAAGCTCGTATGCAAAACGCGCGATCCGGCGCGGTTCGGGCGGCTTCAGTTTCCATACGGCCGCTCCCACGAGGATCGCGGTCAGAACAGCGGCCCCGGCGATCCACGGGAGCAGCGTTCGCAGCCCCCGGCGGGATCCTGCTGCCAGGGCCGGCTGCGCCAGCAGGCCGCCGGGATCGGCCAGAACCTTCTGAATGTCCAGCCTGGCGTCGCTGATGACGCCGTATCTGTCTTTGGGTTCCTTCTCCAGGCACCTTTCGATTACTTCCCGCAATCTGCCATGGAGATTCGCGGGGAGGCTGTTCCACGGCGGCTCCGCGCGGATCACGGCCGCGAGAATATCGGTTACATCCCTGCCCGAGAATGCGGGGCGTCCCGCCAGCATCTCAAACAGCACGCAACCGAATGCCCAGACGTCGGCCCTCCGGTCGACCGGTTTTCCGCGCGCCTGCTCCGGCGACATGTACGCCGCCGTGCCGAGGATTACGCCCTGCTGCGTGGCGGCGTCGCTCAGCGTGGGGGAATTCGACAGGTTCATTTCCTCGCGATCCCCCGCATAGGCTTTCGCCAGGCCGAAGTCCAGCACCTTCACTTTGCCGTCTGGCGTCACTTTGATGTTTGCAGGCTTCAGGTCTCGATGAATAACGCCTCTTTCATGGGCGGCCTCGAGGGCTTCGGCGATCTGCAACGCCAGTTTCAGGGATTCCTCGACGGGGATAGGTCCTGCCTTTACCCGATCCGCCAGCGTGCCGCCTTCCACGAGCTCCAGGACAAGGAAATTGGTTCCGCCCGATTCCTCCAATCCGTAAATGGCCGCAATATTGGAGTGGTTCAATGAGGCGAGCATCTTGGCTTCACGCTGGAAGCGCGCGACGCGATCCGCGTCCCTTGCGAACTCTTCAGGCAGGACTTTGATGGCCACGTCCCTTCCCAGTTTTCTGTCCTTTGCCTGATACACTTCCCCCATGCCGCCCTTGCCGAGCAGCGATGTGATTTCGTAATGCGCGAGCGATTTTCCGATCATGGACATGCATCCCTCCGCAGAGGTTCCCTGCAAGCTGCTATGAAAAGCTTTGTAGATCTATGGCGCCATTATATGCGGCAATGGCCGGAGCGAGGAAAACAAAAAGGTGCCAGGCTGGATTTCCCCCACCAATTTGCCCGACATTCTCCGCATGGTGCTGCGGCCATAGCAATTGGGGAAATTCCAGCCTGACACCTTTTTAAAAAATAATGCTAGATATAGTGCGTATTAGTGGTACTATTAATAGCATCATGACCGTGTAAATCGAGAATCTGGAAACGGCTTTGAAACTTCTGGGCGCCCGGCTTGCTCTTGCCCGGGTGCCGGTCATTGGGCTTGTTGTCTGCGGTGGATCGGCTCTTATCGCACTCGGACTCGTAAAGCGAACCACGAGAGACGTGGATGTCCTTGCGCTTATGGACTCGAACGGGAACCTGGTCAGCCCCGAACCACTGCCCAGCTATTTGCTGAATGCAGCGAAAGAAGTCGCACGCGATTTGGGGCTGGCGTCTGATTGGTTAAACAACGGGCCGAGCCGCGATGCGGGGGGACTATTCCAGTTGGGCTTACCGGAAGGCATTGCGGGTCGGTTGCACGCGCGTTCCTATGGGAATCGACTTACTGTCCATTTCATTGGACGATCGGATCAGATTCACTTGAAGCTTTACGCCGCTGCAGACAGCGGTGAGGGCGTTCATCTCGATGATCTTCTATCTCTGAAACCGGATGCTGCTGAATTGGAAGCAGCAGCTCGTTGGGCGATGACGCATGACGTTTCACCTGGATTCCGAATGATTCTCAAAGATATGCTGAGGCAGCTTGGATATGAATCCGCCGCTAACAGAATTTAGAGAGGAGTTTCAAGAGTTGCTGCTGACATTCCTGTGGCGGCAATGGTCTGCATTGGGAGTTGCCGGCCACGAGCAGCGCTCGGATCAATGGGTCATCGATCCTGAGGCTTTGTTGTTGATCACCTGCACTTTGGCTCGTCGGGATCCTCGCCTGTTTGATGAGATGCTGAACTGGATAAAAACAAACGGGACCTTCATTAACATTGTTCGGCTTAAGCGCATTTTGCGCACTGAACAATTCTCCGGGGAGGGCGTACTTGCGGCGGTGGCCGGTTTGATGAGCAGCGGAACGGATATCCTGAAGTGGAAGAGCCTGGCTGAATCGGTTCAACATGGAAAAAAATCCGAGATTCTGTTCTTTTCGAAAAATGGGCAACCTCTTCCATTACCGGGCAAAAAAGACCCACATTTTGCGCGCTACGGCTATGAGCGAGGCCCGATACGAAGCCGTGACCGATCGCAGCACTTTCGCGCAATCGAGCAAACAAATCTAATGCTGCAATTGCGGGCGCTGTTCGGTATCAACGTTCGCTGTGAGATCGTTCTTTATCTGCTTACCCATGAGGCTGCGCATCCGTCCGGCATCGCCCGAGACGCGTATTATTTCGGACGAACGGTTCAAAACACGCTGGCGGATATGGCGCATTCGGGAGTCATTCATTTGCGAATGATCGGGCGTGAAAAGCATTACTGGCTCAAGCCGGATGTTTGGGCGGCATTGCTCAGTCGAAGCGAGCCCTTTCCCAAATGGATTACGTGGCCTCCATTGTTCAGCGCCATAGAGCGCATCTGGCTGAAGCTCAATGATCCCAAACTGATGAAAGCCGATCCGCTGCTGCAGTCATCCGTGGTTCGTCATCTCATGATTGAAGTGCGCCCTCTTATCGAAAGAGCAGGATTTGACAAAGCACTATCGGACGACCGCCAATATATCGGGGAAGCTTACCTCCCTGTGTTTTTGTCAGATCTCAGAAGACTCCTCAGATAGGATTGTCCCCAAAAAAGTTCAGAAGCATTGCGAAAAGAATGGGTAAATCCCTCTGTGCCAATGATAGTGAGACACCTACCCCGTGTTAATTTAATGTAGAGG
>JAEAME010002276.1_pt1 | contig 11501 bp, 8 predicted proteins | sample 8958731 | NCBI WGS metagenome assembly JAEAME01 (sample SAMN16933194, study PRJNA681113) | bioreactor sludge metagenome | isolation source: anerobic bioreactor sludge (Control) | place: India:Bengaluru | collected 2018-10-24 | reverse complement strand
GCGGGATCGTGATCAATGTCGCCAAATACAAGACCCACGGCCTGGTGGGCTTCACGGGCGCGCTGAAAAACCTCTACGGTCTGGTGCCCGGCCTCGTTAAATCAGACTATCACGGCCGCTATCCCAATTCCCTGGATTTTTCCCAGCTGCTGCTGGCGCTCTACGCCCTCACGCGCAACCGCATTTCCTACAGCTTCATAGACGGCATCCTGGGCATGGATGGCCTGGGCCCCTCCGGCGGCCGGGCGCGCGGTTTCGGCTTGCTGCTGGGCTCGCGCAGCATTTCCTCGCTGGATTTTGCCGCCGCCAGGATCATGGGCTTTCAACTCAACGACGTCCCTTATCTCGCCGACGCGCTGCACATGGACGGAATCCTGCCCTCCAGGGTGCGCCTGCCCACCAGTTTCCGGGATTTCCGCCTGCCGGATGTGGACATCCGGGCGGTGAAATTCAGCAACCGCTTTCTGCGCCGCGTTCCCCGGGCCGCCCACCATCTGGTGGAACGCCTCTACAGCAAACGTCCCGTGATCAGCGACCGCTGCGTCAAATGCGGCATCTGCGTGAACAGCTGTCCGGTTCAGGCCATCTCGCCTCCGGGAAAATTCACCATCCCCCGCATCGACCCCCGCCGGTGCATCAAATGCATGTGCTGCCATGAAATGTGTCCCCACGGCGCGGTGGATATCCACAAATCTTGGCTTGCCAGGATAGTTGAAAGATGAAAAAACAAGAACCCAAAAACAAAACCCTGATCAACCTCATCTACCTGGTCTTGTTCCTCTTCATCCTCAGCTGGATAGGGTTTTGGGGCAACAACAGCTTTTACAACAAGTGGCGCCTGAGCCAGAAAACCAGGCAGAGGGAGGAAGAGGTGCTGTCCATCGCCGCTCAGAACGACACCCTCCGGCAGGAAAACCACAGGCTCCAGACCGATCCGGAAGAGCAGAAGCTTTACCGCCGCGCCGAACACGGCATCTATGAAGAGGGCGAAAAAGCCTATATCTTCAAACCGGCCCAGGAAGAAAATGAGACCCGGTAACCCGGGCGGGATCTTGATGAGGCCCTCCCCGCGATCCAGCACAGGCAAACAGGAAGATGAAGGACCAGGCTGAGGCCAATCCCACCCTGCCTCTGAGCCGCCGGCGGAAAAAGAGCCTGCGCGAGATGCTGGCCCTGCTGCTGGATTCCAGCGGCAATCAGAGAGAGTACTTGATCAACATCATCCTCTCCCAGGCCGCGCCCGAATCCGGCCATGAGCCTTCCCTGAGAACCGTTCGCGCCCTCTGCGCCACCATCCAGGAACAGCTGGTGGGCCTCCTGCGGGCCGATCCCAAAGCCCGGCCCGGCCAGCTGCTGCCCTTCTTCAGGTTTCTGGACCACCTGCCCCTAGACCCGGAACACGAGACCCTGACAGCCCTCAACCTGATCCACCCTGATGGCTGGGGCCAGGATGAACGAGACCTCTTGCTCCGGCTGGAACTCTTTTGGGTGCTCACCCTGATGGGCGACCTGGACAGCGCCGGGCCCCTGCGCAAGGAGCTGGAACCCCAGGTATCCCTGGCCAAACCCCACCTCTACATCATCTGGCTGCTTTCCCTGGCCCGCATTCTGCAGCGGCGCGGCAAACGCCTCAGCTTCTGCGCGCTCTGGCTGCACCTCATCTGTGAATACCACCGCCTGGACGGTCCTGAAACCGCGTTGTTTCTGGTGCTGAGGTGGATCAGGATGCTCAACTGGGGCAGGGATACGGCCCTCCGGAAAAGGGTGCTGCAAAAATTCGGGGCCAGGCTCCGCCAGCGCCAGGACATCCTTTCCGCCACCCTGCTCTATGAATTGTTCAATCAGGAACACCGGCACGCCAACCCCGGGGAAAAGATGCTCTACACCAAGCTTTTGCTGCGCCACCCCTCATCCCTGCTGTCCGTGCAGCAACTCCAATACCTCCATTTCTTCGCCGGAAACTACCTCTCCGCCGTCAAAGCCAGCATTCCCCAATCCATCCGTGAATTCCAGCACTCGAACTACTATCTGCACAAATGCTGGTCCTATCTCCAAAACCTTTCCCTCTTTTTGCGCGATCAGCTGCCGCCGCAGGAATATGCCGGGGCCATGGCGCATCTCCAGCAGCAGGTGGTGGACCTGGGCAGCCAGATCAGCCTCCAGAACAACGCCTATGTGGAAACCCTCCACGACAACTACGACATCATCAGAAGCCTGCTGCGCCAGGTGGAGGAACTCTCGATCACGGACAACCTCACCGGCCTGAAAAACCGCCGCTACATGGCCAACAACCTCTATCACGCCTTCCAACTGGCCGCCCGCCACAAGGTCCCGGTCTGCCTGGCCCTGCTGGACATAGATTTTTTTAAGAGCGTGAACGACGAACACGGCCACCAGGCCGGCGACCAGGTCCTCAAAAGCCTGTCCAAAATGCTTCTGTCGTCATTCCGCAAAAGCGATGTCGTGATCCGCTACGGAGGCGAGGAATTCCTGCTGATCCTTTTCGACGTGAGCTCCCAGCGCATGGAAAACCTGATGGAGGAACTGCGCCAAAAGGTGAAAAGCCACCGTTTCAGCTGGCAGGGGAACACCATCCGCATCACTGTGAGCATCGGCTGGACCCAAAGCATCCAGGATAATCTGAGCCAAAGCGTGCTGGATGAATACATCGCCAGCATCGACGCCGCCCTCTACACCGCCAAAAACACAGGCCGCGACCAGGTGGTCCGGGCCTCCGGCTGATTTCCTGCTTGACAGCTTTGCGATCCAAATTTTCTTATTACAGAAAGGAGATTTCTCATGGCCAAGATCCTGGTTAAAGACCTCAACAAGATATACGACAACACTGTTCATGCCGTCATAGACGCCAATTTTGAAGCTGAAGACAAGGAGTTCATCGTCCTCGTGGGACCCTCCGGCTGCGGCAAAAGCACCGTCCTCAGAATGATCGCAGGGCTGGAGGAGATCACCAGCGGCGAGATCTGGATCGGCGACACCCTGGTCAACAACATTCCCCCCAAGGACCGCGACATCGCCATGGTCTTTCAGAATTACGCCCTCTATCCCCACATGAGCGTGTTCGACAACATGGCCTTCGCCCTCAAACTCCGCGGGGAGGACAAGGCAGAAATCGCCAAAAAGGTACAGCTCGCGGCGGAAATGCTGGGCATTCAGGACATGCTCAAGCGCAAACCGGCCCAGCTTTCCGGCGGCCAGCGCCAGAGGGTGGCGCTGGGACGGGCCATCGTCCGCAATCCCAAGGTCTTTCTCTTCGACGAACCCCTTTCCAACCTCGACGCCAAGCTCCGCGTGGCCATGCGCGCCGAGATCGTGAAACTCCAGCGCCAGCTGGCCAACACCATGATCTACGTCACCCACGACCAGGTGGAGGCCATGACCATGGCGGACCGCATCGTGGTGATGAAAGACGGCGTGATCCAGCAGATCGACAGCCCACTGAAGATCTACAACGACCCGGCCAACATCTTTGTGGCCGGCTTCATCGGCTCACCCGCCATCAATATGATGGACGGCAGGATCGACACCAAGGGCGGAGAGCTGATCTTCGACTGTGAAGACTTCCAGGTGCAGATCTTCCCGGAACACCGTCCCAAACTCCAAAGCTATGCCGGAAAACCCGTTATCATGGGCATCCGCCCCGAAGACCTCTACGACGCGCGCTTTGATTCCATGGCCGATTTTCCCCAGAAAGTAAACACCGTCTGCGATTTGGTGGAACCTTTGGGCAACGAATACCACGTCGTGCTCCGCACCAAGAAGTATGAGTTCAAAGCCCGCTTCGACCCCAAGGAACTCCCCGTCCCGGGTGAACCGCTGGAGATCAGCCTCAACCTTGCCAGGGCCCACTTCTTCGATCCCGACAGCGAGGAACGCCTGGTCTGAGCCGGCGGCAGGCAGGTTTACCATGCGCCTGGCAATTTGGGCTTTCATCTTCCTTGCGGCCTTGCCCCTGGGAGCGCTGATCCCCCAACAGACGGCCTCCGCCAACGCCCTGGCGGGGATCACCCTGCTCTCGGAAGCGGTGGCCGATTACCAGCTCACCCCCGCCCTGGATGTCACCGGCATCGCCGTCTCGGGGCACCTTCCCTTTTCCGCCGCGGATGCCGCCACCTTCTCGCTCTCAGCGGCCCACGACCTCTCCTTCCTGGTGCTGAACACAGGCTTGGTCCACAATGGTGACCTCGATTACAGCCAGCAGGATTTTCGCCTGGGCCTGGCCCTCAACCTGGGAGACCTGAGCGCCGGCTATGCCCAGCACCTCATCCTGGAAAGCGCCCCCACTGGAACCTACCAGAGCTGGAGTGGAGACGCCGGCCTGGCCTACCGGGGCGGCAACTATGGCTATGAAGCGCGCCTGTTGAGGATCGGCAGGGAGGATACGGAGCTGCATCTCAGCGTCAGCACCCTGATCGTGGAGGGCATCCAGGCTGCCTCCAGCTATGTTTACACACCCTCCGGACCCGACGGATACAGGGTCGCCACCTCCATCGACATCACCGAAGAACTCATCCTGCAAAGCTCCTGGCAAAGCTCGCCCAACCGCTTTGGCGCCGGCCTCAAATTCCGGCTCCGGGGCTGGGACCTGATGTACGCCATTCGCACCCATCCGGACCTCCGCCTCTCCCACAGCCTTGATCTCGGCTATTCCTGGTGAAATTTGGCCTCCTCGCCTGGCTGCTGCTTTCCCTTGCCGGCCTTGGAGCCCAGATAGCGGAAGAGCTCACGGAGCTGGACCAACCAGCGGCGGCTGAATCCGCCTGGGAAGAGATTTACCGGTACCTGCGCCAGCAGCCTCTGGCCATCGAGGCCCGGGCAAAAGCGGCCCCCTCCCTGTCCCAATTCCAGGCCAGCGCCGCATACCGGGTGGCCAAAGCGGAGCTGCTGCTGCATTACAATTACCGGCAAAAGGACCATGTCAGCTCCGGGTCCTTTCTGCTTTCCACCCGCTCCAATTCCTGGGACACAGCCATTGGCAGCTACAGATTCCGCTTCGGGCGCGGACTGGTGAGTGGCTCGGCCTCGAGGTCCGCTGCGGACAGCCTTTTCAGCCTGCTGGAACCGCTCTCACCGCAAAATTTCAGCCCCCAGGGCGCCGCTTTGGTTTACAAATACCGCGCTCTGCGGGCCACTTGCTTTGGTTCGCTCCAGGACCGCGAAGCCAAGATCGACGCCGGAGGCAGGATCTTCAGCCTGCCCAAAACCCGCAGCGGAGCCCTCTCCACCGCCCAGGAAAGCATTTTCGGGATGGCCGCGGGAGTGGCGCTGCCGCGGATCCAAGCCGGAACTTTGGCCTACTGGCGCGGATATGACAGGGATTTCGCGGAAACCGGATCCAGCCGCTCCCTCTGGGCAGGCAGCGTTTATGCCGCCTGGCAGCACGGAAACCTGCGTCTGGATGGCGAGGCCGCGCTGGCGGGAGGCGATCCCAGCGCCTTTTTGGGCCTGGGTTACCGGCTTGGAGATTTCGTCCAGTCCCTCAGCTACGCCCACAACGGACCCAAAAACCAGCTTCCCTACTCCCTGACGCCGGCCCTGCTCTCTTCCGCCGCGGCCAGGGACGAACTGAACTACGAACTCAGTCTGGGCCTGCCCTTTCACACCTCGCTCAAACTGCGCTACACCCTGAACAGCGGCCCCGGATTCAGCGGCAGCCAGCTATCCCGCTTCTCAGGCTCGCTGGGCTACAGCCACCAGGGCAATATCCTCAAGCTGTTGGTCCACTCCTACGACCGCGAGATAATCAGCCTGGTGGATTCCAGCTATGTGGCCGCGGACCCGCGCAACCTGAGGCTCCAATTGCAAGGCCGCTACCACTTTATGAACCATTTCACGCAAAATCTCGAGTTCTCCTATACCCTCACCGACCGGTCCGACTACAGCCAAAACACCTACAGGGTGCACCTGGGCTTCGCCTACCGGCGGGACCATCTGGAACTCGGCCTGGCTTTTCAGGCCTGGCAAAGCTCGCGGGATCTGTGGCAGGCGGACGAGCTGGACCCTTATTCCTTTGAGCTGCTGGGAGCTGAAGACAGGCTGCTGGTGGCCGATCTGGCCTGGCGGAGCGGACCCTGGCGGCTGAGTTTGAGCGGCCGCCAATCCCTGCTGCAAATTTCGTCTCACCAGCTCTGGCTGCGCTGTGGCTGGACCTGGCCGGGCCGGGCCGGCAGCGAAACCGCTTGACAGAAATTTGCCCCTTTGAGATGATGAAATCAAAATACTTCCAAAAAAGGGAGGAACAATGTTACGGCCAAAAGCCCGCATTATTACATTAAACAATTTTCCCAAGCTGGACCTGCGTTTTTGGGTGGCCCTGATCTGGTTTGTGGTGATCGCCGGCCTGGTCCTGTATTTCGTGAAACCGGTGTTCAATCTGCGTTTCGTGCATTGGATCCTGCCCCTGGTGGTGTGCCTGCTGCCCCTTCTGGCCTGGCGCAAAGTCCGCAAAGTGGTGGCGGTCATCATCCCCCTGCTGCTGATCTGGCTGGTGCTGGTACCATTGTTTTCCAGCGGAATGTTCAATCCCGGCAAATACCGCAACCTGATCGGCCAGGTGCAGCAAACGGAATTCTCCCAGCTGGTTTCCCCGGTCGATCTGAACCAGGTGCCGATCATCGATTCCGCCTTCGCGGCCAGCCTGGCGGAAAAGAAACTGGGCGAGGACTTTGCCCTCGGCAGCCAGGTGGTGCTGGGCACCCCCACCATCCAGAGGGTGGATGCCAAACTATATTGGGTGGTCCCCCTGCTGCACAGCGGCTTCTTCAAGTGGGCAAGCAACACAAGCAAAGGAACCCCAGGCTACATCAAGGTTTCAGCCACCGATCCCCAGGATATAACCTTCGTCCGCCAGTTGAAGGGAAAGCCGATCCAGATCCGCTATCAGCGCAACGCCTATTTCGGCCAGGACCTCTACCGCCATCTCTATTTTCACGGTTTCATGGGCAAAGGCCTCGCCGGGGACACCTTTGAGCTGGACGACGAAGGCGAACCCTACTGGACCATAACCACTTACACCCATGCCATCGGAGTCAGCGCTCCCGAGGCCACCGGACTGGCCACCGTTCATGCCGGCACCGGCAAGATCGACTACTATCCCATCCAGAAGCTGGCCGACGGCAGTTTCGACGATTCCCGGGTCCCGGCCTGGGTGGACCGCATCCAGCCATCCTATTACGTGATCCCCCAGCTGAGCTGGTGGGGACGCTATGTCCGCGGTTTTTGGAACACCCTGTTTGGCAAGCGCGACATGCTGGAAGTAACTGATGGATATAACGTTATCTACGGAAGGGACCAGCGTAGCTACTTCTACACCGGGCTCTCCAGCGTGGGCGCCGACGAAGGCACGGTGGGCTTTTCCCTCACCGACACCCGCAGCAAAAAAAGCCATCTCTACAGGCTCTCCGGCGCCACCGAAACCGCCGCCATGCGCTCCGCCGAAGGCAAGGTGCAAAACTTCCGCTACAGCGCCACCTTCCCCATTTTGGTGAACCTGAACGGAAAACCGGTCTATTTCATGACCCTGAAAGACGGCTCCGGGCTGGTGAAGATGTTCAGCTTCGTCTCTGTGGGCGATTTCTCCCTGGTGGGGGTGGGTGAAACTGTGCGCGAGGCGCGGGACCACTATCAGCTCGCCCTGGCGGACAGCCGGGTGGGCAGATTGGACGATGCCCTGGAGAACGAACAGACCCTCACCGGCACCCTGACCCGCTTCGGCAGCGACATCAAGGACGGCCGCACCTATTACTATTTCCGCCTGGACAGCGCTCCGGACAAGGTCTTCACCGCCACCAGCAACCTGTCCGGACTTCTGCCCCTCACCAACGTTGGCGACAGCCTGCGCGTCAGTTTTGAGCAAACCCCGGACCAGGAGGTTAGCCTCACCAAACTTGTAAACTTAAGCCTGGAAAAAAATTAAGCTTTATCAAGAACATCCCCGCCCCGGCTGGTGACACCCGTGGCTGTTTCCGTCCCGGCAACCCTGATCCTGGGGATACGGTTCCAACGAATGGGGCTGCGGTCAGATGAGAACAAAACCCGGCCCGCCCCCGTTATCATTACGGGATAAATACGGGATCAATACGGATAAAATCCGTATTGATCCCGTATTTATCCCGTATTGATCGCGGGAGCCAGAGTGGCTGGTTTTTACCTGAAGGAGATAGAATGATGGAAAGAAAAATGATGACAGCCGACATTGCCTATTGCGGGCTGAACTGCCGGCTCTGCAACCTGACCACGATCCTGCCGGAGGCGGCCACCAAGCTGCTGCGAATCATGCGGGACGATGGCTGGGAGCATTACGGATCGCAATTATATCCTGAGTTCAGGGATTTCTGGAAGGTGCTGGGATCCCTCGCGCAGATGAAGGAAAGCTGTCCCTTGTGCAAAGGCGGTTGCGGCAATCCCGAATGCTCCTTTCGGATCTGCGCGAAGTCCAAAGGCCTGGAAATCTGCGCGGAATGTGACGAGTATCCCTGCCAGCCGTTGCGGGAGTTTTACAGCGGGCATTACGCCAAGCTGGCCGGCAACAACGAGAGGATCAGGGAGATCGGTCTTGAGGCCTGGCTGGAGGAACAGCAGGAACTGGTGGAGCGCGGCCTGAGTTTCCGGGATCTGGTCTGAGCTCAGCGTTCGTCGATATCGATCAGCTGATATTCGAGGTTTCCCAGCTTCAATTCCGCGGCGTATTCGATCTGGCGTTTTCCGGAAACGGAGATCTCCTTCAGAAAGGCGTCCGAGCAGTTGTGAGCCTGGTCAACCAGGTCGTGGCTGGCTTTTTCCAAGGCGACGAGATCGGTGGAGGCCAGGATGCCGATATCCGGCAAAAAGGGTTTGGGGGCGCGGGAAAAACAATCGCAGGCGGAGCTGATGTTGGCCAGAACGTTGATGTAGAGCATGGGTCTTTTTTGGGTGAGCACATACGCGTATTCCGCCAGCCGTTCCAGAAAATCCTGCTGCCCGTCAGGCGGTATCTGGAAGACCTTTTGCGGGCAAACGGTCACGCATTTGCCACAGGCCACACATTTCAGCTGATCGATATTGACGGGGTCGATGCTGATGGCGGCTTCCGGACAGGACGATACACAGAGGCCGCAGGATATGCATTCGGACTGGTCGTAGATGGGGTAATCGCCGCTGTGCAAGAAGCGTTTGCCTTCTTTGCTGGCCAGGCCCATGGAGATGTTTTTGATGGCGCCGCCAAAGCCCGCTGAGCCATGCCCCTTGAAGTGGGAAAAGATCAGATAGCCGTCGTAGTCGTCAAAATGGCTGCCGGTATAAACCTTGCTGAAATGCTTCAGCTGACAGTCGTAAGAGAGGTTCCCCTCGCTGTCCAGGATATCGATGGGGGCAAAGGTGAAACCATGGTCACGGGCCAGCTGGATGTGGCTGTTTGTGCTGCCGCGTTTTCCGCCGTAAAGCACATTGGTTTCCACCAAGGTGGCGTTCAGGTCACCGCAGAGGCCTTCGATCAGGCTGGCCGGCAGAAAGTTTGTGTTCCCTTCCTCGCCAAAATGGACCTTGATGCCGATCCTGCCCTGGAGTTTGGGATCCAGCCGGGCGTAGAGATCGCGCACAGCCTGGGCCTCGATGCGGCTGGTGAAATAGACCACTGAAGCGCTGTTGGGATCAGCGGTTTGATCCCGCTGGGCTTGCTCCGCCTGACAGGACTGGACAAGCAACAGCAGGACAAGCAAAAGAGATGTTCTGGCCATGTTTGCTCCTTTGGCCTCAGTTTCATCCCTCCGGACTATCTGTCAAGCCGGATCTTCGCCTGGGCGCCCCGGCTCAAAGCGGGAAAATTCAGACCCGGAAAAAAGGAAAATTTCTCTATTTAGCCATCCCGCATATAGATAAGAAGCTGGACCATGATCTGCCAGATCAGGTCCAGAGACTCTAATTTAATCCCTTAAAACCAGTTAACGAATGTGAGTTATATCTTGGTAATTATGTTAAGTGATTTAGCTGCTTGACAAAAGACAGCCGGAGAAAAAGCTTGGGATGTCTTGACCGACCATGTTTTGATAGCTGTGTAGTTGCATCAGGAAGAGCTTTTTAGCGAGGCCTCGAAGTTTGTGGAAAAGATGTGGATAACTTTTGTGGACAAGCGGGGCCAAGGCGGTTGGATCATGACATAATTTGCTTATTCGCAATAGTTTGCAGCCCCTGGCGCGGAGACTGCCGGTGGAAGCGCCATTGTGTGGATAAAGACGATTTTTTCAATAGGATAGCGATGATGGACCAGGATATTTGGCAAAACATTTTAGACAAACTTGAGGAGAACATCAATCACCAGAGCTTCAGGACCTGGTTTTCGGACACCAAGCTGGTGGACATGCTGGACAACGCCCTGGTGATCAGGGTTCCCACCCAATTCGCGGCAAATTATCTGAACCAGAATTACACCGAGACCCTGGGGGAGATATCCTACGCCATCTACAAACAGCGCTACAAGGTGAAATTCACCTCACCACCGCACACGCTGCCGGAAGGCAAGAGTACCCAGGCGGATTATTCCGGCAACCGGGTGATCCTGAACACCAAGCTCAACGAGCGTTTCAGTTTTGAGCAGTTCGTGGTGGGGCGCAACAACAACTTTGCCTATTCAGCGGCCAAGGCGGTGGCGGAAGCGCCAGGCTACACCTACAACCCGCTGTTCATCTACGGCGAGAGCGGCATGGGCAAAACCCACCTGATGCAGGCCGTGGGCAATTTCGTGGCCCAGGAAGGCCGCAATTGTTCCATCTTCTACACCACCAGCGAGGAATTCACCAATGAGATGATCGATTCCATCCGAAGCAACAAGATGCCTGAATTCCGCTCCAAATACCGCAAGGTGGACCTGCTGCTGGTTGACGACATCCACTTCCTGTCCCGCAAGGAAGGCACCCAGGAAGAGTTTTTCCACACCTTCAACGCCCTCTTCGACAGCCGCAAGCAGATTGTGCTGACCTCGGACCGTCCCCCCAAGGACATCCCGGACCTCGAAAAACGCCTGGTGACCCGCTTTGAAAGCGGCCTGCTCTGCGACCTGAAAAACCCCGATTTCGAGACCCGCGTGGCCATCCTGCGCAAAAAGGCCGAGCCGGAAAACATCGAGCTCGCGGACGAGGTCTTCTCCTTCATCGCGGAATCCATCTCCTCCAGCGTCCGCGCCCTGGAAGGATCGCTGATCCGAATCCTGGCCTACGCCTCCTACAACAAGCTCAACCCCGCCGAACTGGATACCGAGACTGTGCGCAACATCCTGAGCGACATGATTTCCGAACACCGCAAGGAAATCTCGCTGGACACCATCACCCGCCAGGTTTGCCTGGCCTACAACATCACCATCCCCCAGATCGTGGATAAAACCCGCCGCCAGCAGATATCCTATCCGCGCCAGATCGCCATGTATCTGGCCAATCTGCTCATTCCCCAGCTTTCCCTCAAAGAGATAGCCGATTATTTCAAACGCAAGGACCACACCACGGTGCTGCACGCCA
>JAEAME010002274.1_pt1 | contig 11504 bp, 11 predicted proteins | sample 8958731 | NCBI WGS metagenome assembly JAEAME01 (sample SAMN16933194, study PRJNA681113) | bioreactor sludge metagenome | isolation source: anerobic bioreactor sludge (Control) | place: India:Bengaluru | collected 2018-10-24 | reverse complement strand
CTAAACCCTATGACAATCCGAAAGCGATATTCATATCAGGATTTGACACGGCTCCTCTTGCCCCGGATCTGAACTTTGTAATTGATAATAGTCCTGCCGGGTTATTCCAGACAGGGATCAACGCATTAACGAGGCTTACAGGAGGTAAAGTGCATCTGGTGCTTAACGGTAAGGCTGATTCATCGCAGGTGCTTAAAGGAGCTGCCGGTGTTGAGATCTCATATTTCTCCGGATCTCATCCTGCAGGCAATGTGGGAGTTCATATACATCATCTTGATCCTGTTAATAAGGGAGAAGTTGTGTGGACAGTCAATCTGCAGGACATAATTGCATTCGGAAGGCTGTTTTCTGAAGGCGTATATAAGCCTGAAAGGGTTATAGCACTGACAGGCTCTGAGGTTATTCATCCGCAATATTATAGGATGCTCTCGGGCGCATCTGTAAAAGCATGTACGGAGGGTAATATAAAGCCTGGAAATATAAGATATATAAGTGGTAACATCCTTACCGGGACCAGGATCACTGACGACGGATTCCTCGGGTTTTACGATTCTCAGCTTACCGTGATTCCGGAGGGTGATTACTTTGAGTTCTTCGGCTGGGCAGTTCCGGGAGCAGGTAAGCTTAGTTTTTCAAGGACTTTTGCTTCTGCATTCTTGCCGAAGAAACATTTCAGGCCTGACACCAATTTCCATGGCGGAGAAAGGGCATTCGTAATGACCGGTTTATATGAGAAAGTGGTTCCGATGGATATTTATCCGATGCAGCTCTTCAAAGCAATACTTGCCGGGGATATCGATCTGATGGAAAACCTTGGGATCTATGAAGTTGCTGAAGAGGATTTTGCACTTTGTGAGTTTATTTGTCCTTCAAAAATCGAGATACAGTCGATAATACGGAAAGGTATTGATCTGATGGTAAAAGAAATGAGTTAAGAATCTGAGAAATATACTGTAATGAATTCCTTAAGAAACAAGATAGATAAACTGAAGCCGCACTTCACCGAGGGAGGGAAGTTTTCGAAACTGCGATCGGTATTCGAAGGTTTTGAATCCTTTATGTTTGTTCCTGATAAGGTTACTTCCAAAGGTTCGCACATCCGCGACAGTATTGATCTGAAACGTACAATGACAGTTGTCATAATCGCCCTGGTCCCGGCATTGCTTTTCGGATCATTTAATGCAGGACTGCAACACTTCAGATCGATCGGTGTTGACGCATCAGTGCTGAGATGTTTTGGATTCGGATTCCTGAAGCTGCTTCCGCTGATAATTGTAAGCTATATAACAGGTCTCGGAATTGAATTCATAGCCGCTCAGATAAGGGGGCATGAGATTAATGAGGGATTCCTTGTATCAGGCCTGCTTATCCCGCTTATAATGCCAATTGATGTGCCTTTGTGGATGCTTGCAGTTTCGACTGCATTCGCTGTAATATTGGGCAAGGAAGTCTTCGGCGGAACAGGCATGAATGTCTTCAATCCCGCGCTTCTTGCAAGGGCTTTCCTTTTCTTCAGTTACCCGGGCTGGATGACAGGCGATGAGGTGTGGACGGAAGGACTAAGGACAGGTAAGAATATAGTTGATGGTTTTTCAGGGGCAACCCCTCTTTCCTTTTGTGCTGCAGGTGAGATGTCAGAGCTCCCTTCTTTCATTGAAATGTTTGTCGGAACGATACCAGGTTCGGTTGGAGAGACCTCTGCAGCTGCAATTCTGCTGGGTGCTCTTATACTGATTATTACCGGTATAGGCAGCTGGAAAATAATTGTCAGTGTATTTGCAGGAGGCCTTGCAACGGGATTGCTTTTTAATGCAGTAGCTGCCAATGCCTATATGGAGCTGCCTTTCTATTATCATTTTGTTATGGGAGGATTTGCTTTCGGAGCTGTCTTTATGGCTACGGATCCTGTAACAGCCTCACAGACTGAAAAGGGCAAATGGATATATGGCTTCCTTATCGGGGTTCTTTCGATCCTGCTGAGAGTCCTTAACCCCGCATACCCGGAGGGAGTTATGCTGGCAATTCTCCTGATGAACCTTTTTGCCCCTCTTATCGATCATTTCGTTGTCGAATCACATATAAAAAGAAGGCTTAAACGCGCCAGACCCGCACTTAATATACAGGTAAAATGAAACAGTTCAGTAACCGCTATATTTTTGTTTTTTCAACTATAATGGTTGTAGCTGTGGCATCTCTTCTGTCTCTTGCTGCCACATTGTTTCAGCCAGCTCAGGAAAAGAACCTCGAGATCGAAAAGAAACGCAGCATGCTGGAATCGATAAATGTGCCGGCGACCCGTGATAATACTGAAGAACTATACGATAAGTATGTCACTGAAGGTTTTGTGCTTAATTACACAGGCGAACCTGTTGAAGGGGTAGATGCTTTTACAGTCGTTCTCAGGAATGAGCAGAAAAAGAAGATTGAAGAGCAGAACCTTCCTGTTTTCAGAGCCTTTCCTGATGATGGTGAGAAAGTACTTATACTCCCTGTTGAGGGTAAAGGATTGTGGGGCCCTATATATGGGTATGTGTCAATCAGGTCTGATCTGAATACGATCTACGGAGTCAATTTCGACCACAAAAGCGAGACTCCCGGACTTGGAGCAGAAATAAACACTACTGCCTTCGAAAGCATGTTTACCGGCAAAAAGCTTTTCGGGAACGGACAGTTTGTATCGGTTAAGGTTATGAAGGGCGGTGCGGATGCTGATGATGTTCATGGTGTTGATGCTATCTCGGGAGGCACTATAACAAGCAAGGGCCTTGAAAAAATGCTTTTCGACTGCCTATCAAAGTATACGGAATACTTCAATAAAATCAAGATTTAAGATATGAGCAATACTGAAAAAGAACCCATATTCTCTGTGAAGAATTTTGCATTGCTGACAGGTCCCCTGAATAAGAATAATCCCATAACGGTCCAGGTCCTTGGGATATGTTCAGCCCTGGCTGTTACAGTAAAGCTGAAACCGGCACTTGTGATGGCTCTTTCTGTAACAATTGTTGTGGCTGTTTCAAATCTTGTCATAGCTGCAATGCGTAAGTATATCCCAGACAGGATCAGGATAATAGTTCAGCTTGTAGTGATAGCCACTCTTGTTATCCTTGTTGACCAGTTCCTCAAGGCTTATGTCTTCGATGTAAGCAAGCAGCTCTCGGTCTTTGTCGGGCTGATAATAACAAACTGTATAATTATGGGAAGGCTGGAAGCATTTGCAATGGCAAACAAACCATGGCCCTCCTTTATTGACGGATTGGGGAACGGAGGCGGATACGGAATTATCCTGGTAATTGTTGCTTTTATAAGGGAGCTGCTTGGATCGGGTACTATCTATGGCTATCCTGTCATGGAAAAGCTGGGAGTTTTCAGGACCGGCTATGAAAATAACGGAATGGTTATCCTGCCTCCCATGGCGCTCATCCTTATCGGGCTGATAATATGGGTGCAGAGAAGCAGAAATAAGGAATTGATTGAAAAATAAACTGTGAGACATTATGGAAAACCTGTTGAACATATTCATTAAGTCGATTTTCGTCGACAACATGATATTTGCATTCTTTCTTGGGATGTGCTCTTATCTTGCTGTTTCCAAAACGGTAAAAACATCGATAGGACTGGGTGTTGCAGTTATATTCGTTCTTCTTATTACAGTGCCTGTTAACTTTCTGATTGAAAAATACATACTTAAAAAAGGTGCACTGATATGGCTGGGTGAGGGATTTGCAGATGTTGATCTCAGCTTTCTTACATTTATGATTTTTATTGCAATAATTGCTGCGATGGTCCAGCTTGTGGAAATGATTGTCGAGAAGTTCAGCCCGGCCCTGTATAATTCCCTTGGGATCTTCCTGCCACTGATTGCAGTCAACTGTGCTATACTTGGCGCCTCACTCTTCATGCAGGAGCGCGAATATGACAATGTCATTGAAGCAACTGTATTTGGAGTGGGATCTGGTGTTGGATGGCTCCTTGCTATAGTGGGTATAGCGGCAATAAGGGAAAAAATGCGCTACAGTAATGTGCCTGCTCCTTTGAGGGGACTTGGCATAACATTCATACTTACCGGCCTTATGGCAATTGCCTTCATGGGATTCATGGGAATTAAACTATAACTGATATTATCTTGTAATGGTCTTAGCTGTAACTACTCTCGGGACGATATTCTACAGTATAATTGTCTTTCTGTTTGTAATAATTATTCTTGTCGGGCTCCTTCTGTTTGCCAGGGATAAGTTAACACCTAAGGGAGATATTGAACTTCAAATAAATGACCGGAAAATAACAGTGTCACCGGGCTCTAATCTGCTTTCTACATTATCATCCAACGGCATCTTCCTTCCTTCAGCATGCGGAGGAGGCGGAACATGCGGTATGTGCAAATGCCAGGTAATGGAAGGAGGCGGATCAATACTGCCTACTGAAACGGGATTCTTCACAAGGAAAGAACAGCTTAACAACTGGCGCCTTGGCTGCCAGGTTAAAGTGAGGGAGCCCATGAAAATAAAACTTCCGGAATCGGTTCTCGGAATAAAGAAATGGGAATGCGAAGTTGTTTCCAACCGGAATGTTGCAACATTCATAAAGGAATTTGTCGTTAAGCTTCCGGAAGGGGAAACGCTTGAATTCGAGCCGGGAGGCTATATCCAGATAGATGTGCCTCATTATGAGGTAAAATTCAGTGATTTTGATATCCAGGAACAGTTCAGGCCTGACTGGGATTGTTATAAAATGTGGGACCTTGGAATTAAGAACAGAACGGAAACTTTCCGGGCATATTCAATGGCTAATTATCCCGCTGAGAAAAACCTTATAAAGCTTAATATAAGAATTGCAACTCCGCCTTGGGATAATGTGAAAAAGCAATTCATGAATGTAGCTCCCGGAATATGCTCTTAATATATCTTATAAATGAAGCCGTGTGATAAAGTTATGATATCAGGTCCGTACGGGGAATTTCATATAAAGAAGACGAACAGTGAAATGATCTATATTGGCGGAGGAGCAGGAATGGCACCGCTCAGGTCTCATATCTTCCACCTCTTCAAGACACTTAAGACTACCCGGAAAGTATCATACTGGTACGGTGCCCGTTCGTTGCGCGAAGTATTCTATGAGGATGAATTCCGGGCAATTGAAAAGGAATTCCCGAATTTCACTTTTAACCTTGCACTGTCTGAACCTCTGCCTCAGGATAACTGGACAGGCTATAAAGGGTTTATACATCAGGTATTGTATGATAATTATCTCAGTAAACTTGATGAACCTGAGGATATTGAGTACTATTTCTGCGGACCTCCGATGATGAATAATGCAGTTGTTAAGATGCTTGATAACCTTGGGATACCTGCAGAGAATATATCATTTGATGATTTCGGCATTTGAGTTTTAATTAAACTGCTGACCGGAGGAGGAATCTGTAATGAAAAAAAGTCTGACAGGCTCTTTTATTTTATTCTTAGTTATCTCTTTATCATGTAAAGAGAAGGAAATTGTGTTCTCTGCTTTCAACGGTTTCACGCAGGGTACAACCTATAGCATAACTTATGCAAATCCGGGGAATATAAGTCCTGAGGAACTTCAGTTCAGGGTGGAGTCTATACTATACAATTTCGACATGTCTCTTTCATTGTATCAGGATTCCTCGATAGTCACAAAGATAAATCGAAATGAACATGCTGTTCCCGATTCCTTCTTCCTTGATGTCTTTTCAAAATCAAAAAAGATATGGGAACTTACCGGGGGAGCTTTTGACATTACAGTCGGCCCTCTTGTAAGGGCATATGGTTTCGGGCCTGATGAGGTAAGAGGTTTCAGGGAATCAGCCAGGGATAGTCTGCTCGCCCTTGTTGGAATGGAAAAGATTGATATAAAAGATGGGATGCTTGTAAAAACGGACCCCCGTGTCAGTCTCGATTTCAATGCTATAGCCCAGGGTTACTCAGTTGATGTGATAGCCCGCTTTTTTGACGGACTTGGACTCAGGCGCTACCTGATTGAGATCGGAGGGGAAGTGAGAGTTAGAGGAGACAGGGACGGAAGACAATGGAGGATAGGCATTGACAGGCCTGAGGAGAATAATATGGTAGCCGGTCAGGAACTTCAGGCTATAATAAGCATGAAAGACAGATCTCTCGCTACATCAGGTAACTACAGGAAATTCTATGTTGAAAACGGGATAAAATACTCGCACACTATTGATCCTGAGACGGGCTATCCTGCAAGGAACCAGCTGCTGAGTGCAACAATACTTGCAGGAGATTGTGCTACTGCCGACGGAGTGGCAACTGCCTGTATGGTGATGGGAAAGGATGAAACGATTGAATTCCTTTCGGGTCATCCTGAATTTGAGGGATTTCTTGTTTACTCGGATGATTCAGGGAACTTCAGGACCTGGATTTCAGAATCGCTGAAGAAGAATATCTCAGAAGCAAATTAAAAGCTTTTTCCGCAGGTCATACAACTGCCGGAACCTTCAACAGGATTACAGCCCAGATCCTGCTGCTGTGCACACCTGATACCACGTTTCTTCATTTCCCTGTTATGACCGACATGAGTCTCCGGAAACCGCCCTCCGGGTTTTATGAGCATCCTTATTCCAAGGAGAGCAAAAACAAGTAGTAAGATCAGTGCGCTTATTATCAGTAACTTGATAAACATTGTCATTATTTTTGCCTGTCAGCCAAAGATAATTATCATTTCTTCTTAATTTTAAACAACAACCATGTTATTTTGTTTATTGTTTGTGGATCAGAAAATAATTAACAGGGAACTTGATGAAAAAAAATGTTTCGGTAACAAATACAAAACTCAGCAATGAAGAGATACTGGCAGATTTCAGGCTTGCAAATCTTAGCCGGAATCTGAGCATTATAGGTCGTCGCGAGGTATTGTCAGGAAAGGCAAAATTCGGGATCTTCGGTGATGGCAAGGAGATAGCCCAGATAGCGCTGGCTAAGCAGTTCAGGAATGGTGACTGGCGATCGGGTTATTACAGGGACCAGACCTGGATGATGGCGATGGGTCTCTATAATCCCCTGGAATTTTTTCATCAGCTCTACGGGAATACCGACAGAAGTGTTTTTACAGGCAGCGGAGGAAGGGTCTTCAATAATCATTTTTCGGTACCAAACATAAATCCGGATGGAAGCTGGAAAGACCTGATGAAACAGAAGAATTCTTCATCCGACATTTCACCTACTGCAGGACAGATGCCAAGATTGCTGGGTTTAGCCTATGCATCAAAATTGTTTCGTCAGAACAAGGATCTGCACGGATTCACCACCCTGTCGCTGAAAGGAGAGGAGGTAGCCTTTGGTTCAATAGGCGATGCAAGCACCTCTGAAGGCCATTTCTGGGAGACAATCAATGCAGCCGGCGTACTGCAGGTGCCAATGGCTGTAACAGTCTATGACGACGGTTATGGTATCTCCGTTCCCAAAGATTACCAGACCACTAAAGGGAGTATCTCTGATATTCTGAAGGGATTTGAGAGTGAAGAAGGCAGGCCGGGGATAAGGATATATAAGGGAAAAGGTTGGGATTATCCTGGATTATTGAAACTCTATGAAGAGGGCATTGAGGTATGCAGGAGAGAACATGTTCCTGTTCTTTTCCATATCGAAGAAGTAACTCAGCCTCTCGGTCATTCAACTTCAGGTTCTCACGAACGATATAAAAGTCCTGAAAGGCTAAAGTGGGAGGAGGAATTCGATCCCATAAAGAAAATGAAAGAATGGATAATTAGTCAGAAGGTGGCGACCATGGAGGATCTGGACAGGATTGCTTCAGAGACTGAGGAAGAAGCCAGGGAGGCAAGAAAAAAAGGATGGGAGATGTTCCAGGATCCGATAAGGATAGAGCGCGATGCGCTTGTAAAGATTATCAGGGAACGTACATGCCGTTGCCATGAAGAAGTTAAGGAAGCTTCAGTAGATGAGATAACTGATGAACTGATGAAGGTTATTTCACCTATCCGAAAGGATAATTTCCAGGCAGCCAGGAAGATACTCAGGAATATCTGCGGAACATGTCTTAAGGCAGATAATCTTCGCATAGAGCTTCAGGGGTGGCTGAAGCGCAATTACAAGGATGCTGATCACAGCTATGATGCTTATCTCTACAATGAGACGCCAACATCAGTAATGAATGTAAAGCCGGTGCAGCCGGTTTATTCTGACAGCTCTCCGGAAGTCCCCGGAAGACAGATCCTCCGGGATAATTATGATAAGCTGTTTACGAAATACCCTCTCCTTGTAACCTTCGGCGAGGATACAGGAAGAATAGGCGGTGTTAATCAGTCGCTTGAGGGCCTCCAGAAAAAATTCGGCGAGTTGAGGATAACCGATACCGGTATCAGGGAAGCTACAATACTGGGTCAGGGTATTGGTTTGGCTCTCAGGGGTATGAGACCGATTTCGGAGATACAGTACCTTGACTATCTGATGTATGCTCTGCAGATACTCAGTGACGACCTGGCTACAACCCATTACAGGACAGCCGGCAGAATGGTCGCGCCGCTCATTATATCGACAAGAGGCCACAGGCTTGAGGGTATCTGGCACTCCGGATCTCCAATGAGCATGCTGATTAATTCAGTAAGAGGGGTTTATATCTGCGCTCCCCGCGATATGACAAGAGCAGCAGGCTTTTACAACACACTGCTTGAAGGTAACGACCCGGCTATTGTGATTGAACCGCTTAACGGATACCGGCTGAAAGAAAGAATGCCTGATAACATTGGTGAGTTCAGGTTACCCCTTGGCATACCTGAGATATTGAGCGAAGGTCGTGATATTACAGTTGTTACATATGGATCGACTGTCAGGATTGCTGCCGAGGCAGCCAGACAGCTTGCTGCACACAATATTTCTGTCGAACTTATTGATGTCCAGACACTCGTGCCTTTTGATCTTAACAGGATCATACTCGGTTCAGTGAGAAAGACAAACAGGATTCTCTTTCTCGATGAGGATGTCCCTGGCGGTACGACTGCATACATGATGCAGCAGGTACTTGAAGAACAGGGTGGATGGAACTATCTTGACTCTCCTCCTGTTACGCTGACAGGCAAGGAACACAGACCTGCGTACACAACTGACGGAGATTATTTTTCAAAACCAAGTGCAGAAGATATATTTGATGCAGTTTATGGAATTATGAAAGAATCTTATCCTGAAAAATACTAACTGATGTATTTCCGGAGTTAAAATAATGGTACATGCCGGGAATTTCAGCAACCTGCATAAAATAATGTTAAAGTTGTTATAAATTACATTAAAGTATATATTACCACTTATCAAAATTATAACTTTGTAATCAAAGGTACTTCAGACAATGATTATGAAACCTGAAGTTGATTTATTTACTATTCTGCCGGAAGACAAGATCCCTGAAAAAGGAAAAATACTGATCTCGGAGCCTTTTCTTCCTGATACCTTCTTTAACCGTACGATTGTTTATCTCGCGGATCATAACAGTGAAGGTTCAGTCGGATTTATCCTCAACAAGAAGCTTGATATCCGGGTATGCGATGCTGTATCAGGATTTGACAGGTGTGAAGAGTATCTTTCCATGGGAGGCCCTGTATCACCTGATACGCTGCATTATCTTCATAACCAGGGCAGCAGAATTCCGAAGAGTGTCAGTGTAGATGATAATATTTACTGGGGGGGAGATATCGAATTCGTCCGGGATTTGATTAATAAGAATAAGCTTCACAGATCGCAGATCAGGTTTTTTCTTGGTTATTCCGGTTGGTCGGCAGGTCAGCTTGAACGGGAACTGAAGGAGAACTCATGGGTAATAGTAAAAACAAGGGGAAATATCGCTCTCGATAGTTATAACTTCGACAATACATGGAAGAGAGTTCTTCGCAGCCTTGACAGTAAATACAGGATCTGGGCTGATTTCCCGGAATCGCCGGATATGAATTAAATATGTAATATCTTAAAGATCAATTCTTTAAGCAGGTCGCCGGGCTCACTGCTCAGGTCTCCGAATCCCTTGCTTTTCATGTCATAGCTCCGCAGGAGGCTTATTACCCTTACTGTTTTTGCCACATCATATACTGATGCTGATGTCTCATAGTCCTTAACAAAAAAGGGATTTATCTTAAGGGCTGAAGCTACATTGTTTCTCGATTTGTCTGTAAGGTAATGATATGTCAGAAGTTTACTGAAATAGCTGAACAGAGAAGCGATTGTGAGGGTTATTGGATTATCCTTCGGGTTATTTGCGAAGTGATGAACTATCATATTTGCTTTAAGAATATTTCTTTCGCCAACAGCTTTCTGGAGCTCGAAATTGTTATAATCCTTGCTAATACCGATGTTCTTTTCGATAAGAGCCGTAGTGATCAGAGGTTTTCCTGCCGGCAGAGTAATAATCAGCTTCTCAAGCTCATTGGCAATTTTATGAAGATCGGTTCCCAGATACTCCGTAAGCATCGCACTGGCACTGGGTTCACACTTAATGCCCTTTGCCATCATATACCTGTCGATCCAGGCCGGCACCTGGTAATCACGTAATCTTGAAGATTCAAAATAGACAGCCTGTGAGTCGAGAACCTTGTAAAGCCTTGTTCTCTTGTCAAGTATCTTATATTTATAGTTAATCACAAGGATTGTCGAGGGAAGGGGTTTTTCAACATAGACAACAAGGTCCTCGATCTTCTTAAGGGTCTGTGCTTCCCTGATTATAACAACCTGGTGGCTCGACATCATCGGGAAACGCCTTGATGTCTCGATTATTGACGCAACTGATGTGTCGTCTCCGTATAAGATAAGCTGGTTAAACGATCTCTCGCTTTCATCGAGCACATTCTTTTCGATGAATTCAGTTATAAGATCTATGTAATATGGTTCTTCCCCGGCCAGAAAATATACCGGTTTATAGATCCTTTTCCTGAGATCAGAGATTATTTCGTCGCAGGTTACAGGCATTTAAAACTTAAGGTGTTTAACTGATATACCGTTATCTTTGATCTCCCTGAGAGCATCAATGCCGATACGCAGGTGAAGCTCTGCAAATTTGCTTGTTACTCTTTTATCGCTTGCAGCTGTTTTGATGCCGGCTGAAATCATTGGCTGATCAGAAACAAGCAGCAGGGCGCCGGTTGGGATCTCATTGGCAAAACCGACAGTAAATATTGTTGCTGTTTCCATATCAATTGCCATTGCACGTGTTTTCAGAAGATATTTTTTGAACCTGTCGTCGTATTCCCAGACTCGCCTGTTCGTAGTATAGACTGTTCCGGTCCAGTACTCTTTTTTGTGCCGGACAATAGTAGCCGAGATGGCGCTCTGAAGTTTGAATGCCGGTAAGGCAGGCACTTCAACGGGGAGATAATCATTTGATGTTCCGTCGCTTCTGATAGCTGCAATAGGGAGGATCAGATCCCCTACCTTGTTCTTCTTCTTGAGTCCTCCGCATTTCCCAAGGAACAGAACTGCATTAGGATTTATGGCACTCAGGAGGTCCATCACTGTGGCAGCATTGGGACA
>JAEAME010002273.1_pt1 | contig 11506 bp, 7 predicted proteins | sample 8958731 | NCBI WGS metagenome assembly JAEAME01 (sample SAMN16933194, study PRJNA681113) | bioreactor sludge metagenome | isolation source: anerobic bioreactor sludge (Control) | place: India:Bengaluru | collected 2018-10-24 | reverse complement strand
GGATATAAGCAAGGTATGGGACCTGAGAAAGGCCGGGCTTGGCGTTCTTACAAATATGAAAGGAGACAGTAAACCTGTTTCTCTCATTGAAGATACAGCTGTGAATGTGGAACAAATGCCTGAATATATAAGGGATTTCGAGGAAATGCTCTCAAAATATGACAAGGAGGTTGTATATCATGCTCATATAGGCACCGGTGAGTTGCACATAAGACCGGTCCTTAATCTCAAGGATCAAAATGATACTGAGCTTTTCAGAACAATTGGCCTTGAAACAGCCAGTCTTGTAAAGAAGTACAGAGGATCGATGAGTGGTGAGCATGGCGATGGAAGACTGAGAGGAGAATTCATTCCGATAATCCTCGGGGAACATAATTACAGGCTTCTGAAAGAAGTAAAACAGGTATGGGATCCGGGAAATATACTTAATCCGGGCAAGATAACCGACACCCCGCAGATGAATACTTCACTGCGTTACAAACCAGGCAGGAAAACTCCGGATATCAAGACTATTTATGATTTCTCTTCAACCGATGGAATTATAAGAGCGGCAGAAAAATGCAATGGTTCAGGAGATTGCCGTAAAACGAAGATCATCGGAGGAACAATGTGTCCTTCCTTCATGGCCACAGGTGAAGAAGAAAACTGCACAAGGGCAAGAGCCAATATACTCAGGGAATTTTTAAGTGCCAGTGAGGATAATACATGGGATCACAGGGAGGTTTACGACATCCTTGATCTTTGTCTCTCCTGCAAGGGATGCAAGGCAGAATGCCCTTCAGGTGTTGATATAGCGAAACTCAAGGGGGAGTTCATGCAGCACTGGTATGATAAACACGGAATACCAATAAGAACACTGCTTATTGCCTACATAACGCAGATAAATAAAATCGGGGCTGCCATCCCGGCTGTATATAATTTTTTCCTTAAGAATCCCTTCTTTTCATCGGTAACCAAGAAAATGATCGGATTTGCACCAAAGAGAGGCATACCTTTATTATATAAAATAACCCTCCGGAAATGGCTTAAAAAGAATGCCGGAGATTTAATACCGGTCAACCCCAGGGGTACCGTTTGTCTTTTTGTTGATGAGTTCACGAATTACAATGATACTGAAACTGGCATTGCAGCTGTCAGACTGCTGACAGGGCTGGGATACAAGGTTATAACTGTAAAGCATGGAGAAAGTGCAAGAACATATCTGTCAAAAGGACTGATCAGAAAAGCTGCTAAGATAATCCGGGGCAACATCGATTCTCTTTCCGGCGTGATCTGTGAAGAAACCCCTCTTTTGGGAGTAGAGCCTTCAGCGATACTTGGATTTCGCGATGAGTATCCTGATCTGGCAGGCGATGACCGGAAGATGACAGCTGATAAGATCGCTCAGAATGCTTTTATGGTTGATGAGTTCATTGCAAGGGAATACAAGGCAGGCAGGATAGACAGAGACCTTTTTGAAGACATGGAGAGGGATATACTCCTTCACGCCCACTGTCAGCAGAAAGCTATAGCATCATCACAAAGCACTATAGAGATGCTATCGATCCCAAGGAATTACAAGGTAAAAGAGATCCCGTCAGGCTGCTGCGGCATGGCAGGTTCATTCGGCTTCGAAAAGGAACACTATGACCTTTCAAACCGTATTGGTGAAATGGTGCTATTTCCACAGGTCAGGCAGGCTGCTGAAAAAGTTCTTTTAGCTGCACCGGGTACAAGTTGCCGGCATCATATTGAGGAAGGTACCGGCCGTAAGGCCCTGCATCCTGTTGTAATAATGTACAATGCCCTTAAGGCAAAGAGATAAATGCAAGCTAAATGCTAAAAAACCCTTTGCCTTGTGTTGCATAATTATCCGAATAATATAAATCAGGGAATTATATAAAAATTGTCTGCATCGCGGAGAACAGGGAATTTTTTGCGAAAGTCTTTAAGTTCCTTTAGTGAGAGAACTGCTGATATTGTACATTCTTCCTTATCAGATCCCGATGCTATTATTCTGCCCCTGGGATCAACAATAACTGACTCTCCTGAATATGAGAAACCATTGCCGTCTGTTCCTACTCTGTTGGCACCGGCAACATAACACTGGTTTTCGATAGCCCGTGCCTTAAGTAGTGTGATCCATACTTCCTTTCTGGCCTCGGGCCAGTTAGCTGAATTTATCATAAGATCATACTTATTTGTATTCCGGCACCAAACAGGAAATCTGAGATCATAACAAACAGTGGCTGATATTCTGAGCTCCTTATATTTAAATGCAAGGGGCTTCACCCCGGGTGTATAATACTTATTCTCACCTGCAAGGCTGAACAAGTGGCGTTTATCGTAGGTCCTGTGTTTTTTCTCAGGTGACACGAACACCCATCTGTTAAAGAAATCGTCCCTTAGCCTGACAATATAGCTCCCGCAAATCCCGGAATTGCGATCAGAAGCTATCCTGCTCATCCATTCAAATGTCTCAGAGTATGCAGATTCAGCAAGCTTCAAAGGATTCATAGAGAAACCGGTACTGAACATTTCAGGAAGCACGATCAGGTCAGTATCATTGTCAAGGCTTTTTATCTGAAGTTCCAGTCTCCTTAGGTTTTCGTTTTTAGCTTCCCAGACTGTATCCGGTTGAACTATTGCGATCTTCATTATTTCTTATTTTAGGCTATTCATCCCTGAAATAATAAAAAAGAGGATGTCTCAAAAGCCCGCCTCTCTTTTTAACTACCCCTAAATCCCCTAAAGGGGACTTTCTGATATTCAGTATTTTAGAGAACCCCCTTCAGGGGGCAGGGGGCAATTCTATTGGCTTTTGAGACACCCTCCCTATAAGCTTATCATAAAGAATCTAATTCGATGAAAGAGAATTATAATAATCGTTAAAGATACCCTCGATAAGAGGTCTGTAAAAGAGCCAGAAAAAACGTCTTGGATCATCTGCCTTCTTTGAATACATTATCCCCTTCAGTTTTTCGACACCCAGGAATTTTGCGGACCATACCGGCACTTCTGAGCTTGTAAAATCACCGCTGAAATAATATGTTCTCTGGGCTGCAGGTTCCTGAATAACAGCAGGAAATGAATTATCCAGTCCGTAATCTGCAAGAAGAGTATCTCCTGTGCTTGTCGTCTCGAGCTTAAAATCAGAGATCACCTTATTATCAAGAGGGTCAATTATATCAAACCATTTATCGAATTCAATTGAAGGAGGAAGGTTCCATTTAGTGCAATATGATGAATCAGTAACTATAAGAGGCAATGATGATTTTAGCTGAGTTCCTTCTTCAAGGACCAATATCATTTTCTGGCTCAGTATTACAATACCAGGTTTTGTGAAAGTCCATGGTTTCCTGTGCTGTTTCCTGTACATTGAGGTCATCCAGATGGGGAAATCAGGCTTTGTAGTATCAAGGGAGCTGAAATATTTACCTGTCCATCCGTTGAATTTGATATTGAGCCTTTCCTGAATCCTGTATGATTCAAATTCTGCAGTTGGATAGTCGAAAGAGTTATATTCCAGAATAACAAGCTTATTTCGGTCTTTCATTTCCTTGATAAGGAGATTATCGTTATTATTAAGGCCCCCGTACAATTTTGTTGATGTACGGCTTTTCTTAACCCCCTGGTACCAATCGTTAAAAAACACTCCATAGGTATCAGTAATGAATATAGCGTCAGCCTGTTCAGGGAGATCTGCAAGATCTGCCAGCCTGTATTCATTCCTGTCCCATTGCCTTTCCTTTAAAGGCCTTGTAGGTACAAATCCATAATAATCTTTGCGGTAGGAATAGGACTTGTTTATATCCTTTTTAACAAAACGGTTATTTGTCAGGACCCAGTTAAAAGACTTGTGTTTTACCCGATCAGGAGAAGGTACTGTCTTATCAACAATAATGACACCCATGGGCTTTTTTGTCTGTAAAGACCATCGGATAAGGTTAATTACCGGCAGGGCAAGGATCAATGCCAGAATAATAAGCACAATTAGCAGAGGTTTTTTCATAATTGAATTACTATCTGATAATATTCAATACTAGAGGTTCAAAACTTTGTTAATATCTCTAATTCAACTGTTAAATGTATTAATTTATTTTTTTTCACGAAAATAAATTCGAAGCAATTTAGTAAAAATTATTTAACCGCAAAAATTGTTAAGCATCCATAAATCGTGTAAATGCTTCTTTTCTCATATGTCCGGGTTGATATATATGGCCTATAATTATACTCAACTTAAAAACATTTATTTTATTACTTTTACGCAAACTTATTTGCAGATGCTTACAAATCAACCTCTGGCTGAAAGGCTGAGGCCGAGGGACCTTGATGAATTCTGCGGGCAGGAACATCTTGTCGGAAAAAACGGTGTGCTGAGGAAAGTTATTGAATCAGGCAACATACCTTCTTTTATATTGTGGGGTCCTCCGGGAGTAGGAAAAACAACTCTGGCAAATATAATATCAAACACCCTGAAGAGGCCTTTCTATCATCTGAGTGCAGTTCATTCAGGAGTCAAGGATGTGAGAGGCACTATTGAAAAGGCAAAAAAACAACAGTTTTTCAATCAGGCTAATCCTGTTTTATTCATTGACGAGATCCATCGTTTCAATAAATCACAACAGGACTCCCTGCTAGGTGCCGTTGAACAGGGGCTTATAACTCTTATCGGAGCAACAACTGAAAATCCTTCATTTGAGATGATATCCCCTCTCCTTTCAAGATGTCAGGTTTATATTTTGAAGCCTCTTGATGAAGAGATACTTATTTCAATGGTTGACAAGGCTGTGAAGAAGGATATTTACCTTGCGCAATATGACATTGAAATACAGGAATATGAAGCTCTTCTGCGGGTTTCAGGAGGTGATGCAAGAAAACTGTACAATGCACTTGAGCTTGTTGCAGCTTCGGAAGCTGATGCAGGAGGATCAGAAAAAATAGTTATCACAAATGAAAAGGTGCTCAAACATGTCCAGAAGAATCTTGCATTGTATGACAAGAACGGGGAACAGCATTATGATATAATTTCAGCCTTTATTAAGTCACTGAGAGGCAGTGATCCCAACGCAGCTGTTTACTGGCTTGCCAGAATGGTTGAAGGCGGAGAGGATCCCAAATTCATTGCAAGAAGAATGCTGATACTCGCGGCTGAGGATATAGGTATTGCAAATCCCAATGCACTCCTGATGGCTCAGACATGCTTTGAAGCAGTTAACGTTATCGGCTGGCCCGAATCAAGGATAATCCTTTCAGAGGCAGCTGTTTATCTCGCTACTTCTCCCAAGAGCAATGCATCGTACATGGCAATAGAAAAAGCCAGCCAGGCAGTCAGGGAAGCCGGCGATCTTCCCGTCCCTCTGCACCTTAGAAATTCACCTACAAAGCTTATGAAGGATATTGGCTATGGCGACGGATATAAATATGCCCACAGCTATCAGGGAAATTTCATCCAGGATAATTTCCTCCCCGAAGAGCTTAAGGGCACAACATTCTACGAACCGGGTATCAATCCCAAAGAAGAAGAGATAAGAAAAAGGCTCCGGGGATTATGGAAGGACATATATAATTACGAAATATAATTTTTTTACCTTTATTGACCCAATGAAAAAAACAATCATAAATATTCCGGGAATCAGACATGAGTCATCGGGTAACTTCCTGCTTATTGCAGGGCCGTGTGTTGTTGAATCCAGGGAAATCACATTTGCAACAGCTGAACATCTGTGTGAGATGGCTGATAAATACAAGCTCCCGCTTGTTTTCAAAGCATCCTACAGAAAGGCTAACCGGTCACGCCTGGATTCATTTTCCGGAATAGGCGATATTAAGGCGCTGGAAATCCTTGCCGGCGTCAGAGAAAGGTTCTCGGTTCCCGTGATAACCGATATCCATAATCCGGAAGAAGCTGAAACAGCTGCACAATACATTGATGTACTGCAGATACCTGCCTTCCTGTGCAGGCAGACAGATCTGCTTGTTGCTGCTGCCAAAACAGGTAAATGGATTAACATAAAGAAAGGTCAGTTCGTATCGGGGGCATCAATGAAATTTGCGGTAGAAAAGGTAAGGGATTCAGGCAATAATAATATAATGGTGACCGACCGCGGCAATATGTTCGGGTATCAGGATATAGTTGTAGATTTCAGGAATATCCCGATACTGCAAAAAAACATGGTTCCTGTTATAATGGATATCACACATTCCCTTCAGCAGCCCAACCAGGAAGCTGGCGTAACAGGAGGATTGCCGGAAATGATCGAAACGATTGGCAAAGCTGCAATAAGTGTCGGTGCTGACGGTATTTTCATGGAAACGCATCCGGATCCCCTTTCTGCAAAATCCGACGGGGCCAACATGCTTAAACTTACTGAAACTGAAAACCTGATAATAAAACTTATTGCATTGAGAAAGACTGTAAATTCCTTTCTTCAATAACAATTAACAAGATTGGAATGAAAAAATCTGCCCTCACATGAGGGGCATTATGTGTAACTATTTCCTTAAATACTCAATATCCGGAAGATATCATAAGCAAATACATAATTGCATATAAAGCAAGATCATAAATTTACTATATGGCGAAGAGGGTGTCTTTACGGGGCACCCTCTTCATTATTTGCAGCCAGCCTGTAAGCCGGATTCTGTCCGCTTCAATCTCCTCTAAAAGGAATCAGAAACGGTTTCCATCATTTATCTAGCTCCGGCATTACTGACGGAATCATACGACCTACCCCCCGGCATCGGACGAGCAGCCCTCAGCGCCGGTATACATGGCCTTTCAACCCATGATGTGTACGGCTTCCTGTGTCACCACACGAACCGGTGGGCTCTTACCCCGCCTTTTCACCCTTATCCCGCCTGAGGCGGGACGGTCATTTTCTGTTACACTTAATATACCCTCACGGATATCTTCCCGTTAGGAAGCATGGTGCTCTGCGTTGCCCGGACTTTCCTCTCCAATATTCCGGTAAAAGCCGGATTACAGGAGCGATGGAACGGCTTGCTGCTCTGCAAAGTTAAGAATTATAGTAAATATGTTAAAATAAGCTATTTTTACGAACTCTCAGAAGTAAAATATACAAGAGGAAGAGCACTGGAAAAGTATGATGAACCTTAAAGAATTAACAGATAAGATAAATATTGACGATTACAGCTATGAACTGCCTGAGGAAAGAATAGCACAGTATCCTGTAAAGGAAAGGGACAAGTCACAGTTGCTTATTTATAAAGGAGGGAATATCTCAAAAGATATTTTCAGAAATATTGACAGTTATATTCCTGCTGATTCATTACTTGTTTTCAATAATACAAGAGTAATAAGGGCTCGTCTGCTCTTTACAAAAGATACAGGTGCCACGATCCAGATCTTCTGCCTTGAACCTGTCAATCCCTGCAACTATGAATCAGCTCTGGTTTCTACAGGCCAGGCAGAATGGAAATGCCTTATAGGTAATCTCAAAAAATGGAAAAGAGGGAAGATATCGAAGAATTTCCGCTTTATGGGGCGGATGCATGAACTGACAGCAGAGAAGGTGAATGAACTTGGGGATGCATGGAATATACGTTTTACATGGTCGCCAGGTGAACTTACTTTCGGCGAAGTGATAGAGTCTGCGGGGCACATACCCCTTCCTCCATATGTAAAGAGAGACGACGAGGAAATTGATTATATAAGGTATCAGACTGTTTACTCGAGAAATGAAGGATCTGTTGCCTCCCCTACTGCAGGTTTGCATTTTACAAACGAAGTAATAAACTCGCTAAGGGAAAAAGGAATAAGAATGGCCGAGCTTACACTGCATACAGGAGCAGGGACTTTCAAGCCTGTAAGAAGCAGTGACCTGTCGGAACACGAAATGCATTGCGAGCACTATTATATGGATAAAGAACTTATTGAAATTCTGCTTAGCACGGAACGCAGGGTAATAGCCTGTGGCACAACAAGCGTCAGAACCCTTGAAAGCTTATTCTGGCTGGGAGTTAAGATAATTCAAAATCCATTAATTGATTATGACAGTCTGTTCACAGATCAATGGGAGCCATATTTAACAAAGACCTCTGTAACAGTCAAAGATTCACTTAAGGCCCTTGTCAAATTCCTTGAAAAGAGAAAGACAGCATCAATCCATGCTTCGACAAGAGTCATGATAATTCCGGGATATGAATTCAGGATCGTACAGGGGATGATCACCAATTTCCATATGCCAAAAAGCACTTTATTGCTTCTTCTGTCAGCATGGACTGGTCCGGAATGGAAAAAAATATATCAGTTTGCACTTGAAAATAATTTCAGGTTCCTTAGCTACGGCGATAGTTCACTGTTAATGAAATAGATATTCATCATCTGTTTTGTCAGGTTCATCAATAGGATCATTTTATTCTTTGAAATTAATTTGTTTTTTACGTTATTCGTAAAAATTTTTAACATCATGAACAACAATAAAATACTTCAGCAATTCAATGCGGTATTTGGAATATTTATGGTAATATTTTACCTGGGAATGGGAGTCTTTTTGTTATTCTATGCACAAAAGATATTTAATATCGATAAAGCTTTAAGAGGTATTTTGGGGGGCACATTTCTGTTATACGGTACATATAGGATTTTCGCCACAATACGACAATTAATTGATGCTTTTTCTTCAAGCAAGGATGAGGAGTGACAATAATAAAATCGAGCGTCCGGAACTATCCGGGATGTATTGGCATGGCCTTTGCAGTATGCTATTCAAAATGGTTATAAACAGAAACTGATAATTTTTATGACTATGAGAATAGTGGCAAATAACCAAAAAAATATTAGCTTTGCAGACCAGAGTTTTTTATCCTTCTTAAGGTTTCCTGTGATCCGGTTTAAAAGACATAGTTTTTATCGCTTTTTACATTTCCTCCCTGCAGGCTTGCTTATTATTTTATTATATTCATGCAAAGGCGGCATACAGGCTGATCCGGAAACTCCGACAAGGGGTAATATTAAAATTACTGCTGACGAATCGTTCCAGCCATTAATAGATACTGAGGTTTTTACTTTTACACAGCTATACTCAAACGCTAAGATAAAGGCGCAGTATAAACCCGAATTTGATGTTGTAAACGATTTTATGAATGACTCGGTGAAGGTTATAGTGTCAAGTAAAAAGCTCACTGAGGATCAGATCAGATACCTGAGGGATACCCTGGTTGTTGCAAGAACTGTAACATTCGCATATGACGCACTTGCAGTTATTATTAATAAGGAAAATAATGACACACTCATCAGATATGAGGACATAAGGGATATTTTCCAGGGGAAAAATAATACATGGAAAGAGCTTGATCCGGCATCGCAGATGGGTGACATCAGGGTCATTTTTGATAACACACAATCCGGGAACATAAGATATTTCAAGGAGCTTTTTGACATTCAGGGTAATCTTCCGGGAAATTTCTTCGCATTGAATTCCAATGAAGAGGTAGTTAATTTCGTTTCGAGAAACAGTGATGCTCTCGGGATAATCAGCGTTAACTGGATAAGTGACAAGGATGATTCAACTGGCATGAGCTGGATAAATAAGGTAAGGGTTGCCGGAATATCAAAAGCTTTCTTCAACGATAATACATATTACAGGCCGGACCAGGGATGGATCTATGACAAATCATATCCTTTCGTCAGGGAGATTTATTTAATCTCAAGGGAATCATTTGCAGGACTGGGATCAGGCTTCATTCAGTGGGTAGCAAGCGAACCGGGTCAGACTATTGTGCTGAAAGCCGGCCTTGTCCCTGCCACAATGCCGATCAGGCTGGTTCAGGTTAAAAGGGAATAGATTACAGGAATTTTGAAAATTTCAGGACCCGATACATATAAGAGAAAAGAAATAAAAGATTTTACAGCAACAAGATTGATAAATAAAATTAGTATAATTGAAATCAAAATAATTGAAACCATGAAACGTAAGATTTTTAAAACCAGGTTCATCATCACGGCTGCACTTTTAGTGATATTTTCAGCTAATGCTCTGGCTCAGGATCTGAAATCAGCTATTTTGCTGACAAAGAGTGAGCAATATGATAAAGCCGGAGAGATGCTACAGCAATTGATACTGAAAGAACCTGCAAACAGTAAATACTACTTTTACCTTGGAGAGAATTTTCTGTTGGATTATTACTCGGATACTATATCCAACTCACTGACTGAATTTACAAGCAGGGCTAAGGAAGCATTCCAGAAAGGAGTTAGTGCAAATCCCAACGATCCTCTCAACTATATCGGGCTGGCAAAAGTAGCGACATATCTTGATGATATAAAGACAGCTGATGAGATGAGGGCCAAGGCACGCAGCTATCTGCTTCCTTACAAGAATATTAAGAAAATGACTCCTCCTGCTCCTGATTATGCTTTCGCTCTTGCCAAAATAGCAGAATCATTTATAAAGGAAGGTGAAGTTGATACTGCAGCAGCTCTGCCTTTCATAAGACAGGCTGCAAAAATTGATGCAAAGAATCCGGAGATCTATCTTATAGCAGGTGATATATATATCCTTGCTCCCGACGGTTCAGGAGCGATCAAGAATTACAGCATGGCACAGTATTATGATCCGAAATCACCAACGGCTAACATGAAACAGGGGAGTATATATGTCAGGGGAAAAAATCTTCAGGCTGCCATACCTTTATTTGAAGAAGCCATTAGCCTTGATCCTAATTTTGCGCCTGCCTACAGGGAATTAGGTGAGCTTTACTGGAGAGCCGGAAGGAACGAACAGTCAAAAACCAACTATAAAAAATATATTGATCTGAGCCAGGGTAATATACCCGCACAGACAAGGTATGTAAATTCTCTGTTCTACGCTGGAGATTACGAAGAGGTCATCAAGAACGTAGAAGAAATCCTTGCCGTTGACAAATCAAGACCTGTCATGAACCGCCTTGCAGGTTATTCAAGCTTCGAACTGGCGTCAAAAAACAAAACCGGAGATTACAGCAAGGCTTTAGTATATATGGAAGAATTGTTCAAATCACTTCCCGAAGAAAGGATCCTCTGGAAAGACCACCATTACATGGCAAGGATACTGATGCGTAAGAACCTGAACTATCCGACAATGGTTGAACAACTGTCTGCTCTTGAGAACCAGCTGACAAGGGAAAAAAGAAATCTTGCTGCTGCCAGCACAGCTGCTGCCAAAGCAAAAATACAACCGGCAGTTGATGAACTGACTGCAAAAGTCACAGCCATGAAGACCGATATAAGCCAGGCAGAAAAAGAACTTGACAGGGGCTTCAGTGAATTTGAGAAAGTCAGTCAGATGAAACCTCAGGACAGAGCATTGCTTAGTGAAATGGCTACAAGTTACTACAACAACAGGCGCTATGATAAAGCAGCCAAAACACTTGGCAGGATGATCGATCCTCACGATGTAAAAATTGAAGACCTGATGCAGGTAGGAAGGGCATATTATAACGGTGAAAAATATAAGACCGCCGACTCGGTATTCAACGATGTAGTTAAGAGATCACCTGATTATGTTCCTGCATATATCTGGAT
>JAEAME010002272.1_pt1 | contig 11509 bp, 6 predicted proteins | sample 8958731 | NCBI WGS metagenome assembly JAEAME01 (sample SAMN16933194, study PRJNA681113) | bioreactor sludge metagenome | isolation source: anerobic bioreactor sludge (Control) | place: India:Bengaluru | collected 2018-10-24 | reverse complement strand
TTTACGTGCGGCTTATTTCTTTCGAATTTTTGCTTTGCCATTTTATTTCCTCCTAATTAATTTAAATCAATTTATAATTTTAATTATTATTTATTAAGCTTTTGTTATGATTTTTTCTGCAATGTTATTAGGCACTTTTTCAAAGTGATCTGATTCCATTGAAGATGTTGCTCTACCTTGTGTTAACGATCTAAGTGTAGTTGTGTATCCAAACATTTCAGATAGTGGAACAAAAGCATCTATTATCTTAACTCCATTTCTCTCAGAGAAGCCATTAATTCTACCTCTTCTTGAGTTCAAGTCTCCCATTACATCTCCAAAATACTCTTCTGGTGATGTAACTTCAACCTTCATAATAGGTTCTAATATAATAGGGGATGCTTTTCTCATAGCTTCCTTAAATGCCATAGATCCAGCAATCTTAAACGCCATTTCACTTGAGTCAACTTCATGGTAAGTACCATCATATAATGTAACCTTGAAATCTATACAAGGATATCCTGCTAAAACTCCGTTTTCAGCAGCTTCTACGATACCTTTTTCAACAGCTGGAATATATTCTCTTGGAACAGCTCCACCCTTGATAGCATCAACGAATTTAAATCCTGCACCGGTCTCTTGTGGTTCCATAATAATCTTAACATGACCATATTGACCACTACCACCTGATTGTTTAGCGTACTTAACATCAACATCAGCTGTACCACTAACAGTTTCCTTATAAGAAACTTGTGGTTTACCAACATTTGCTTCAACCTTAAATTCTCTTAACAATCTGTCAACTATTATCTCAAGATGCAACTCACCCATACCAGCAATTATTGTTTGACCAGTATCAGGGTTTGTATATGTTCTAAAAGTTGGATCCTCTTCAGCAAGCTTTGACAAACCAACTCCCATTTTTTCTTGACCAGCTTTAGTTTTTGGCTCTATAGCAACTTCTATAACTGGATCTGGGAACTCCATAGATTCAAGAATTATAGGATTATCAGGATCACATAAAGTATCTCCAGTTGTTGTGAATTTTAAACCAACTGCTGCTGCTATTTCTCCTGAATATGATTCCTTAATCTCTTCTCTCTTGTTTGCATGCATTTGAAGAATTCTACCGATTCTTTCTTTTTTATTCTTAGTAGAGTTTAAAACATAAGAACCTGATTCCATAACTCCTGAATAAACTCTAAAGAATGTAAGTTTACCAACAAATGGATCAACCATTATTTTAAATGCTAGTGCAGAAAATGGCTCATCATCTGAGCTAATTCTTTCCATTTCTTCACCAGTTTCCATATTAACACCTTTGATGTGTGCTACATCAGTAGGTGCTGGCATATAATCTAAAACAGCGTCTAAAAGCTTTTGAACACCTTTGTTCTTATATGCTGTACCACATAAAACTGGTATAATACTAACATTTATAGTTGCTAATCTTAGAGCACTTTTAATCTCTTCTACAGTTATTTCTTCACCCTCAAGGAATTTTTCCATAAGAGCATCGTCATAATCTGAAATTGCTTCGAGCATTTTTTCTCTATACTCATTAGCTTTGTCTAAATATTCTGCTGGTATTTCTGTAACTTCAATATCATCACCAGTATCATTTTTATATATAGTTGTATTCATCTCAACTAGGTCAATGATACCTTTAAAAGTGTCTTCTGAACCGATTGGAAGTTGGATTGGAACTACATTAGCTTTTAATCTATCTTCCATCGTTTTAATTGAATAAAAGAAATCTGCACCAATTTTATCCATTTTGTTAACAAAACACATTCTTGGTACATGATATTTATCTGCCTGTCTCCAAACCGTTTCTGATTGAGGTTCAACACCATTCTTAGCATCAAATATTGCAACAGCTCCATCCAATACTCTCAATGAACGTTCTACTTCAACTGTAAAATCAACGTGTCCGGGTGTGTCAATTATATTTATTCTTACATCTTTCCAATGACAAGTAGTTGCAGCAGAAGTAATTGTGATTCCTCTTTCCTGCTCCTGTTCCATCCAGTCCATTTGTGCTCCACCCTCATGAGTTTCGCCAAGCTTATGGATTTTTCCTGTATAGTACAGAATTCTTTCGGTACATGTAGTTTTTCCTGCATCAATATGCGCCATTATTCCTATATTTCTAGTTTTATTTAAAGGATAATCTCTCATTTTTACCTCCTTCTTGCTGCTTTGAAAAACAATTATTAATTTTAAATGAAAATTTTACAAATTCTCTCATATTGAGTTTCATATTTGTAACGAATGAATTACTAATTCATTCTACCATCTAAAATGTGCAAATGCTTTATTAGCTTCTGCCATCTTATGAGTATCTTCTCTTCTCTTAACGCTTGCTCCAACGTTATTAGCAGCATCCATTAGCTCTTTTGCTAATTTCTCACGCATTGTCTTTTCTCCTCTTTTACGAGAATACATAACAAGCCATCTAAGACCTATTGTTTGTCTTCTTTCTGGTCTAACTTCTAATGGAACTTGATAAGTAGCACCACCAACACGTCTAGCTTTTACTTCTAATACAGGCATGATGTTATTCATAGCCTTAACGAATACCTCTAAAGGTTCTTCGCCTGTTTTTTCCTTAATGATGTCAAAAGCATCGTAAACTATTGTTTGAGCAACACCTTTTTTTCCATCATACATCAATTGATTTATCAATTTTGTTACAACCTTATCTTTGTAGATAGGATCTTCCATAACTACTCTTTTGGGTATGTGTCCTTTTCTTGGCACTTTGCTTCCCTCCTTAATAAAAATTTAATTCATAGGTACTCGACAAAATATGTCGTTTGTGCACAACTTACATCTATATATTATGAAGGCGCCTTTGCAGCTTTTTCATATGCAATAGCTTGCATAGTGTGCCGAATTTTGTTCGATTTACTTATTATTTTTTAGTTTCTTTTGGTCTCTTAGTTCCATACTTGGATCTAGATTGATTTCTCTTATTAACTCCAGCTGTATCAAGAGTTCCTCTTATGATATGGTATCTAACTCCCGGTAAGTCTTTAACTCTACCGCCTCTTATAAGAACAACACTGTGCTCTTGTAAGTTATGTCCAATACCTGGAATATAAGCAGTTACTTCAGTTCCATTTGTTAATCTAACTCTCGCGATTTTTCTTAAAGCTGAGTTCGGTTTCTTAGGTGTTACTGTTTTAACTGATGTACAAACTCCTCTCTTTTGTGGAGAACTTGTTTCATTTGTCTTTTTCTTTAATGTGTTTAGACTAACATTAAGTGCTGGAGCTGTTGATTTGTATTCAACTGCTTTTCTACTCTTTCTAACTAATTGGTTAATAGTTGGCATCTTTGCACCTCCTTGGTTCATAATATATTTAATCTATTAATTTGATGAAGAATTCAAAGAATTCTTCCATAGAGTGAAGTTTACTTCACTCTTTTTATTTTAAAACGGCAGCAGCCGCTGCGTTTACGCTAATATTGCAGGCCTTACCCAAATCCTTCATGTTTTCAAAATAAATAATATCTATATTTTTCTCCTTACAAATATTCAGAATCTCTCCAATTACATGAATATCTGCATCCTTAGAAATAAAAACACTATTTACTTCGTTTTTTAATAAAAAACGTAAAGTCTGCTTTTTACCAATTACTAGCTTTGATTCATCAAAATCAATTGGCAACAACTGATTTTTGTCATTTGGTAAAAACTGATTTTTATCAATATGCAATAATTGATTGTTCATATTCATCTCCTTCTTATACTAAGCATCTATGTTAAGCTTAGTATTAAAAACATTACAAAGATTATGTGTTCGTAATGTTTCTAAAAAGCAATAGAACACATAATCTTTATTATAAGTTTTCATCAAAACTCGGATTAAATACTTGCATATTTTATCACTATATTTTTTTTATGTCAATATTTTTTTGCAATTTAACATATTATTAATAAATAATTAACTATTATGCTAGAATTTCTTCTTTTACTTCTTCCTCTTCAAAACCTTCAACTTCTATTCCTACATTTCTATATCTCTTCATACCAGTTCCAGCAGGAATTAGTTTACCAATTATAACATTCTCTTTTAAACCTATTAGATTATCAACCTTGCCCTTAGTTGCAGCATCTGTCAATACTCTTGTAGTTTCTTGGAATGATGCAGAAGCTAGGAATGATTCTGTAGCAAGAGAAGCCTTTGTAATTCCAAGTAAAGCTCTTTCTCCTGTTGCTGGTTCTAATCCTTTTTCTAAAGCATTGTTGTTTTCAGCTTCGAATTCAGTTATTGTAACTAAGCTTCCTGGTAATAGCATTGTATCTCCAGCTTCATCAATTCTTACCTTGTTCATCATCTGTCTAATTATAATCTCAACGTGCTTATCATTAATATCAACACCCTGCATTCTATAAACTCTTTGAACTTCCATAAGAATATAAGACTGTAATGCCTTCAATCCGCTAATTCTTAATATGTCGTGTGGATTAATTGAACCTTCGATAATCTTTTCTCCAGATTTAATTTCCATACCATCACTTACTAGAAGTTTTGAACCATAAGGTATTAAATAAGTTCTACTATCAGCAATTTCACTGTTTACAACAATTACTTCTCTTCTGTTAGCTTTTTCAGTTATATTTACTTTTCCAGATATTTCTGAAATTATAGCTAATCCTTTTGGTTTTCTAGCCTCAAATAATTCCTCGATACGTGGAAGACCTTGAGTAATATCACCAGCAGTTGCAATACCTCCAGTATGGAAGGTACGCATTGTAAGCTGTGTACCTGGCTCTCCTATTGATTGAGCTGCAATAATACCTACAGAACCACCAACATGAACTAATTTACCTGTAGCAAGGTTATTTCCATAACATTTAGCACAAACGCCATGATTTGTTTTACATGTTAAAACTGATCTAATTTTTATAACATCAATAGCCTTCTCTTCTTCATAAAGCTTTTGCAATAATTCTGCTTTTTCTTCAGTTATCATTTCACCAGCTTTAACTAAAACTTCACCTGTAATCTTGTTAACTATATCCTCAGCACTAAATCTTTCTGTTAATCTTTCCTTTAATTCTTCAATTCTTTCATTTCCATCAACAAATGATTCTACTTCGATACCTTCTGTTGTTCCACAGTCTACCTCTCTAACAATAACATCCTGACTTACGTCAACCAATCTTCTTGTTAAATAACCTGAATCTGCTGTTCTTAAAGCTGTATCCGTTAAACTCTTTCTTGTACCAGAAGCAGATATAAAGAATTCAAGAACAGAAAGTCCTTCTCTAAAGTTAGACTTAACTGGAATTTCAACTGTCTTTCCGCTTGAACTAGCCATCAGACCTCTCATACCAGCTAATTGTTTTATTTGGTTACGACCACCACGGGCTCCAGATACTGACATAATGTACAAGCTATTATCTTCTTTTAAGCTACTCATAAGTACATTTGTAACTTTTTCTGTTGTCTCGTTCCAAATCTTAACTACATTTTCATATCTTTCTTCATCAGTCATGATACCACGACGATATTTCTTTTCATATTCCATAACCTTAGCATCCGCTTCAGCTATGAGGGCTTTCTTCTCTTCTGGAACTTCAATATCGCTAACACTTATAGTAATAGCTCCAACTGTAGAGAACTTAAATCCAGTATTTTTCATTTTATCCATAACTTCAGCAGTTATAGAATTTCCATACCTCTTAAAGCATTTATAGATTATTTCCTCAAGCGTCTTCATTGTAACTATTTTATCAATTTCCAAAGAGAACTTATCTTTTTCTCTATTTACAAATCCTAAATCTTGAGGTATGTTTTCATTAAATATAAATCTTCCTACTGTACTTTCAACAAGCTTAGCTTCACCATCAACATAACGTCTTACTCTTACCTTAGCATGTAAAGAAACATCATCATTAAAATATGCTAAAAGCATTTCATCATGATCTTTAAAAACCATGCCCTCGCCTTTTTCAGGATGATCCTTAAGTGTCATAGTTAAATAATAACTTCCAAGAACCATATCTTGAGTAGGAGTTGTTATCGGTCTTCCATCCTTTGGTGCAAGTATGTTATTAACTGAAAGCATTAAAAATCTTGATTCGGCTTGAGCTTCAACAGATAAAGGTACGTGAACAGCCATTTGGTCTCCGTCAAAGTCTGCATTATATGCTGTACATACAAGCGGATGAAGCTTAATAGCTTTTCCATCAACTAAAACTGGTTCAAATGATTGTATACCAAGTCTATGAAGTGTAGGTGCACGGTTTAGCATTACTGTATGATCTTTTATTATATCATCCAGTACATCCCATACAACTGCATCAATTTTTTCAACCTTTTTCTTAGCACTCTTAATATTATGAACTATTCCCTTTTGAACTAATTGTTTCATAACAAAAGGTTTAAATAACTCAAGAGCCATTTTTTTAGGAAGTCCACACTGATACAATTTAAGCTCTGGTCCAACAACTATAACTGAACGGCCAGAGTAGTCAACTCTTTTTCCAAGAAGATTTTGTCTAAATCTACCTTGCTTACCACTTAACATATCTGAAAGTGATTTTAAAGGTCTATTTCCTGGTCCGGTTACCGGTCTTCCTCTTCTTCCATTATTAATTAAAGCATCTACTGCTTCTTGAAGCATTCTCTTTTCATTTCTTACAATGATATCAGGCGCTCCAAGATCAAGTAATTTCTTTAATCTATTATTTCTATTAATTACTCTTCTATATAGATCATTTAAGTCAGATGTAGCAAATCTTCCTCCATCAAGCTGAACCATTGGTCTCAAATCTGGTGGAATAACAGGAATAACATCCATAATCATCCATTCTGGTCTATTGCCAGAAGTTCTAAATGCTTCTACAACCTCTAGTCTTCTAGTAATTCTTATTTTCTTTTGTCCCTTGCTGTCTTTTAATTCTTTTCTTAATTCTAAAGTTTCTTTGTCTAGGTCAATTTTTGTAAGAAGAGTTTTTATTGCTTCTGCACCCATGTCAGCTTTAAAAGCATTCTTATAATGCTCTCTATATTCTCTATATTCAAGCTCTGTCAATAGCTGCTTTTCAGATAATGTTGTATCACCTGGATCAGTTACAATATACTGTGCAAAATAAAGTACTTTTTCTAGTGATCTTGGAGACATATCAAGCATAAGTCCAAGTCTACTAGGTATTCCTTTGAAATACCAAATATGTGAAACTGGAGCTGCAAGCTCTATGTGTCCCATTCTCTCTCTTCTTACTTTTGCTTTTGTGACTTCAACTCCACATCTGTCACAAATAACACCTTTATATCTTACTCTTTTATACTTACCACAATGACATTCCCAATCCTTTTGAGGTCCAAATATTCTTTCGCAAAATAATCCATCCCTCTCAGGCTTTAAAGTTCTATAATTTATGGTTTCTGGCTTTTTAACCTCACCTCTTGACCATTGTCTTATTTTTTCAGGTGATGCTAAGCTAATTCTTATAGATTCAAAATTGTTATATTCTATCAAGAAGTTTGCTCCCTTCTTTAATTATTACAAGTTATTGAGAGTGCACAGCTAAGTGCACTCTTATACCACTTTATTTTTAAAGCTTTTAAAATTAACTTGCTATATATATTAAAAATCGTCCTCATCTACGTCTAAATCAATATCTGCATCATAGTTGGTATCATCATAATCTTCATCTTCGTCGATATCGTTTATATCATCAATGTCATCTATATCATCAATATCAGTTAATGTAAGTCTACCAATACCTTCTGGGTCATCCTCATATTTTATTTCTTCTAAACTTTCTTGTAAAATAGAATGATCATCATCAACACTTTCAGTAATCTCTATTTCACTTTGATCGCTATTAATTATTCTTATATCAAGCGCTAAGCTTTGTAATTCTTTTATAAGAACCTTGAAAGATTCTGGAACACCAGGCTCAGGTATATTCTCACCTTTAACAATTGCCTCATACGTCTTAACTCTACCTGTTACATCATCTGATTTTACAGTAAGAATCTCTTGTAAAGTATGTGCTGCACCATATGCTTCTAAAGCCCAAACTTCCATCTCACCAAATCTTTGGCCTCCAAATTGTGCTTTTCCACCAAGTGGTTGCTGAGTTACCAAAGAATAAGGTCCTGTAGAACGAGCATGTATTTTTTCGTCAACAAGGTGGTGAAGTTTTAGCATATACATATATCCAACTGTTACATCACCCTTAAAATACTCTCCTGATCTTCCATCTCTTAGCTTAATCTTACCACTTCTAGGATATCCAGCAAGCTCTAATGTTTCAAAAATATCTTCCTCTGAAGCACCATCAAATACTGGGGTTGCTACGTGCCAACCAAGCTTTTTAGCAGCAAGTCCAAGATGAACCTCTAGTACTTGACCGATATTCATACGTGAAGGAACTCCCAACGGATTAAGAACAACTTGAAGCGGAGTACCATCTGGAAGATATGGCATATCTTCTTCTGACATTATTCGAGAAATAACACCTTTGTTTCCATGTCGTCCACACATCTTGTCTCCAACATTTATTTTTCTCTTAGTAGCAATGTAAACTCTAACTAACTTGCTAACTCCAGGACTTAATTCATCACCATTTTCTCTAGTAAACACTTTAACATCTACTATAATACCAGTTTCGCCATGAGGAACCTTTAGCGATGTATCTCTAACTTCTCTTGCCTTTTCTCCAAATATAGCACGAAGCAATCTTTCTTCAGCAGTCAGCTCAGTCTCACCCTTTGGAGTTACTTTACCAACCAATATGTCTCCAGATACAACTTCTGCACCTATTCTAATTATTCCTCTTTCATCAAGGTCTTTTAGTGCATCATCACCAACATTTGGTATATCTCTTGTAACCTCTTCAGGTCCAAGCTTTGTATCTCTAGCTTCTGCTTCATATTCTTCTATATGAACTGATGTCAATACATCATCCATTACTAATTTTTCATTTAATAATATAGCATCCTCATAATTGTAACCTTCCCAAGTCATAAATCCAATAAGAAGATTCTTACCTATTGCTATATCACCGTTTTCTGTTGAAGCTCCATCAGCAATAATTTGACCTTTCTTTACGTCGTCTCCTCTACTGATGATTGGACGCTGATTTAAACATGTTCCTTGATTTGAACGTTTAAATTTCAACAATGGATACTTTTCAAGCATACCATTATCTTTTCTTTTTAATATAATTTCTGACGCTGTTACAGAAACTGCAGTACTATCATTTTTCGCTATAACAACAGCTCCTGAATCATTTGCAACCTTATACTCCATACCAGTACCAATAATTGGTGCTTCAGTAATAAGTAAAGGCACCGCTTGTTTTTGCATGTTCGAACCCATCAAGGCACGGCTGGCGTCATCATTTTCAAGGAATGGTATCATTGATGTTCCTACAGAAATAACCTGTTTTGGAGATACATCCATATAATCAACCATTTCCTTTGGCACTATCTCAGGTGCTCCATTTGCTCCTCTAACTACAACTCGATTATGTATGAATCCGCCATTTTCATCTAAAGGCTCATTTGATTGAGCTATAATCATTCTATCTTCTATATCAGCAGTTAAATAATCAATTTCATGAGTAACGACTCCAGTTTCTTTATCAATTCTTCTATAAGGAGATTCAAGGAATCCATATTCATTTATTCGAGCATATGTTGCGAGTGATGTTATAAGACCTATGTTTGGACCTTCTGGAGTCTCTATAGGACACATTCTACCATAATGTGAATGGTGAACGTCACGAACATCAAAGCTGGCTCTATCTCTTGATAAACCGCCTGGACCTAAAGCAGACATTCTTCTCTTGTTTGTTAGCTCTGCTAAAGGATTTGTCTGATCCATGAACTGTGAAAGCTGAGAGCTTCCAAAGAACTCTTTTATCGCTGCAGAAACTGGTCTAATATTAATTAAAACCTGTGGAGTAACTGCATCAACATCTTGAATAGTCATTCTTTCCTTAACTACTCTCTCCATTCTTGAAAGACCAACTCTTACTTGATTTTGTAGTAGTTCTCCTACAGAACGAAGTCTTCTATTACCTAAATGATCTATATCATCAATTGATCCAACTGATTTAAATAAATTAAAGTGATAATTTACTGAAGCAATCATATCATCAATAATAATATGCTTAGGACTTAAATGTTTTAAGTTTTCTTCAATAGCTTTTTCAATATCTTCTATATTATGATGCTCTTCTAGGATCTTTTTCATCACAGGATAATATATTCTTTCTTTTAAGCCATACTTTTCAAAATCTATATCTAAATTAAATACATGCGTATCTACAAAATTATTACTTACTACTCTTATAACTTTACTATCATTATTTAAGATATCAATTGAATTAATTCCAGCTGTTTCAAGCTTGTTAATGATTTCGTTAGTTATTAACTCATCTGTGCTAACAAGTACTTCTCCAGTTTCCGCATCAATTACATCTGCAGCTGATTTTTTGCCCTCTATTCTTTCTCTGAATGAAAGCTTTTTATTAAATTTATATCTTCCAACCTTAGCTAAGTCATATCTTTTCTGATCAAAAAATAAGGAGTTAATTAATGAAGATGCACTATCATAAGTTGGAGGTTCACCAGGTCTTAATCTTTTATAGATTTCAATTAATGCCTCTTCGCTATTAGTAGTTGTATCTTTCTCTAATGTTTTTAACAACTGCTCAGACTCACCAATTACCTCAATTATTTGAGAATTAGTCTGCAAGCCCATAGCTCTTAGTAAAACTGTAATAGGAAGCTTTCTAGTTCTATCTACTCTAACTGAAACAATGTCATTTGAATCAGTTTCATATTCTAACCAAGCTCCTCTATTTGGGATTAAAGTAGCAGAATATAATTCTTTGCCTATTTTATCCCTTTCCATTTGATAATAAACACCTGGAGAACGTACCAATTGGCTTACAATTACACGTTCTGCTCCATTTATGATAAATGTCCCTCTCTCTGTCATTAGAGGAAAATCTCCCATAAATGCTTCTTGTTCCTTAATTTCACCTGTTTCTTTGTTAATAAGTCTTACTTTAATTTTTAATGGTACTGAAAATGTTGCGTCTCTTTCTTTGCACTCGAGTTGATTAAACTTAGGTTCATCATCCAAAGAATGATCCACAAATTCAAGAATGAGGTTTCCGGTATAATCCTCTATTGGGGATATATCGTCAAAAACTTCTTTTAAGCCTTCCTTAATAAACCATTCATATGACGCCTTTTGGACTTCAATTAGATCTGGTAATTCTAAAGCTTCTTCAATTCTAGAGTAACTCATCCTTACTCTATTACCTATTTTCACAGGATGCGGCATTTTTTCACCCCTTAATCTTAGTGATAATTTTTATATGTTTATTTTTTAAAAATAAACATTGCTTACAATTTCTGTGCCAACATTCTACAATTGCACATTGTATTCTATCTTACCATTTTAATTTTTTTTTGTCAATATCTTTTTTAGAATTTTTATCGCTGTAAAAAAGTTATAATTGTTTATAACATTTATAATTGAA
>JAEAME010002269.1_pt1 | contig 11510 bp, 11 predicted proteins | sample 8958731 | NCBI WGS metagenome assembly JAEAME01 (sample SAMN16933194, study PRJNA681113) | bioreactor sludge metagenome | isolation source: anerobic bioreactor sludge (Control) | place: India:Bengaluru | collected 2018-10-24 | reverse complement strand
GCGGCGGTTTAAGGTGTTTGCGCCCGCAGCAGCGAAGTTCTGCGTGAATGTGCTGCAGTCACTCTCCGATGACGCCTCAACGCTATCGGTAGTCTTTGTCCATGCTCGGAAGATGCGCGAATTGAACGACAAGTATCTCGGTCGCGACTACGCAACAGACGTGCTCAGCTTTTCCTATGACGGAGCCATTGTGGAGGGGCAACCCTTCCTTGGGGAAATCATGATCGCTCCGGAGGTTGCCGCTGTTCATGCCGCGCGCTTCGGGACAACTCCGGAAAAGGAGATTCGCAAACTACTCGTACATGGAATCCTTCACCTGCTGGGGTACAATCATGAGACCGACAGAGGCCGGATGAGCCGCCTGCAAAACAGATTATTGCGAAGGAAATCGTTGGCGAACGCTTCCATTTTAAGGCAGTGAAGGAGAGTCCATGATCGGTCTCAATATCGAGTTGGCCGTCATTTTCATCGCGCTGCTGTTTCTCTTTTTTCTGTCGCTGGTTGAAAACGCCATCGCGCAATCTAATCCGCTCGTTCTTCGAATGATGACGGAGCGTCCGGTCGATCCGGACCTGCCGCTTCTCCGGGTTGTGCTTGCAAACAGAATGAAGATCATGGTCCCGCTGCATCTGGGAACGCAAATACTGCTGATTACTGTGGCTGTCCTTGCGACACACGTTTGCATGCGGACCTGGGCGGTCCACGGAGTGGCCTTTTCCATGGTGGCCGTAATTGCATTTTCGGCATTGTTTCACCTGCTCATCCCGAGGCTGATAACTCAGAATGAGCCCGAAAAAAAGCTGGCTCTTCTGCTACGCGCATACAATCCCGTCCACGGCATCTTGCGTTCCATCGCATTTCCCCTGTCTGCGGCGCTGAGCCTCTTTAAAAGACTGCACGAGGAAATCGAGGAGAATAATAAGCCCGAGGGCGAGGAAGCCACAGGCGAAGAGATACAGGCGTATCTTGAAATCGGCGAGAATGAGGGGATTCTGCAGGAGGAGGACAGCAAGCTCATTCAATCGGTGGTCGAGTTCGGCAACACCCTGGTTCGGGAGGTAATGACTCCGCGAACCAAAATAATTGCCTGTGAAGAGGGCGCTACCGTCGCAGAGCTTCGAGACACGATGGTCCGTCACCGTCATTCCCGCATTCCGATTTATCGCGACAATATAGACCACATTGTAGGCATCGCCTACATTCGCCAGCTGATGGCCGAATACTCCAAGGAACGCGAGGGCGACCCGATAGCCGGTCTGGTGAATCCTGCAATGTTCGTCCCGGATACAAAACCGGTATCGAAACTGCTCAAGGAGCTGCAGGAGCGAGGGGACCATGCAGCCATCGTGATCGACGAATACGGAGGCGTCGCCGGTCTGGTAACCATCGAGGATCTTGTCGAAGAGATAGTCGGCGAAATAAGGGATGAGGACGAGGCTAAGGTCAACAAGATTATCGAGGAGGGATCGAGATCCTTTGTAATGCGCGGTGGAACGGAATTGTCGCGACTCGTTGAATTGACGGGAATGAAATTCGAGGATATGAACTGTGCGACGGTCGCCGGATTGACCATGGCCTATCTTGGCCGAGTCCCGGCGCGCGGCGAATCTTTTGAAATGGAGGGCCTCAAGGTCCAGATCCTCGACGCAGACCGTCGTCGCGTGCATTGGATTCGCATCCAACTGCCCGAGGTTGCCGGCAGCGAGTCCAGGAAGATTAGCGACAAGTGAACCACAGGAGCATTCATGTTTGACGCCGCGGACCGCAAGTTCATGAAAATGGCTCTGGCGCTTGCAGAGGAGGGAGTCGGATTGGCAAGTCCAAATCCCGCTGTTGGATGCGTCATCGTCCGCAACGGGCTCATCGTCGGGCGCGGCACGCACGAGTATGCACTCAAGGATCACGCCGAAGTAAGAGCGCTTCGCGAGGCCTCCGGTTGTTCAAGGGGTGCCACGGCATATTTGACGCTGGAGCCATGTTGCCATCAGGGCAGAACTCCGCCATGCGTCGACGGATTGATACGGGCAGGCATTGATCGAGCCGTCATAGCCCGGATCGACCCGAATCCCCATGTGTCGGGAAAGGGCATTGAAACTCTGAGGTCTGCGGGCATCCGCGTCGATGTCGGGCTCATGGCGGAGGAAGCGGGTGGATTTATTGAAAACTTCGCGTGCCATATCAGGACGGGATTGCCCCTGGTTGCGGGCAAGGTGGGAATGACGCTGGATGGAAAAATCGGCACCGGCCGGCCGGACGGGCACTGGATTACATCGCCGGAAAGCAGGGAATTCTCGCAGCGGCTGAGGAGGCGGGCGGATGCACTGCTTGTGGGAATTGACACGGTGCTCGTGGATGACCCTCAATTGACGTATCGCGGGCCCACTCCCAAAATCCGTCCCCTGACACGGGTAATCCTTGACTCGCGGTTGCGCACTCCGACTTCTTCCAGGCTGTTTCTTGTGGAGCCGTGCGCTCCGGTCCTCATATTTTGCGGCGCCGAGGCTTCCGCTCGCCGTCAGAGGGCACTTGAGCGCTGCGGCGCTGAGATAATCAAGATTGAGCGAGACAAGAACGGACTGGACATCCACGCCGTACTGAAAGAGCTCGGGAAGAGAAATACCCTGGAGCTGTTAGTAGAAGGGGGAAGCAGCATTCATTGGTCTTTCTTATCGGGCGGTTTTCTGGATAAATTCTATTTCATTCTGGCGCCGCTCGTGCTCGGAGGATCGAGCGCCGTTCCGGCTTTCGGCGGGCGCGGCTTTGGCGCAATCGCCGACGGAGCGAAATTCACGGTTCGCAAATCTTTCTCGAGCGGGCCCGATGTAATTCTTGAAAGCTATCCCGAGTGCTCGAGGTCGATCCTGTCTCCCTGGCTTTCTCCAGGAACCGCTCCATCTGACGGGCAATGCTGGGAGCCGTCATCAAGGCGGAGATGACGGCTGCGCTGCATGCACCCGCTCGCAGAACTTCACCGACCTGTTTCAGCCCTATCCCTCCGATGGCAGCCACCGGAAAGCGTGAAATCCGGCAGGCTTCTGCCAATCGCGGCAAGCCGACCCGGGGAGCCGCATCCTCCTTGGTCGAAGTGGCGTAGACCGGTCCGAAGCCAATATACTGGATTGGCAGGTTCCGGGCTTTTCTGACTTCCGCAAGAGAATGAGCCGACAGCCCGAGAAACTTTCTGCGTCCCAGAATGGCCCTGGCCGCATCCGGAGGCAGGTCATCCTGTCCCAGATGGACTCCCGCCGCGCCGCAACTCAGGGCGAGGTCGCATCGGTCGTTGACAATCAGGATTACGCCATGCCTTGACGCGTAATCGACGCATCGGAACAGGTCGGGCAGCAATTCCTTCAGCGGTGTGGACTTGTCTCTTATCTGAACAAGCCGTGCTCCTCCGCGTACCAGGTCCTTCAGGATACTCAGATGGTCCTCTCGGCGCGCAAGCCCCTTATCTGTTATCGGGTATATCGGCGGAAGCGCAAAGCTCATGCGTAAGGCTGTTTCCTGAAAGCGGGCACACGCCTATGTGCCGTTGATTTTAAGGGTATCCAGAAAATGCGTGTGAATGCGTCCGGCCTGGAAGTCCGCGCTGTCCAGAACGCTCCGATGCAACGGGATGGTTGTCTGCACCCCCTCGACAACTGTCATATCAAGGGCGCGTTTCATCCGGTCGATCGCCTCCGGCCGGTCTCTGCCGAAAGTGACAACCTTCGCGATGAGAGAGTCGTAGTGGGGAGTTATCACGCATTCGTTATAGGCGGCCGTATCGACCCGCACCCCGATTCCAAAAGGAGGATGAAACGTCTTCAGCGTGCCCGGAGAAGGGAAGAATGTATCCGAACTTTCCGCGTTGATGCGGCATTCAATGGCGTGACCCTTGAAAACGATGTCTTGCTGCCCATATCCCAATGGCTCGCGGCAGGCTATGCGAATTTGCTCCTTCACAAGATCGAGTCCCGTGACCATTTCCGTTACAGGATGCTCGACCTGAATACGGGTATTCATTTCGATAAAATAATAGTTGCCCTTACCGTCGAAAACGAATTCCATGGTGCCGGCATTTGCGTAATTGACGGTGGATGCCGCTTGAACTGCGAGGCGGCCCACTTCGGCGCGAAGCGCCGGGGTAATTTGGGGGGACGGCGATTCCTCGATGAGTTTCTGATGGCGCCGCTGGATCGAACATTCTCTCTCCCCCAGGTGAACCACATTGCCGTGATGGTCTGCAAGAATTTGAAATTCGATGTGCCTTGCAGCGGGGAGATACTTCTCGATATAAACGTCTCCGGACCCGAAGGCGGCCAGAGATTCATTCTGGGCGATTTCCAGCGCGCCCTGAAGCTCCTCGGGCGTGGCAACGATGCGCATGCCCTTGCCTCCGCCTCCGGCCGCGGCCTTGACGATGACCGGGAATCCGATTTCTTCCGCCCGGGCCGCCGTTGAGGAAAACGAGCCCTTGATTTTTCCCGTTCCGGGGACCACCGACAAACCGGCCTCCCGCATCGCCTCTCTCGCAGCGTCCTTGTCCCCCATCATCCGAATGACGTCGGGTGACGGACCGATGAAGACGATGCCGCAGGCTTCGCACACTTCGGCAAAATACGCGCTTTCCGCAAGGAATCCGTAGCCGGGATGAATCGCCTCCGCATTTGTGATCTCGGCGGCACTGATGACGGCGGGTATGTTGAGGTAGCTTTCACTGGCCGGCGGCGGACCGATGCACACGGCTTCGTCCGCAAATCTAACGTGGAGAGAGTGCTGATCCGCCTGGGAATATACCGCAACGGTCGGGATGCCGAGTTCTTTGCATGCACAGATGATTCGGAGCGCGATCTCGCCCCGATTGGCAATCAGCAATTTTCGAAACATCGCAAGTCTTAAGCCTGATTCTGTGGACGAATTCCAAAGAGCTTCTGGCCGTATTCAACGGCATGGCCGTTTTCAACGTAGATGTGCACGATTTCTCCGTCCATATCCGACGGTATTTCATTCATGAGTTTCATCGCCTCCACGAGGCACAAAATCGAGCCTTCATGAATGTGGTCGCCCAGGCGCACATACGGTTCGGATTCCGGAGTGCGGGCTCGATAAAAAGTGCCCACGATTGGAGAAGTGATGTGATGAAGGCCGATTTCTTCTTCCTCGCCGGCGTTCCCCAAATCCGGCGCAGGTACTTTAGCGGCAACAGGCTTCGGCTGGTCGCGGATAGCGGTTATGGCCTGCGGCAGATTCCGCGAGCCGGGCGCATCGTCGCGCTCAAAACTTCTTTTCAGCCGAATCCGGGTTCCCATGTGCTCCAACTCAAACTCGCTGATGTCACTTTGAAGCACATCCCGTATCAGGTCCTTTACTTCCTTGATATCCATGCGAGCTTCCTCGGCTGCGGTGGACTGCATAAAGGCAGGGATGATAGCACCATCATTTCCGCTTGTCAAAAACAGGCGGGCATATCCCGATCGTGTATGGCGGAGCTTTTCCTGCCATCTCGGTTGGTTCGTCGCGGCCGGTTCAGGGAAAGGCGGGCAAGAAAAATTGAAGGGCGACGGAAGCAGAAAGGATTCCTTTCTGCTTCCGTCTTGCAGAATCTGCGCTACTTGATAATTCGCGGCGTTACAAAGAACAGGACTTCCTGAGTGCTTCTTGTTACGGCGGTTCGCCGGAAAAGGTTGCCGACCACGGGCAGCGAACCCAGTCCCGGGACCTTGTCTTCCGAATTGGATTCCGTATCCACGAGAATTCCGCCGATAACCGTCGTGCCGCCGTCACTGACAAGCACGCGGGTCGAGGATTCGCTTGTCCGGATCGACGGGATGTTGTTTACATTGTTCGCCCAGTCGGGCGTATTGTTCTCGACCTTTAGATCCAATACGATATTGCCTTCATAGGTAATTTGCGGCGTAACCGTGAGCGTCAGAGCGGCGTTTTGGAACTGAACGGTAACGGTGTTGTTGGCAACGATCTGAACCGGGAATCGAACGCCCTGGGTGATTACCGCGGAACTGTTGTTCTGCGCTGTGACCTTCGGCTGGGAAATCAGTTTCGCCCACCCTTTGCTTTCGCCGGAATGTGTCGAATATGTTTCCGACAGAAATTCCCAATCCACCGAAAGCTTTTGTAGCCGGAAGATTTACGTTCCAGTTTCCTTTGTTCTGGGTAGAGGTCCCGGTACTGACTCCGGCGCTTTCGGTTGCGGAGGATTCCGACGCTCCCCTGCCGGTGGCTTCATTCCCTGCCGAATAGGTTGTTTTTGGAGTAGCGCTCGGACGTGTGCCGCCAATAGTCCCGAAGGTGTTCGGACCTCCGACCGTAACCCGCTGCAGGTTCCCGGCAACAAAGCCGAATTGGATGCCGATGTCACGGGCGAAATCCCGTGTGGCGGACACGATTCGAGCCTCGATTTCGACCTGCGGCTGGGGAGTGTCCAAAACATCGATCAGCTGCACCATTTTGTCGATGGAAGAGGGCAGATCCGTGAGGATCAATGAATTTGTTCGTTCGTCGATCACAACGGCGCCCCGTACGGTCTTTTGATCTGCGAGAGCGGTTACAAGGCCCCCAGCTTTGGCATAATTCAACCTCTTGATGCGCGTCTCCAGATCGGCCGCAAGGAGATTCGCTTTTTTAAGAGCTTCTCGTTGTTTGGCCTCGTCTTGAAGAGTCGCTTTCCGTGTGATCCGGACCAGATTGCCTTCCACCTGCTTATCGAGAGATCTGGTGGCCAGGGCTATGTCGAACACCTGGTCCCAGGGGATCTTTTCTCCCTTAATAGATATGGTCCCCTTGACATCCGGATCCACTACGATATTGATTCCGCCTTCCTCCGCCATGAGTCTGAAAAAGTCAACCAGTGGCATATCGATCAGATCCAGCGTCAGCGGCTGGCCAGTGTACCTGGTATTCGGGCTTGGAATCGGTCTGGGCGGGATGGCTATGGCGGCGGGGCTGAGCGCCGCTACGAGCGGCGCCGTCTCCACTGTTTCCTTCGCCGCGGGCTGCGGATTCCGAGGTTTGAAATCTACTTTGGGCTCCGTTGACCTGGACGAGAATTGCGGACCTGATCGCGCGGGGCCGGGAGATGTAGAAACCGGCGCTGCAGCGGTGACTTTTTGAGCCGTTTCCGGGGAATCCGGATTCAACTCATTGTTTCCTTGTCTGGCCGAAACTGCGTCCTGCCGGATTTCGGCTGCTCCCGATACAGAGGCTGCTTTCGGCAAACTGGAGTCAGGCGACGACTTGTGTGCGCTCTCTCGAAATATGAGGCGGACTTGCGACTTTTCCAGGTTGATTTCATGGCTCCCGTAGCTCTTTTCCAGATCACAGACGACGCGGGCGATTGGTACAGGGGAGTTTTGAAACTGCTGGACGCGGATCTGTTTGACCGCGGCGGAATGCACAGGCAGTTTCGAGAATCGCACCTTGTTTACCGTATTGGGAAAATCCAGGACGAGACGGGGCGGATTATCCAAAATGATCTCTTTTGGGGTTATAGCCCCGTTGGTTGCCACGGCAACGGTCAACTGGTCCTCTTCGGGTGCTATCTTGACATCCGTAATGGATCCGGTCGAAGGTGCCGCGACAGAACTGCCTCCGGTCGATTCTTTGGAGAGACTCGCGGATACGATGTCCGTCGTGGGCTTTACGGTGCTGGATTGCTGCTGCAATGCTTTTGCGGAAGCGGATTTGTCTTCGGCAAAATCCAGCCGCGGGACGGCGAACGCCAGCAGCAAGAGAAGGATGCCGCAAATCGCGCCCTTCGCTTCATTTGGTGTAAGATTTCCTAATTTGGTGCATCGAATTTTCATACCAGCCATCCTATGGTGTCCTTAATCGCTTGGTCACATCCTGGGTCAACGTTTTTCCGGATCTCATTCTTGTTTCCCGGACCAGAGTCACAGAATCGTCATTTATTTCTTTCACATATCCGTCAAAGAGCCTGTCCCCTTTTCTAAGAAAGTAAGCACGGGAATCCGCGGCCCGAAAAACCGCGACCTTCCCGCTGTTTCGGGAGGCGATGCCGTGCAGCGTCGCCTGGGCGATATATGTGCCGGCTATTCCCGGAGGAGGTGTGCCCCGGGAAACCTCTTCGTCATCCGGCTTTCTGGTTTTTTTCTTGCCGAGCAGAGGATTGATGAAAGGATCCCGGTGATTCCCCGAACTATAAAGCACGCTGGCGTACTTGATCGGGAATTCCACGGGCTTCTTTATCTGATTGGCGGAAGCTGCGGAGATGCTGGGATTAGCCGCGATGGACATCGGCGGGCAACACAGAAGCATTGGAAGCAGCATCCAGAAGAGCCGCTCCACGCTGCGGCCTTTGGACCGGTTGCCGTTTATGTCAGGCATATCCGGATTTTGGAGTCGCGTAAATGCTCTTGAGAATATGCAGGCTGTCACCGGTTCCTCCCCTTTTTTTGCGGTTTTTCTTCGGGTGCAGGCGCATCGTCTTCCCTGAAAACGAAGGTTGTGGCCGTGCAGTTGGCCGTCAGTGTAGTGTTTGAACTTTCCGGAGGCTTTTCCATCCCGTTGATGGAGATGTCGCCTACATCAATAATCCTTGTCGCCCTGCTGACCTTTTCAAAGAACATCCCCAAACCGTCGTAGTTTCCCTCCACCTCGACCTGGATCGGCCAGTCGGAATAAAAGGCGCGGGAGACGATCGGCTTCGGCGCAAATTTGTTGATCTTCAGGTTGCTGGCTGCCGCCATCTTCTGGACGCTTCGCAGAACCGCGGGAGTTTCTTTTTCGGAGGGCAGGATGCTTTGGAGAACTGCCAGCCTTTCTTCCAGTTGCGCCAGTTCCTGCTTGAAACGCTTGAGCTGATTTTCAATTGCAGTTCCCTTGGCTACAGACCGTTCCAGCTGGGCTATCTCCGTATCTATGACGTCGCGTTTGGCGATTAGGTCTTTCAGGTAGTACATATAAAACACGAGTGCCAGGCAGACGACAATGACTGCGAAGACGGCGATTTGAGCCGGGCGAGGCAGGTTTTCGAAGCGATAGTCACGAATAGCCATTTCTTCACTCCGCCGGTGTTTTCGTTATGCTGATGCAGACAAGCGAGAATTTTGTGGCCTCTTTTTGCCTTTCAATCAGCTCGAGGTCGACGCTCTGGAAAATCCCGCTCGCGAAGAGATTGCTCATAAAGTCCGGAATAACCTCCTGGTGCTGCGTGAATCCGAGAATCTTGATCTGATCGGATTTCTGGACGACAGAGGTCAGCCAGAGGGCGCCATCTCTCGGTACGCTCTGGATCACGCTGTTCAGGAGAAGAACCGGCCCTTTTTGGTTTTCCTTAAGGTTCTCGATGATGTCGATTCTGCTTTGACGGAGCTGCTTCAGCTTCTCATATTTCTCGATTTCCTTTTTGAGAGTCTGAAGGCGGGCTTCTTCAGCCCGGAGCACGCGGCGTTTCTCTGTGCCTGTTTCAATCTGGTGCTGGACGGAGAGTGCCCATGCTCCCATGCCGGTGGCCGCCAAAACGAAAATAGCGCCGAATATCAGCCCCATGCGGGACACGGCGGGTTTCGCGGATGTCTTGCGCGTCTGGGCAGTTTGATCTTTAAGCAAATTCACTTTGATCATAGCCGCTTTATTCCTCGGAGTTCCGGAGCGCCAATCCGATCGCAATCGCGAGATCCGGAGCACGATCGGCGATCATGGAGGATGAGAATCGCCTTGGATCGTAGGTTATTTTTTTAAAACTGTCGAATTTTTCGGTCGGGATCTCAAATTTTCTATTAAGGGTGTCGATGAGACCGGGCGTATGCGAGGCACCGCCGCTCACGATCATACGATCGATGCGGTCCACGGTCGTGGTGGTCTTGAAGAAATCATAGGTCTTCTGTATTTCGAGGCAGATGATTTCAGTTACGGACTCGATGACCTGGCTCACATCTTTGGGATCGATGCCGTCGATCGGTTCGCCGTGTTTCAACGCCTGCGCCTGGCTGTAGCTGAGATTGAATTCCTTTTGCATGAATTCGGTGTACTGATACCCTCCGACGCCGACGTCGCGCGTAAACAGAAAATCGGCGCCGGACAGTATGTTAATGGTCATGGTGCTCGCACCGATATCCAGAAGGGCCACGGTGTCGCTGCCGGTCGGCTCGTAGTTGATTTCGTAGGCGTTCTGCAGGGCAAAGGCGTCCACATCAATTATGGAGGGAATTTTTCCCGCCATCTTGATGACGCCGGTATAGTCCGTAATTTTATCTTTTTTCACGGCCACCAGCAGGATGTCAAGGTTTCCGGTTGCTGCATTTTCACCCAGCACCTGGTAGTCCAGATTAACGTCCGCGATATCAAAGGGGATGTATTGTTCGGCTTCCCACCGGATGGATTCGGCCAAATCGGCATCGCTTTGAACCGGCAGAGATATCTTTTTAACGATAACGGAATGGCCCGAGATTGAAGTGTTGATGCGCGCGTTCTTTATGGACTGGCTTGAAAAGATTTTGTTGATTCCATCGGCGACGGGAATTTTCGAAATAATCACCCCGTCCACGATGCAGTCGGGCGAAAGCTCTTCAATGCCCAGGCTGGCCAGTTCATAGCCGCCTCTGCGCGATGCGCGAAGCTCTACGGCTTTCAGCGCACTTGAACCGATGTCGAGACCTACTGCCTGCTTATTGCGATTAAGTAGACTTAGCATAGTGTGTGCCGCGCTATTCCTGTTTCTTCGAAAGGCTTCAGGGAAAAACAGATTCTTGGATGCAAGCGATTCATCGATTTTCCTTTAAAAATGCCTGGCCATAGCAGGCATCCTGTTTACCCTTATCGTTCTGTTTGGCAAACCTATTGCGTTTTTTCTGAATTTATTGGTGATCAAAATCACCAATACTCTCGATTCCGGTTTCCCGCCATCTCTGCGTCATTCAGGAAAAATCCTGAATTGCCAAAAAATCGGCAATTCCCGGGAAAAGTGCGAAAAAGGCGGCCCGAAAGAGGCAATTCCTCTTGACACATTCGCTTCTCTTGGATAGCCTAAAGGATTGTTCTGCTAAGTAGTTAAGTGAGGGAGACCGTGATGAAGAGTTTCATCCCCCGTGAAAGGGATATTCAGAAGCACTGGCATGTGATTGACGCGGAAGGGCAGATCCTTGGACGACTGGCCTCCAAAGCCGCACGACTTCTTACCGGCAAGGAAAAGCCGATTTACACCCCTTTTCTAGATACCGGAGACCATGTCATTATAATTAATGCGGAAAAAGTAAAGCTTACCGGCAAGAAGCTCACAGAAAAAATGTACCGGCACCATACCGGCTACCCCGGGGGCTTAAAAGAGGCGACGGCAGGCGTGTTGTTGTCCAAGGAGCCGGGAAGACTGGTCTGGGAAGCCGTTATCGGGATGCTTCCGAAGACAAAGCTTGGAAGAGCTATGAGAAAGAAGCTTAAAGTGTACGCAGGGCCGCAGCATCCGCACCAGGCTCAACAGCCTACGCCGCTGGCATTATAGCTCGTTCTTATCTACTGGATGATCTGTACATTTTGCTTTAAGCTGAGGGATTTAA
>JAEAME010002267.1_pt1 | contig 11521 bp, 11 predicted proteins | sample 8958731 | NCBI WGS metagenome assembly JAEAME01 (sample SAMN16933194, study PRJNA681113) | bioreactor sludge metagenome | isolation source: anerobic bioreactor sludge (Control) | place: India:Bengaluru | collected 2018-10-24 | reverse complement strand
AATGTATTCCCGATGCCGGGCATTTTGTGGGGGATAATTTTTCGGTCCAGGCGAATATGATGTTGAATGATAAAGTCTGGCCAGCCATGAAGCAAGCATTTGAGCAAAGCAAAGGACTTCTGGCAGAGCGAATGGTTGCTGCGCTTGAAGCTGCTCAGCATGCTGGTGGCGATATTCGAGGCAAACAATCGGCGGCTTTATTGGTTGTTAAAGGACAGTCCACCGGAAAAGTTTGGGAAGATCGTTTGATCGATTTGCGAGTGGAAGATCATGCTGAGCCAATCCAGGAGATAAAGCGGTTATTAAAAGTTTTTCGGGCTTATGAATACATGAATGCCGGTGACTTGGCGATTGAAAAACACGACATTCAGGGCGCATTAAAAGCTTATGGCACGGCAGAAGAGATGTTTCCTGAAAATCTGGAAATGAAATACTGGCATGCGGTTTCGTTAGCTAATGTTGGCATGGTTAACGAAGCGTACCCGATTTTCAAATCAATATTTCAGCGAGATCGAAATTGGCAATTGCTGACCCAACGGCTGCCAGGCGTTGGCTTGCTAAATGTGAGCGAAAAGGATTTACAAAGAATTCTTTCAGCAAAATGAGTTTTAGGTCGAAAGCAAAATTCAAAAGCTTGATTTAAAAGTCTGTTTCAAGCGATGTCATTGTGGTCCATTGGGTGGTTGCCGCACGGATCGCAATGACTTATGCTAATAAAATCTTATGATTTCCAACCTTTTTCAAATGAATTCATTTATAAGAATAAATTTTTTTTGAAAAATTCTTAAATTTTTGTTGACTATCGTTATGAAATTTATTATATTCTCCGCCAATGAACATGAAGAATTATTCGAAGCAGCTTTTATTTGTCGGATTTAGAGAATCAAATAAATTCTTTTCAGATTAACGCTGATGAACAATTTCGAAATTGCAGGGAGTATAGCTTCATCCTTTAATGAAGCGCAGGGGATACTTTCCTCTCTTTTTTTCTGTTCAATTTGTATTGCTTTAATTCTCATCGCCTATAAAAATTTTAGTCAACGGAGGTTGACAAATCACTCTCCACCCAAGTGTGATTTGAATGAAGCAAAAGTTCATGTGGATTTGAAATCTTATCCAAAAAGGATAACAAATCAAATATAGAGAATTCACAAAATCAAAAGTTACTGTCAAATTCAAGGAGGATCTGTATGGTACGTAAATATTTTGTTCTTAGTCTGGGTGTAATTCTGATGTTGGCATTAGTTAGCGGCTGTGCTAAGGCGCCCCAAGAAGCAGTTGATGCTGCAAAGGCAGCATTGGAAACAGCGAAGCAAGCCGAAGCCGATCGCTATCTGGCTGATGAATTCAAAGCAGCGCAAGACTCATTAAATGCCGCGCTGGCTGAGATCGAAACTCAAAACTCAAAATTCGCATTAACGCGAAACTACGACAAAGCGGCAAAGCTGCTTGAAGCGGCTACCACTTTAGCCAATTCTGCCAACGCCAATGTTGCGGCTAAAAAAGATGCGGTAAAAGCCGAAGCTCAACAATTGCTCACCGATTTGCAAACTGCTTTGACTGATGCCAAAGCATTATTGAAAAAAGCGCCCAAAGGCAAAGAAGGCCGTGAAGCACTTGAGGCAATTAAGGGCGAATTAGCCACAGTAGAAACTTCTTTAACAGAAGCACCTGCTCTGATTGATAGCGGAGATTTTATGACCGCTAAAGATAAACTGACTGCTTGGTATCAAAAAGTCCAACAAATTATTGAAGAGCTCAATCAAGCTATCGCGAAAAAGCTCGGAAGGTAATAAGATACAAAAAAAGCTATTCAGTATTTTAATTTTATTTTATAGGCATTGAGAAAAACCTCGGTTAACTATATTTTTTGTTAACCGAGGTTTTGTTTATTAATCCAATTCAGAAGGATAATTTTCTTGAATCTGTTTCTAACAAAGTGGAGCGAATACCAGAAGATATTATCCTACCATAAACGAGATGTTGTATTGGTAGCAGGTGGGCTATTAGCGATAATCTTTCTGATCGTCATTATAAATTTGCACCCAAAACCGCCGTCACAAAAGATTGCCCAGGGTCGAATGGCTTTAAGTCACGCCAACCATGTTGATGCTGAAAAATATGCGCCAAAAACATTCACTGAAGCAAAACAGAACTGGGAAAAAAGCTTAAGAATTTGGCGGCGTGAGAATAACAAGATATTTTTTAAACGCAATTATCAACAATTAGAGCAATTAGCAGAACAGACAAAATTGTTAGCTCAGGAATCAGAGCGACAGGCAATTAGGGCGCGCGACTCATTAAAAAATGTCGCTAAAGTCGAGCTTGTCTTACTGCTCGAAAAAGTCAATGAGTTCAAAACCAAGTACGACCAGATGCCCATCGATGAGTCGTTGCGAAAGAAAATGGTAAGAGGTGAACTGCTCGTTTTAGAAGGTCAGGCTGCCTTAAAACGACAGGATGTAAAAAAAGCGTTATCAAAATTTAAAGCGGCTGAAACCCTTATCGGCCAATCCGGTAAGGAAGTGAGTGAAATGCTAACTGAATACCTGAAAAATATTCCGGTCTGGCGAAAATGGGCAAAGGAGACGATTGACAGTTCAAAGGCAAGAAACGACGTCGCGATAGTCGTCGATAAGTTTGACCACTCACTTCATGTTTATGATAAGGCACAGCTCATAAAAAAATATCCAGTAGAGCTGGGCAAAAATTGGATGGGGCACAAGCGGCAACGAGGTGATAATGCGACGCCAGAAGGTCAATATTTCATCACCAAGAAAATTGGCAACGGGCAGAGCAAGTATTATAAAGCATTGGTTCTTAATTATCCCAATAAAAGAGATCTGGAAAGATTTTTTGCAGCCAAAAGTAAAGGGGAATTATCGAAGGACACTCAAATTGGGGGATTAATCGAAATACACGGCGAAGGTGGCAAAGGGATCAATTGGACTCAGGGATGTATCGCCTTAAAAAATGATGATCTCGATAAAATTTTTGGTCTTGTCAAAGTTGGAACACCAGTTACCATTGTTGGCTCATTGAATGGCATGACCAATAATAAAACTTCCCAGGCATCTGTTTCAAAATAAAGAGTAATTCGTTTTATGCTTTCAAATTATGAATTCAATAGACAACAAATGAATCAGGGCAAACCAGAGCATCCGATTGATCTGGTTGCTGCGACTGAACAAACTTTGAAAATTTCAAATCCGATCCATCGGGCTATCAAGCTGGGATTGGGCTACGGAATACTTATGGCTTTTCTCATCCTGGCTGGTGCTTCTATTTTCCGAGAATGGGGACTGTCCCTTCTGCCAGTCAAATCATATTTTTATCAGGCACGCCCGGAATCCACTGTCGATGAGCTAAAGCAAAAATTGCAGCGATCTAGAAAAACGGTGGTGAGTCTGCAACGAAAAGTCGATCGACTGACCCCGCTTGAGCCATATTTAATCATTGACACTTCAGAAAATCTGATCTTTTTGAAAAAAGGAAAAAAGCTGCTTCATCAAGGAATTTGCTCAACAGGCAGTTACATCATGTTAAAGACAGCGGACGGCAGCGAAAAATGGATTTTCAAAACACCGCGTGGCATGCTCCGAATCCAGGCGAAAATCGAAGACCCCGTGTGGCGGATGCCAGATTGGGCATTTATTGAAGATGGCTTGCCGGTTCCCGATCCATATTCCCATGAAAGATATGAAACCGGGGTGTTAGGTGATTATGCTTTAAGTTTGGGAGATGGCTATTTGATACATGGTACGCTCTATCAGCGATTTCTGGGTTTGCCAGTGACCCATGGTTGTGTTCGTCTCGGCGATAAGGAACTGGAAGTCGTCTTTCGCACCTTGAGAGTTGGCTCTAAAGTTTTTATCTATTAAAGGACTGTTATGTCAGTTGGTGAAATGTTCAAAAAAGTTGCTGGTTCATTTAAAAAAAGATTCCAAAATTATTTCCACTTTCTTCAGGAGCGGAAAAGTGCCAAATGGTATTTTGGGGTGTTGCTGCTATTTCCCGCCATCGGAATGCTGGCGCTTGTCGTGATTTTGCCATTATATAAAAATCAGTCCGTGGAAGTCAGCCCCGCCGCTGTTACGAAGGATTTTATTGCAGCGGATGATAGTGTTGATAACGTTGAAGTATTGAAGAAATTTTCTGAAATAATGCTCAAGCTGAAAATGGAAGAGCTGTTTTTAAATTCCCAACTCGCGATGTCAAAAAGTGATTCAATCGGTTTGAGTCTAAATATAGTCGATAGCACGCTATCATTGTATATTAAGGGAGTAAATATTCGGGAGTGTCAGATCCATCATTTTAAAATGACTCATGCTTTTAAACGCCTGAAAGCGGATCCGATGCTGCTCGATTGGCTTGCACAACCCTTTGTTTTGCAAAAAGCCTGGGCAACGGTTCCACAGGTACCGATCAAAATCCGAAAAGCTCCTAAAGACACGATCGAAGCTCAAAAAAACAAATCTGAACCGGTTACTCTTGACAAGCCTGATGTGTATTTCACATTGCAATTTGATCGGAATCTGACAATTAAAGTTTATCAGATCGAATCAAATTCTTTTTGGGGATTTGTTCGAAAATGGTATTATTATCTAAGGTCATTCCTGAGAATGCTCGTAGATACTTTCTGGTCTTTCTATCATCTCAAAATCCCTCAGAGTCCCATGTGGATTGAGTTGAAAATTTCCAAAACCGATGCGTTAGCGATCTACCGAGCATTGCCAAGTGATGCTGCAATGACGTTGAAATTATGATTTCTTTAAATGTCGGGATCTCCCGATAAGTTGTCTATCATTTTTGTAATTTTGAAAAAAATCAATTTTTGAACCTGGCGCTCTTTCTTTTTGATGAATCGCTGGTTTGAAACTTATTAGTTTCTTGAAAGTTAAATTTTTGCCTGATAAGCAAGAATTTTTTATCGGTTCAAGCTGGAACAGGTTGGGGTGGATTCAAGATAATTATGGAACAACCAGCTATGTCTCGAATTAGCTATATTTTGATCGCATTATTGTTAGCTTTATTGTTGATGATCGCAGCCTGTACAAAAATGCCGGAAAGCGAAATAAATTTAGCATCGGCTGCTATAGATTCTGCCATGAGCGCCAAAGCGAATTATTATGCGCCCAATGAATTCGAAAAAGCAAAACAAGCTTATGATCGCGCACAGAACTTAATCTCAAAAAAGAAATATGGACAGGCGAAAGATATCGCCATTTTCGCCCGAAAAATGGCAGACTCTTCGATAGTTGTAAGCAAAAGAAAAAGAATAATAACAGAAATAGAAATTGAGCAAGTACTTTCTTTTTTGCAGCATAAAATTGACGTATTAGAAAAGGTGATTTCAAAAGCTGAAAATTATGGTGTTGATTCCAATGAGATTGAACAAGCCCGGCAAGAATTGTCAGAATTGGATAGTACATTGCTTATGCTGATTATTAAGAATGATGAAGAAGATTATGAATCCATAAGGCATGAAGGCAACTATGCTATTGAGCGGGCCAGCCTAACTACCTACCACCTGATTAAATTAATTAGCAATAGTGATGCAACCAAAGAAGCTGATGGAGCAGCAGATTTACAGAACAAATCTCGATTTTGAATTTGTTGAACATACTAAAATGAAAAGTGATCGAGCTAAAAGATAACTGGTATTTGAAACTATGAAAGCTTATATAAAAATAATTTTGGTTTATATTTTAACAGTTATCTACATTTTGCCGGTTTTTTATCCTATCGGAAATAATTGGGATTCCATCGTTTTACCCAAGGATCAATCTAAAAAAAAGCCGATGTATATCCTGTCTGAATCGAATATAAGTGAGATTTACGTCAGTTCGTCGGCTGGTAACAAGGTTGTGAATGGCAAGATTTTAAAAAGCAAGATCAGCTCTGCTGAGCCAGGCAAAAAATGTGTTATTTTCAAGCAGATTAAAACCTATCAACTGGATAACGATATTCATTTCAATTTCCCACTCATTTGCTATAAATTCTCTCTGCGTGAATACACTGAAGGAAGCTGACTCCCCTCTTTTTTTGACCTCTACTGAGCATTGCAAATAGTTTGCAGAGACAAAGTCATTTCGACGAATGAAATGAGGAGAAATCGGTCAAACCCAATTATTATAAAACTAATAATTGAAGGGATAGATTTATCCTCGCACGGAATGATAGCACTCCTGTAAACTATAATATTTTGCTCTCCACCTAATCAAGTTTTAGTAACGATGCTAACAAATAGGAAATTCAATGGGGTACTAAAATCTCATAAGAATGAATATTCCTGTTGTCAAAAGAAAATCAAAAACGTATTTAGGGAGAAACTACCATGTCAGGTATTTCATCAAATTTAATGTTGATCATCGTCGGGGGAATCTTATTTATCGCTATGATCTATATCTTTTTTACCATTCTGTTTTCAAAAGATAAATCATATCCGACCAATAAATCAGAGAAGAAGTCTATTAAATCATAATTAGAAACATGCATACCAAAGTCTAAGGTCGTGCATGATAAATAAAAATCTCTGGAATTACATGGATTGTTTATCGAAATCACGATATCAGCCTCCTGCAAATGCTGAGCAGGAGGTTGTCTTCATTCAAAACAATGAGGGGAATTCCTATGGTTGAACTATCACATCGGAAGGACATTCCGAATTTTACCATAAAAATCCACCCACCCAAAAATGGGGAAAAAGCGACCAAAAAGTTGCAGCCGCTTCGTTCATTATTTACACCGAATAAACGAAAGGAATTAATAAAAAAATTGTATCACAAAAATGAAGCAGAGTTTGACAACCTAATTAATGAGCTTGAATCTGTTCATGACTGGCAACAGGCGCTGAAAAAGGTTGATCAACATTTTAAAAAGTTTAATATCAATTTGCATGACCGCAATGCTGTAACATTTACTGATATTCTTTATAGTCGCTATTTTCCAGAAGAAAGTCAGATTAAAATTAAGTAAAGGAACAATTCGCTATTACGAGAAAATCAAAATAATTTTTTTGAATTCAACGAGCCAGGTTTCTGAGAAACCTGGCTTATTTATATTTCCTAACCGGGGGGCCAGTAAAACTGCCGTCCTGCTAATAAATGCAGGTGAATATGATAAACTTCCTGACCAGCATCTCGATTACAGTTGAAGACTGTACGATAGCCTTTCTCCGCAACACCCAGTTTTTGAGCCAGCTCTTTTGCTACCAGAAAAATTTCTCCAATCAAATCCCGATGTGCAGGTGAAATATCATTTATCGTTGGGATATGTTCTTTCGGTATTATGAGCAGATGTATAGGAGCCTGCGGACGAATATCCTTAAACGCGATAACGTTTTCAGTCTGATGAACTATTGTCGCTGGTTTTATCCCCTGAACAATGTCACAAAAGAGGCAGGTTTGCGATTTCATGATTTCTCCTTGCTTTCCAAAATGATCGTTACGGGGCCGTCGTTATGAATTTCTACCAACATCATGGCGCCAAATTCGCCAGTAGCAACCTTCAAGCCACTCTCTTTCAAATAGGCAACGAATTTTTGATACAGCGGTTCTGATATTTCCGGCGGAGCAGCTTCGATAAAGCTGGGACGACGTCCTTTATGTGCGTCGCCATAGAGTGTAAATTGAGAAATGACGAGTAATTCTCCGCCGACTTCCAGAGCGGATAGGTTGGATTTTCCGGCTTCATCAGCAAAGATTCTGAGATTGACACATTTGTCCGCCAGAAATTTGGCATCACTTTCTTCATCTCCGTTTTTCACTCCCAACAGAATTACCAGACCTTTATTTATTGTTCCAACAATATTACTATCGATCGTAACAGAAGCTTTGGTCACTCGTTGAACCACTGCTCGCATGGCGTGCTCCGTTTATTAATTCTAAAATTAAAAGGATTATTGGCCAACTCAATGACTTTATTTTTCAGTTTTCACCCAGACATAATATAATATAAAAAATGAAGATTTTCAAGGATAGAATTTTCACCAGACCTGGACACAAACAGATGTTCCTTTAGCTTCAGTTAGAGTGATCCCGCTAAATTATAGACTCAGCCTAAAATTTTATTTTTTAATTTTATCGCAAGGGCAACTTTCATGATTTCTCACCGTAAAACTGCCTAAAAAACCAAAATAGGGAGAAGTGAAAATGAGAAAATTAATTGTTTTTTCAATAGGTATTCTGATTTTATCGATAGCGTTCATCGGGAGCAATGTTAGAAATAGTTATGCCAGAGACATTGAAGATACGGTGACTAAAAGTTTCAATGTCCAAAAAGGCCAGCTATTTTATCTCAAGGCTGATCTGGGCTCTGTGGAAGTTGATAGCTGGGGAGATAACGAAGTCAAAGTGACAGTGACCAAAATAGCAGATACGAACAGCAAAGGTCGGGCTGAGGAAATTTTTGAAGACCTGGAATTAAGTTTTGATCAGGATAGTGAAGGCATAAAAGTTTTTGCTGAATATCACGGTCCCAAAGGCTGGTGGGGAGAAAGCCGACGGCTGCGACTTCGTTTTGAGGTATTGGTACCGAAGGAATTTAATCTGGATATTAACACCTCGGGTGGCGGCATTCAGGTAACGAATTTGATCGGGAGAAGCGATTTGAACACTTCCGGCGGATCAATTACGGTTGGCAGAGTGGATGGTCCGATCAATGCTAAAACATCTGGCGGCAGTATCAAAGTGCAAGAAGCCCGGGGACATGTGCTGGCCCATACGTCGGGCGGAAGCATTTCGATTGGCGAGACTGCCGGCTCAGTGGATGCCAAAACCTCTGGCGGTGGCATTAGTTTAGATGGCGTCACTGGTGACACCGATGCTTTTACGTCTGGCGGTAGTTTGAATTTGAAAAACCTGAATGGCAATGTCATGGCTGGCACTTCTGGCGGAAGTATTTACGCTGAGCTGACTGGCAAAATTGATCGGGATTGCACACTGAAAACTTCCGGCGGAAGCATCCGGGTCTTTTTACCTCATGATAGCTCGATTGACCTTGATGCGCACACTTCGGGAGGACATGTCGAAACCGATTTCCCGATTACCATGCAGGATGTAATTAAAAAGAATGCCTTAAAAGGAAAAATTAATGACGGCGGCCCGCTGATTACACTGAGAACTTCTGGCGGAAGCATTTATATAAAAGAATTATAGCGCGACCATTTATCTTTTAACTCCTCCTTCAAAAAAAACCGCCCTTAATGCCCATAGGGCGGTTTTTTATTTCTCATCCAGACACACAAAATCAATTCCCCGATATTTACTCCAAAACGAAAAACTTGTGGCTCACGGTTACCTCATTTTGACTATTATCAACTGCAAAAACAGAAACAGTGTGTTCGCCAGGTAATAGAGGGTCATCGGGCGAATATTTGATCGTCTTGGCATCAGGATCGAATTCGGCGATCACTTTCTTGCCATCCAGACGCATGACAATGGCACGCTCATTGGCGATTCCGGAAAGCTCATCATCAACCGCAGCCAAAAGAATAGGCTTTTTATCGCGGATTTGAGAATTATATCCAGGGTATTGGATTTCAATATTCGGTGGGATCGCATCCCGAATTAAAATAAAAGCGCCCAGATTAGCAATAGTGCAGCTAACAGTGTTTTTCTGACTCTCAATCCTATTGCCTCTAAATGCTGGGACTTTTAGCTTTATCTGGTAGATGCCAAGTTTATCTGGCATTGGGTCATCGGGAGGATAGTTCAATTCAATCGTGGCGTTTCTTTTAAAAGGAATATCTTGCGGGGAAATTTCGTAGCCTTCGGCCACAAAATCATAAGTTGAATCATCCAGTGGCCCCAGATTTTCGATACGCAAATAGAGATTTTTGTAAACAGCTTCGGGATTAAATATAACTCGGCATTGCCCATCAGAGGCGGCAATTGCTCCACCCTGATTTGGAGAAACTGTTCGGATCTCAACTTGATCCCAAAATGTTAACTCTCGATCGGAAAGATCAATGGCTTTCGCTTCTATGGAGACCAGTCCATCCTTTTTCGGCACCAGTTCATAAACACCGATAAATTCATTGAATCTATTTTGCCATAAAGCGACCTCAGTCGGGGGCATGCCGATCTGCTGAACGAATAATTTGGGAAAGGATTGAATTGATCCAACTGTCGATAGTGTAAAGCGAACGTAATTATCGTAAAAATCAGATTCCAGGCTTAGCTCATTCTTTGGCTGATCAACTAAACCTTCCTCACTGATTTGATAGTACAAAGGAAATGATTCAATACTATAGTCACTGACGGATTGAATTTTCACGATCGTTTGAGGCTTGACCGGTTTTAATAAATATTTGTTTATTGAAATTGGATCGGCAACAGAATCTGATTCGATGAACTGAAACACTGTTTTTTGCCAGGAGATCCCCTGATTTGTAGAAACGAAGATTTCTGGCTGGTCAATGCGATTGCCATCCTGATCGCGAATGTCAGAGATGAAAAGCTGGTCAGGTTTTTCGAATTGAAAATCAGCATAAATCCTATTCCGTTCTGCCACAAGAAAGCTGCCCGTTACAGTTGCGAGGTTGTCGAAAAAATCATATAATTGAATGCTGAACTGATGTTCGCCTCTGCTGAAAGAATTTTGTGCTAAAGCATCATTTTCATTTTTAGGATTACATCGAATCACGCCGATCTCATTGCCGTCAGGCTGATAAAAGGGGAGTTGATTGAATTTCTCTTTATATAGTTTTTGAAACTGTCCTTTTCCTCGGTTAATTAATCGAAAATCTCGATCCAGATCGATCAGATCGGAAACGGCGTAAGAAAATTTATCATATTGGGCAGAAAAATGCAGCGCGCCATCGACAAAAAAATCAAGCTTATAAACTGCGAAGCTGTTGCTGACGCCATCGGCTTGATCAAAACAGTCAATCGCAAAGCCGACGTTTCCAGATAGGATAGGTTTTGACGATAGCTTATAATTGCCGCTATTCATCATCATTGGTTTTTCGATAAATGGCATTACGTCCGTATTAATTCGGGAATAGCAGTCCAGCGGAGTGATGCTGATGGCGACAACTTTAGGTGGAATGCTATCTTCAACTCGGTAGCCCAGCAAAAACGGATTGGTGGGATTGTTGCTGGCATCGCGAATTTCAAAATGAAGATGAGGACTGCCAATACCAGAAGCCCCGGTATAGCCGATCAAATCACCTTTTTTAATCGGAAACTGAAAACGCTCCGGATAGTTATCAATTCGATACGCTCCTTTTTTCTTCTGTTCCTGTTTAATAAAGTTTTGCAATTCATCATTAAACCGATCCAGATGGGCGTAAACCGCAATCTCGCCAGTATCGAGTTTTTGATAAAGAACTTTACCATAGCCATAAGGGGAAACCCCGATTCGCATGAGATAGCCGTCTCGGATGGCGAATACCTGGTAACCGATTTTGCCCCAGGTTTTGATATCGATCCCAGCATGAAAATGCCCTGGCCGGTATTCTGCAAAGGAAGATGTCAGGTAATGGCTGGCATCAGTAGGCCAGAGATAATTTTGGGCA
>JAEAME010002266.1_pt1 | contig 11527 bp, 10 predicted proteins | sample 8958731 | NCBI WGS metagenome assembly JAEAME01 (sample SAMN16933194, study PRJNA681113) | bioreactor sludge metagenome | isolation source: anerobic bioreactor sludge (Control) | place: India:Bengaluru | collected 2018-10-24 | reverse complement strand
ACCCCTGTTACCAGGATGAAAACCTGACGTCCTAACCACTAGACGAATGGACCGTACAAAGAACTTTTAAATGCGGATGCAAAGAAAATACGTTTTTTCCTCAATGCAAAATATTTTTGAAGAAAAAACAGATCAATGCATTACATGTATTGCCTGCAGGCTAATTCCTTAAGCTTTTCAGAAGACATATCTGATTGACAGGGCTCCGTTTATTCCACCCCAGCCGGTGTAACCAATAAGGTTAACAGATGGCAGCAGGTCGAGCGAAAGGTTTAAAGGTATTTCCTCGAATGTATACTCAAGTCCTATTATCCCGTCAACACCGATAACTGATCCGGTATATGTATCATCAATATTCGGATTCCTTCCGGCATCCCAGAAACCAACATGACCGCCAACACCCCAGAACCAGTTCAAACCCGGATACTGTCCTGTCCAATGCTCATTCTCATAAAGTCCGGTTATTATGAAACCGCCGTAGCTGCCGGCAAGCACACCCTCAACAGCATTTGTTTTATTAAGGAAATGCTTAACAGTCAAACCATAAGGAAGGCCTGCCCTTAATCCAAGGCTTGTCCTGTATTCCTGTGCGTTTGAAGAAACGACGAAAAATGCAAATAATAATGTTAGAAGTATAACTCTTTTCATATCAATGTATTAATTAAGTGGTTATTAATTTTTCAGCCAATTTATGTAAATTAAATCCATCAAAATCTCCTGAGCTCATAAAAAGGAAAACACAATCCCTGTAATTTTGTTTTTGAATAAACGAAAACATTTCTGCAGAATTGTCAAAAACCGATAATTTTCCATTTCCAAATGCAGTTTTAACCTCATCGGCAGTAACTGAGGGCAGCCTTTTAATCTTAAGTGCATGAGGATTGAAATAAACAAAAGGGAATGTTGACTTATCAAGAGTTCCGCTGTAATGTGGCAGGAAATTAATATTCAGGCTTGAATAAGTATGCAATTCAAGGCAGCTTATAATTTTCTTGCCTGGATACCTTGATGAAACAGCTTCGACAGTTGCCTTAACCTTTGAGGGTGAGTGCGCAAAATCGAGGTATACTACACCGTTCTGATTTTCAATAAGCTTCTGAAGCCTTTTCGAAGTGCCCTCAAAACTCTGAACTGCGTTATAGAAATCATCTTCGGCGATACCGGCTTCAAGACAAGCTTCTTTTGCAGCCGAAAGATTTTGCATATTGTGCTCTCCAAAGATCTTCAAAGGTATTACACGATTCAGCGTTGCGCCGTAGAATCCCGTTTTATTCTGAAAGAATCCGTGTATTTTGTATGGAACCTTTTTTATTTTCTTGAGAGAGTCAAGGGCGAGTTTTTTTACTTCGGTATCTCCTTCATAATAAATCAAAGTGCCTCCTTCTTCAATGCAGTCAATGAAGATCCTGAACTGTTCGACATAATTTTCAAATGTCGGGAATACGTTCATATGATCCCATGCAATGCCATTCAGGATAGCAATATCAGGCTTGTATAAATGGAATTTGGGTCTTCTGTCAAGAGCTGATGTGAGGTATTCATCTCCTTCCAGGACAGCTATCTCCGACTTATCCGACAAACCTACCATTGACTCATAGCTATCAATGTTGGATCCGACCATATAATCGAAGCTGATTCCAAGCGATCTGAATACATGCATTATAATTGCAGTTGTAGTGGTTTTTCCATGGCTTCCTGCAACAACAATTCTCTTCTTGTTTTTTGTCTGCTCATAGATATACTCAGGGAAGGACATGATCTTTAAACCAAGTTTCTCTGCCTTAACTAATTCCGGATTATCTTTTGCTGCATGCATCCCAAGAATGATTGCATCAATATCCTGAGTAATGCGATCGGGGTCCCATCCTTCCTTCAGGGGCAAAAGATTGTAACCGGCTAACCTGGATCTGGAAGGCTCAAATATTTCATCGTCAGATCCGGTGACATCATAACCCTTCAGTTTAAGGGCAATTGCCAGATTGTGCATAACAGCACCACCAATAGCTATAAGGTGTATTCTCATCTGAAAAAAATTCTTCCTGTTACTATAATCTCAAAGCTTCCTGAGATAATGATCTTATTTCTGATTTGTGTTTGTGTTATACTTTTATTTTCAATCAGGCAATGTTAAGAATATTTGTCAATATACTCTCAGGTTCTAAAGTCTTATATTTGTAAATTGTACAGATACGGAGAATTAATGGTACGATCTTCTCAGAAACCTGAGTATAAGGGCGGACATTATGTTGAATTGCTTCAGAGCGGCGAGTCGTTTTTTGCAGCTGTTGAAAAGCTTATTGACGATTCAAGGCAATTTATTCATTTTCATGCCTACCTTGTTGATGAGGATGAAACTGGCACCAGGATATTCAATGCGCTGATAAGGGCCTCACTGAGAGGTGTCCGTGTTTATCTGCTTCTTGATGCTTTCGGAACAAAGTACCTTTCAAAAGAGCTTGTTGACAGGATAGAAGACTCAGGTATCCTGTTCAGGTTCTTCTCTCCAACTTTCATTACTAAAGGTTTCCAGCTAAGCCTGAGACTCCATGTTAAGGTTGTTATGTGTGATGGGGAGGCTGCAGTAATAGGGGGGATGAACTTTGCCGACCGTTACCATGGAACACCGGAGAAAAAGGAATGGCTTGATTTTGCTGTTCTTATAAAGGGTCCTGAATGCATACATGTATTATCTGTACTGAAGAAACTCTGGAACAAAAGATTCATTCCGAAAACTGAGTTTTCCCACGAAACTGTTAACAGACCCCTGATTCACAAGGAGGACATAAAGCTAAGGGTAGTTCAAAACAACTGGTACCGGAATAAAATTGAAATCCTCAGAAGTTACCGTTCAGCTTTTAAGAATTCGAGGGAGAGGATGATAATTCTTGCAAGCTATTTTTTGCCCGGGCGAAATGAAAGACGTTTGCTTCGCAATGCAAGTTTGAGAGGCGTCGACATCAAAATAGTGCTTGCCGCCGAATCAGACACGCCCATGTTTAAAAGAGCCACACGTTTCCTTTATGATTTTATACTCAGGAACAATATCAAGATCTATGAATACCTTCCATCTAATCTTCATGCCAAGGTTGCCGTTGTTGATGGTCAATGGTGCACAATTGGCAGCTATAATTTAAATCACGTAAGTGATTATGCGAGCATAGAGGTTAATGTCGATATTCTGGATGATAAATTTGCTTCTGAGTTTGAGACATTATTGTATGAAATTCTTAAGAATGACTGCCGGCAGATCACAATTGAAGAGTATCAGAGGGCAAGTAAATTGTTATCGAGGTTTTCAGGCTGGTTTTTTTACCAGATTATCAGATTACTGATGAGAATAATGTACCAGATGACTTCAAAAAAGAAGAAAATCGTTCAGTCCGGAATAAAATAACTCAAATTATAAAGTATGGAGCTTCATCTGTTCAATATTGCGAATTTCAGGGTCGACGGGGGTGCTATGTTCGGAGTAATTCCAAAAGCCTTATGGTCGAGGGTTTATCCTGCTGATCCGGATAATCTGATTGTTCTCACCCTGCGTTCCCTAATCGTGGAAACAGAGGGACACATTGTACTTGTCGATACAGGATGGGGTGATAAGCAGGATGAGAAATTCTTCCGTCATGTCTATCTTCATAACGGAGAGGGTCTTGTTAAAGGTCTGGCGAACAGGGGATACTCACCGGAAAGCATTACCGATGTTGTTCTGACTCATCTCCATGCAGATCATTGCGGGGGCTGCGTAAGGAACAATAGCGACAGAACAGGATATGAGCTTGTGTTCCCGCAGGCAAGCTACCATGTAAGCAGATCTCAATGGGACTGGGCTGTTAAAAACAATCTTCGTGAGCAGGATGCTTTTCTGGAAGAGAATATCCTTCCTTTAAGAGATAGCGGCCGGCTTAATCTTATTGATGATGATGAAAGTTCTTTTCTCAGGGATTTTTCGCTGAGGATGTGTTTCGGGCATACACCCGGATTGATGATACCTGTAATCAGGTATAAAGGTAAAACGATTGTTTATACAGGTGATCTTATCCCAACTACTGCCCATATACCTTTAATCTGGAATATGAGTTATGATATTGAATCCCTGAAAACGATAGAAGAAAAGAAACAAATACTTACAGAGGCTTTTGAAAACAATTATATCCTTGTTTTTCAGCATGATGAGAAAGTGGAATGCTGCACTCTCGAAATGACACCAAAAGGAATCAGAGCAGGAAGGAAATTCAGCTTCTCCGAGATAGGAAATATATGATTTTTGTTATTTTTTAATTCTGTATTTATTTGTATATTTGGTATATATAGGTTTTAATAAGCCCCGGATAATTATTCCGTTTTTAATCATTTAACAATATTCCTATGGCCGGATTCATATATGAGAAGCCTTTTCGGATCGATAAGGATAGTACAAGCTACAGGCTTCTGACAAAGGATTACGTTAAGGTCGCAGATGCCGATGGCAGGAGAATACTAAAAGTTGATCCCCGCGGACTGGAGCTTCTTGCCGGGGTTGCTGTATCTGAGCTTTCCTTTTATCTGAGAACATCTCACCTTCAAAAGCTTGCTTCAATATTAGATGATCCTGAAGCAACTGATAATGATCGGTTTGTGGCCTATGTGATGCTTCGTAATTCAGTTATTTCTGCAAAAGGAGATCTTCCGTGGTGCCAGGATACCGGAACAGCTATAGTGATCGGTAAGAAGGGAGAACAGGTCTGGACAGGTGTAAATGATGCACTTTACCTCTCAAAAGGGATTTATAATACATTCCGGGAAAAGAACCTGAGATATTCGCAGATCGTTCCTTTTTCGATGTTTGATGAAAAGAACAGTTGCACAAACCTGCCTGCCCAGATAGATATTTACTCCACAGAAGGGAACAGCTATGAATTTCTTTTTATTACAAAAGGAGGAGGCTCTGCCAACAAGACTTTTTTATATCAGCAGACAAAATCCCTGTTGAACGAAGATTCACTTACAAAATTTGTTAAGGAAAAGATAAAAGACCTCGGTACTTCAGCCTGTCCTCCCTATCATCTGGCGCTTGTTATCGGAGGCACTTCTGCTGAGGCTACACTGAAAACAGTAAAGGAGGCTTCTGCCGGATATCTCGATGATCTTCCCACAGAGGGGGCTGAGAGCGGAAGAGCTTTCCGCGACCTTGAGTGGGAGAAGAAAATCGGGAAGATATGTCATGAATATGGAGTAGGGGCACAATTCGGAGGGAAGTATTTTGTGCATGATGTCAGGGTAATAAGGTTGCCCCGTCATGCAGCTTCATGCCCTGTTGGAATGGGAGTAAGCTGCAGCGCCGACAGAAATTTAAAGGCAAGGATAACTGAGGAAGGTATTTTCATCGAAGAGCTGGAAAAAGATCCTGCCAGGTTTCTGCCGGCAAAAGCTCCGGAACTAGCAAAGCCTGTTGATGTCGATCTTGACAGGCCAATGAAAGAAATTCTGGCCCAGCTGACAAAGTATCCTGTTAAGACAAGGCTCAATCTGAGCGGGACACTTATTGTTGCAAGGGATATAGCGCATGCACGCATCAAAAAAATGATAGACGAAGGCAAACCTATGCCGGAATATTTTAAAAATCATCCCATATATTATGCCGGTCCTGCAAAAACTCCCGAAGGAATGCCATCGGGCAGCTTTGGTCCGACAACTGCAGGCAGAATGGATACCTATGTTGATCTTTTCCAGAGCATGGGGGGATCACTTATTATGGTTGCCAAGGGGAACAGGAACAGAGCTGTTATTGACTCATGCAGAAAATATGGAGGTTTCTTTCTTGGTTCTGTCGGAGGTCCGGCGGCAATACTGGCAGCTGAGAATATAAAATCAGTGGAACTTGTCGATTTTGAGGATCTTGGTATGGAAGCTGTCAGGAAGATCAGGGTCGAGAATATGGCAGCCTTCATACTCACCGACGACAAAGGGAATGATTTCTTTGATGAGTATAATAAATAACCAAAAATTTTCTCAGGCTTTCAGGCCCTTAAGAGAGGTATTTTCTAATTTACTTCCTCGATGACAAATATCTCGTGACGATCAAAATCTTTCCAGTACTTTATCGTGTTCTTTCTGACAAGCTCCCAGTAAATATCACTGTCAAGGCCATAAATAAAATTTATCTCCTTTAGTTCAGCACTTATCTTTTCAGCCAGTTCCGGTTTTAATGTCATCCTGATCTTACGGTTTTTATATGTGAACAGGGCTCCCGGTTTTTTAACCGGATCGTCACTCACACTAAGAAGGCCGTGACCTGGCGTAGCGCCTGTACTTACTAGGAGTCCGTCATTCATACAGCTAAGAGGCGGGTTGGAACCTGCAAAAGTGAGTACCTTGAATTCATCGACACCGGCACTGAAATATTCAATAGCACGAATACCCATTTTTACTCCTATAATCTCAAATACGCCCAAATGCCTGTGCATTTCACTTGAAAAGACCCCGGCTGTCCATTCATCTTGTCCATATTTATCAATGATCTCATTTACATGTACACTGATATCATCAAAATAGAAAGCCGGATCGAGCGGCAAATCTTTTATTAGTTGATTTTTTTCGACAGTTTCTCCTTTATAGATCCTTATTAAACTTTCCCTTATGCCATTAATGTCACCCGGAGAGCAGTCAGAAATATTACCTGTTGTCTTATTAACGAAAAGAGAAGGATAATGCAGAAAGACAACTGCCATTTCATCAACTGCAGAATACGCAAACTTATGGTCTTTTGCTGATCCTGACTGAAGGAACCCGGAAATTTTTCTGCCGTAGGGAGTTTTAACACCACTCAGTGATTTAAGGATTTCATCATCGTAGAAAACAGTGTTGCCCATTTCAAAAGCCCTTACAATTTTTACAGGGATCTCCTGTTTCAATATTGCCGCAGAAGCCTTTTTGTCGATATTATAATTGAATCCTGCCTTATCATTTTCACCATCGGCACTCCAGATGATTTCCTTAACCTGTTCCCTGAACAATGGCAGATCCCTTAGTGCCGTATAAACTGTATTTAAGCTGCCCAGGCTTATGAAACTTACCTTAGTAGTTTCAGTCGACAACACGTCCTCCAGAAGAGATAATACATCAGGTGCTTTGTCAATGTCAATTTCTTTTTCGCTGCCCCAGATGCTTTCTTTCGCGAGTGCATGATCCGCCGGTTTATAGCCGGTATTCCTGTTGATACCGACAAGCACTCCTTCATGGTAATATGAATTTAACAGACTTCTGATTTTTATATAAGCTTCTTCAGCTGAAAGAACTCCCGGAGACACTGTTATGGCAAGGACTCTTACATCATGAGAGGAAAGGAGCATTGATATAGCTTTTATATCATCAATGCCGCCATCGGTGTCGATTATGACATAATGCGATGGTTTCCAGGGATGAGCATTGATTATCCCTGTCAATATAACGAACAATATGATTGAAAGGACCTTCTTCATCCTGTAATTTTTACGGCAAAAATACCCAAAAAACCTTAAGATCTGAAATCTGTAAAATCCTTATGGATCAGATCCGGGATATTTTTTATCTTCACATGTTCATTGAATAATTAATTATTTTCCCGGATCTAATTTCAGGAATATGAAGAAGTACATGCTTTCGTTGGACCAGGGAACAACTAGTTCCAGGGCAATAGTGTTTGATAATAACGGGCTGCCCGTCTCAACTGCGCAGAAGGAGTTCAGGCAATTCTATCCCAGGCCGGGCTGGGTTGAGCACTCTCCTGAGGAGATATGGTCAACACAGGCAGGAGTCGCAGCGGAAGCAATTGCCAAAGCAGGCATAGAAAGCAGGAATATTGGAGGCATAGGTATTACTAACCAGCGTGAGACTACTCTTGTCTGGGACAGGATAACCGGTGAACCGGTTTATAAAGCTATCGTTTGGCAGGACAGGCGCACTGCAGATTTCTGCGATAAGCTGAAAAAGGATGGATATGCCAGGAAGATCCTGGAAAAAACAGGTTTGATAATTGATGCATATTTTTCAGCCACTAAGGTCAGATGGATACTTGACAATGTACGAGGGGCGCGTGATAAAGCAAAAAGGGGGGAGCTTGCATTCGGGACTGTCGATTCGTGGCTTGTATGGAACCTTACAAAGGGGAGCCTGCACATCACTGATGTTTCAAATGCCTCAAGGACAATGCTTTTTAATATCCACACCCTGAAATGGGATGTCGAATTGCTGAAGATGTTTGATATCCCTCCCAGCATGCTTCCTGAAGTCAGATCATCAAGTGAACTATATGGCTATACAAAAGGCCACTTTTCTTCAGCCATCCCTGTTGCAGGTATCGCAGGAGATCAGCAGGCTGCACTTTTCGGCCAGATGTGCATTGAACCGGGCATGGTAAAAAACACCTACGGAACAGGCTGTTTCCTTATGATGAACATAGGGACAGAGCCGGTCAAATCAAAAAGCAGATTGCTAACAACCGTCGGATGGCAGATAGGAAACACAACAAATTATGCCCTTGAAGGAAGCATTTTTATAGGCGGGGCTGTGGTTCAGTGGCTGCGTGACAGCCTGGGAGTGATCAGGAAATCGGCAGATGTTGAATCACTTGCTTCGCGGGTACCTGACAGTGACGGAGTATATTTTGTTCCCGCATTTGCGGGGCTGGGAGCTCCTTACTGGAACCAGCACGCCCGGGGAACTATCACAGGGCTGACAAGGGGTTCTACCGCAGCCCATATTGCAAGGGCTGCTCTTGACAGTATTGCTTACCAGACCCTGGAAGTTTTACTTGCCATGAAGAAAGACTCAGGGATTGATATAAGGGAATTAAGGGTTGACGGTGGTGCAACTGTAAATAACAGCCTTCTTCAGTTCCAGTCTGATTTACTGCAGGCTAAAGTGGTGAGACCAAAAATCACTGAAACTACAGCCCTGGGTGCAGCTTACCTTGCAGGACTGGCAACAGGGTACTGGTCGGGCCCTGCGGAAATAAAGAAGCAATGGCAGGTCGACCGTACTTTCAGCCCCTCAATTCCTGCAAAAGCAACAAAAATCCTTATAAAAGGATGGCGGAGAGCTGTGTTAGCAGCTGAATCATGGGCGGCACATTAAATTTTTAATATATGAATCAATTCTTTGCAGAGTTTTTCGGAACGGCAATGATACTCGTCCTTGGAAGCGGAGTAGTTGCTAATGTACTTCTTTCAAAAACAAAAGGAAATAACAGCGGCTGGATCGTGATAACCTTCGGATGGGCTGTTGGTGTGTTCACGGGAGTGCTTATTGCTGCACCGGTGAGCGGTGCCCATCTTAATCCCGCAGTCACATTGGCCCTGGTGATAGCTCATAAATTTTCTCCATCGCTGATACCTTTATACTGGAGTGCACAGCTCCTTGGGGCCATGTTTGGCGCAGGCCTTGTATGGCTTGCCTATAAGAAGCATTTCGATGCAACTCCTGATGCCGTCTCAAAACTTGCAGTATTCTGTACAATACCGAATATCAGAAGCTATTGGCATAACATTATAACTGAAGTAATCGGAACTTATGTTCTTACGCTTGCGGTTTTGTACATGGCCGAACCGGAAGTCGGACTGGGGGCGCTGAATGCCTTGCCTGTTGCTATTGTTGTCCTGGGAATTGGGCTCTCGCTGGGCGGACCAACCGGTTATGCCATTAATCCGGCACGCGATCTGGGACCCCGTATTATGCATTTTCTTTTACCTATCCCTGATAAGGGAGAGAGCGACTGGAAATATTCCTGGGTTCCTGTGGTTGGACCCCTGACGGGCGCTGTACTGGCTGCAGTAATGTTCATACTTTTTACTCCATGATGGACTGATCCCGGCTATGAACAATTTTTAAGCCTTAATGAAACATTAACGTTATTCGATTGTTTAATGTACGATTAACGCCTTAAATGCATTATTATGATGAGTAAAAGATTAATGTTTTTTTTCTGCATTCTTTTGTTGGGATTAACATTAAATACACGGACAGCTCAAGCCCAGATATCATTTGACCTTGAATCGGGATATGTTGGTACGGGATATAATGACGTGAGAATTCCCGGCGATGAGGGCACTTTATTTTCATTGAATGAAGAACTGAAGGCTGACGGCAAATTATATTATCGACTGCGATTGAACTATAATATAAATCCGCGTAACATTATTTCAGTTCTGTATGCACCCCTCACCGTAAAATCTCAGGGCTCGGTTCCGCGTGAAATAATTTTCGAAGATGCTTTATTCTCTGCAAATGCTGAAATTAATGCCACGTATAAATTCAATTCCTACAGGTTGACTTATCGTTATGAAATTGTACAGAAACCAAAATTCAATTTTGGGTTAGGATTTACTGCAAAGATCCGGGATGCAAAGATAGCGCTTGCTTCAGGGGATGAACAAGGTGAAAAGATTAATGTCGGTTTTGTTCCGATAATAAATTTCAGGCTGGCCTGGAACCCTGTTGAAAAAATAGGCATACTCTTTGAAGGAGATGCACTTGCAGCGCCTCAGGGAAGAGCGGAAGATGTTTTGCTGGCATTGACTTATAAAGCATCCGACAAGATCGGGATTAAAGCCGGATACCGTATCCTTGAAGGTGGAGCGGATAATGACGAAGTATATACTTTCTCACTATTCCATTATGCTGCTGCAGGCTTGATTATAAAATTGTAATTTTTAAATTTATAAAAATATGGCTAATCCGTTGAAGGAAGGAGATAAGATCCCTTTTTTTTCTCTTAGAGACCAGAATGGGGATCTTATGGATATTAAAGAGCTTATTGGCAGGAAAAATCTTGTCATTTATTTCTACCCAAAAGACGGATCACCGGGATGTACAAGACAGGCTTGTAACTTCCGTGATCAGTCATCAGCATTCGATGAAGCAGATGCTAAAGTAATTGGTATAAGCGGGCAATCCGTTGAAAGCCACAAGCGTTTTGCTGAAGCCCATAACCTTACATTTCCTCTATTGAGCGACGAGGATAACAAAGTGAGAAAGATGTTTGGCGTACCCTCGGACCTTTTTGGCATTTTACCCGGCCGGGTAACATATGTTGTCAATAAGGAAGGAAGGATTATCTATATCTACAGTTCTCAGACTCAGGTAGAAAGGCATGTTGATGAGGCTTTGAAGGTTGCATTGGTCCTGAAAAAGTCTGAAAAGGTAACCTCATCTGCCGCTGTACATTGATTGTTTGTTCTTAAAAACGCTGGATAGAATGCAAAAAAGCTATTGAATAATTCAAGAAAAAAATCATTATGAGAAAAAAAACACTGACAGCAGTATTATTGATGATATTATCATCTGCTGCACTTCTGAATGCCCAGTCTGCCGGCAATAATCTGGTTGACCACATACTATCTGCATATTCGGCAGGAATGTTCACCTCAGATCCTGTATCAGATGCTGATATAGATCTGATAGTGCGGAGCGGCTTAAAGGCCCCCAGCGCAAGGAACGGACAGCCATGGAAGTTTACAGTTCTGAAAGATCCTGCACTTGTTGCCAGCGCAATTACTAATGCAAATCCCGGTAA
>JAEAME010002265.1_pt1 | contig 11527 bp, 14 predicted proteins | sample 8958731 | NCBI WGS metagenome assembly JAEAME01 (sample SAMN16933194, study PRJNA681113) | bioreactor sludge metagenome | isolation source: anerobic bioreactor sludge (Control) | place: India:Bengaluru | collected 2018-10-24 | reverse complement strand
TGACAAAAGGTATTGCACATAAGCTAAATATGTGTTATTATTAATCTGCTAATTATTTTAAGGATAAGAATATTATGGCTTGGCAAGATGATATCCAGGAAAATATGAAGCGGGGCATAATGGAAATGTTGGTGTTACACCTGCTTTCCCTCGAAGACATGTATGGTTATCAGATCAAACAGGAAATCGAGGCGCGAAGTAACGGTGCTATAACACTCAAGGAAGGTTCCTTATATGGTCCGCTTTATCGCATGATTGAAAAGAAGTTCGTCACTGAACGACAGGAATTTGTCGGTCAGAGAAGATTCCGTAACTACTACCATCTTGAGCCTTTGGGGCGGGAATACCTTAATGTAATCAAAGCAGAATATGAGAAAATAGCAACCGGGACCAAGCTGATACTTAATGGGAATTCAGGTGCAAAAAATGAGGAATAAAGCAAAAAATGAACTAAAAATGTATTTTAACGATATAAAGAAACGCTTAACTTGTTCGTATCCCTTAAGAATAGCTTTTATCAGAGATTTCTCATCAACAGTAAATATGTTTATAGAAGAAAACAACACTGAAGCAATTGAAGATATTATTAATCATTTCGGAACTCCGGAAGAGATTGCAGAAAATTTTTATTCAGTCAATGATATAAGTAAATTGAAAAAGAAAGCTAAAATCTATTCGCTCGTAATTTCTGCACTATTGGTACTATCTGTTTTATTAGTTGTTTTCATTGTGTATGCCATTATTTTTATTTTTCAAAATGGAGGAGGTATAATTATAAAGAATTATGAAAGGTAGAAAATCATCATGAAAAAGCAGTTATTCTCGGTGTTGTTGGTGCTAGCCATCTTAGTATCCCTTCCTCTGCAAATTTCAGCCGCATCTGACAATACATACACCGCGACCACTTCTAATGAGACAATCTATACAGATGACGGTGGATATATTGTAGTTTCTAAATATACCCAAGACAGTAGCTGTATTGCGGCTTCCATGGCATTGACTTCCTCAACAAAAACAGGATATTGTGATGTGACAAAATATGATTCAGCCGGCGGTGTCGTATGGATTTACACTTTGTCTGCCACGTTCCAGCTTGAATACGGCGTTTCAGTTTCCTGTACAAACGCAAGTTATTCAACTACAATTGTTGGAAGTACTTGGTCATTCAGAGATGGCGGAACGACAATTTCCGGAAACTATGCATATGGATACGGCGTTTTTGAGCAGAAATTCTTATTTGTGGTCGTCAATACTGTAACTATAGATATAAGGCTATCCTGCGATATATATGGTAATATAACTTAATTGATTTTTATAAACCTTACCTCCATTTTGCTCACATCGCGTGTTCTAGAACGACTAAATCAGGAGTTCTAAGCGATGTGAGCTTTTATTCGGTTTACATGAGGTTTACAATATAAAAAGTTTATACCTCAGGATTTTCCCTCACTTCAACCCAATCTTCTCCCCATCAAAAAGAATATTCTCCACCTGAGCTTCAAACTCATCCTGCTCAACTACTCTCTCTCCGCACCTGTGCCACCGCACCCATAAACTCATCCTTTTTCGTTGTTTGAAACTCGACACTATTGAAATTTATAAGGTAGGGAACAGAGTTTAAACTGCAAATAAAATATGCACCACCCACCATATGAGTGGTGCATTGTATCAATCAGCAGGTCCTTTGCCATAACTGCACCGTAATTTGGATACAATGTGTATCTCGATTACGGTGCTTTTATTTTGACCCCCAGAACGCTGAAAATGCCTTATTCTACGGTGTTTTTTGGCTTCATTTCACACGAATACTGATATAGAGAATACCTCGGTGGAGTGATTTCTTTAAGGTATTTCCGCATTTTTAGATATTTTCGGTCGTCAATGTCAAAAAGTAATCGTGTGAAAGATAGGGCTATCGTGTGTTTTGAGGGTAATCGTGTGAAAGTTAATTTTTAGCATAATAGCCTAACGTGAATATGCGAAAATATCGTTAGGCTATTCACCCCTTGGAAGATTTGAATCTAGTTCCTTTTCGGCTGCCATCGGGGTTCTTGTTTGAACGCTTTTTCCGTTCTGCCTGAACCCTGTCGAATGTTTCTTTTGAAATATTACATTCGTGATCACCTTTAATACAATACATATTTCTCTCACCGTTATTGGTTATCGGCAAAAATATTATACCACCGAAAAATTATTTATACAAGTTATACCTTTTGATTGACTCATAGCAACAAAAAAAACGGGCTCCAGAACAGCATTTTTGCTGCTCAAAAGCCCGAAGTAGCCTATACTTTTTGATTTCACCAATATTTCTTTCCTAAAAGCAAGAAAAAAACACCTTTTATCATGGTAGACAAAAGATGTTTTTAAAATGGCTCCCACTGCTGGACTTGAACATGCAATAGCAAATAAAAAGGTTAAAAGTAACAAAAGAATTACGCGAAACCCATTCCAAAATCGACAAATTATGCTATAATAGAAGGAATATAATTGGATTCTTTTATCAAACGAGAGGACTGCCTGCCGGAGACAAGACTGAATCCGAGTCAGGTTATTTATATTTAATTAGAAAATAATGAAAAGTATTATTTACATAATGATACACCTCTCTGATCATTGTCCTGTCTTTGCTTCAAAAAAGTTATAAAATTCAAACTCATAAGCGGAGGAGTTATGTCTGAATTCGGTTATTCTGTGTTAGATTTCGGCGCATTTGGAAATGGTATCGCCGATGATACTGCCGCAATTCAAAAAGGAATTAATTTTCTCGCGGCACGTGGTGGGGGAAAACTGCTTTTCCCGTTCACAAAAGGAGGATATCGGGTTGCCTCCCCGGGAATCGAAGAACTGGGCGGTCAACCGCTGCGTTCTCAGCTTTATATTCCAAGCGGCGAGCACAATATTATTCTTGAAGGTGAAATGCCGTGCAAGATGCTATACTCCTATCAGGTCAGACCGAACGACGGAAAATATGAACCGACTGTGTTCGGCGGGCAAGATGCATGCAATACAAGGATATTCTCAGATTGGGATCCGCCGGAAGAACATGATCCATCGGCGCGGCCTTGGTCGATTCTATCTGCACCGCGTGGAACATCATGCGCCGGAAAATTCAGCGTGGGGTGTTTCTCTATACATAATTTGGAGTTCGCCGTTGCGTTGAACAAGGAAAAAATGTATCCGACGCAAGGAGCGGTTAACCTTGGCAATGTGTCGAGAATCAATATTTGCGATTCACAGTTTTGTCTGTCCGAAAATATTGGCGATACTTATCTAAACAAGGAATTGCAAAAAAATCCGTGCCATGCTGCTGGATTTATTGCATCCCAGGATCAAAACGACAACAATGTTTTACGCAATGTTGCCGTGCAGGGATTTCGATATGGTTTTGTTTTAGGTGAGCATGTTGTTGCGGATTACCTTTATGTTCATAACTGTGAGGAAGGTATCACTTTCCATGATTCTTCGCACCTTTCAGTCATTAATCATATTGTCGCACAGCATAATACCGTAATTATGTCAACGACGGATGTGGAGTTGTATGGAAATAAAAAAGGACCCTGCAATGTTATTGTTGGTTCTGTGAATTTCGAATGCGGAACGAACATAAAACCAATAATTAACCAACTTAAATATGGCGTGCGGGACACCGAAAACAGATTGCGCGGTTCGCTTTATTGGCATAAGCCGTGGGGGGAGAAGAAATTTCCTGTTTCGGGTGCCGAGAATTATTCTATTCGAAAATTCGGTTCAAATGATATTTTGATAAATAAAACATGAGAATCAACAACAAAGATACATCGGCGTATATCGGCAGATACAGTTATAATTCCAACATTGTCTATGGACAATATGGACGAATTGAAAAAGCATGTTGACTAATAACATGGTTGAGAATACACTTGACGCAGTTGAAACAGGTGTTCTATCATGTCTTGAAATCTGTTTTTATCATTGATTCTGATTAATACAAAAATTAAGTAACAGATAAGTTGCTGAATGTATTGGAAATATATATCAATACAAGAGAAATACTTGTTTTCGGTGAACAAAGATGAATAAAGATCTATTGATTTTGAACGACGAAAAGCACCCCTATCCCCGTGTGTGCGCGCACAGAGGTCTGTGCGCTGCGGCTCCCGATAATTCGCTTTCCGCTTTTGGCACGGCGATCGCTCTCGGTGCGGACGAGATTGAGCTTGATGTTCTCCCGACAAGGGACGGTGTACTTGTCTCGATGCACGACAGAAAGCTTGCAAATATATCCGACGGTCACGGTTTTGAATACGAATATACCTACGAAGAACTTTTAAAGCTTGATTTCGGAGTGAAATATTCCGAGGAATACCGCGGTTTACGAGTGCTGCTTTTTGAGGATGTTCTGCGTAAGCTCGGCAGAAGCGTCATTATGAATATTCACATGAAAATGTGGGACGTTGCGATAGGTGTACCTATCATAATCGAATTTGCAAAAAATACTTGATGGTACCTGCTCTTTTACATCTTTACCCGCACAATTCTATTTGGAATTTGTCCACTTAATAACCGCTAACTAAAAGGGCTTATTTTACCTGGACTTCATTTTGATCCATACACACCCTGTTTCGTCCTGAGCGCTTAGCGGTATAGGCAGCTTCATCCGCTCGGGTAATTACCTTTTCATAGTTTGGAATTTGCTCTTTACCACAGTAGGCAACGCCAATACTGACGGTAATGCGACGCCCGTCCATATCTGTGCTTTGTACGGCAATCCGCAGGCTTTCTGCAACAGGAAAAAGTTCCTCTTCGCTGTATCCATAGGCCAGTGCCACGAATTCTTCACCGCCATAGCGATAAAAGTGTAGCTGAAAATTCTGCATGTATTTTGTCATCACATCGCCAAAGCAACCCAGGCATCTATCGCCGGCGGCATGACCGTAGGTATCATTAAGTTCTTTGAAGTTGTCGATATCAAGCATCAGAATTCCGGAGGGCTTTTCCGCATCCGTCGTTTCCAGATACCCTAGCGTTTCAAACAGCTTGCGGCGATTAGGTAACCCTGTCAGCACATCAGTCTCTTTTTCGATAATCAGCAGACGGCGCGATTCATAACTTTCCAGACGAGCCTGCACCACCATATTGCCAAGAAAACAGCCAAGGATGCAAAAACACAGGCAATTAATAGTATCGTCGAGTGCATATTGTGCTTTCAGGTGAAATGCCAGAATTGTATGCACCACAAACCAAAAAGCAACAAACAGATTCATGCGGTTGGGACGGTCGATAAAGCTGAACGGCATGATGCAGAACACACCCAGCAGGATTGTAGCTCGCATATTGGGAGAGTGAATTACACTGAGATAGATAGTTAACAGGAAAAGTACGGAAAAGCTGATATACAGGCCCCAAAGAGAGTACTTTCTCATAACAGGCAGCCTAAATAGAAAGAAGATAGCAAAATAGATTGCGAACGCCAGCAGATATGCGGGGGCAGCATCTGCCTTAGTGTTACTAAAGGGCACTGCCAACAGCGGCAGCAGCATCAACACCCATCCCATTAGTGCCAGCATGGATATCATCTTTTCGTTGTACTCGTTGATGGCTTTGTGGTTGTCAGACATAAGCTGTTTATAATTTGTCCGTCGATTCCAAAAAAATAGATTCATAAATTTAACCATACTATTTCACCTCTGTCGGTTCAATAAATCTCTTCATTTAAAAACCTTTGCAATATGCTTGAGGTAGTCACGAATTTTTAAATTTTGGGGTCAGATACGCTCGCAGGCTCAACACTCAATACAGTCGGCCGCCGCACCGCCATCCTTGGGCAGATTGTTCTTTGCAGTTCTACGAGTGACTTTTGCCGCGGTATAGCGCCTCGGCAGTAGCTACGGTTGCTCGTGCTTTGAGTGTATACAGTCTGCGAGCCGGTTCGAAAATTTTGAACCGGCTCTTTATGCGGATTTTTATTTGTTAATGTCCGAGATCAGCCAGAGTTTTGGCTATCGATGTGTTTACAATCTTTTCTGAGGCTTTGACATATGCCGATAAGGCTCCGTTGCCGATGTCAAGTTGGGAGTTTACATTTGGTTCTATTGAGCTAAGCCAGTTGTAAGTCAGACCCCAGTTGAGATAACGAGTGGTGCTCACAATATTGAGCACTGATATAGAATCATCGTCAGCAAGCCCTTTGTAGGAGACACGGTCATAATAATCAGGAAGAGTGTTGACCATTGCAAGATAGGACAACGCGTCCATGACCTCGGCTGTTCGGTTCGGGTCCTTGACCGAGGTAGGAATGGTCATGAGCAGGGTTGACCAGAGCATATTTGTATGGTAGCTCTCCTGGGTTTCATTATACTTCGGGATCGGAGCAATTCCAAATTTGAAGTCAGTCTCGGTAAGCTCGTTTGCAGCGGCTTTTATCTCGCCGCCCATAAAGAGTGAGCGACCTTGGGCAAATATATCGGTTATGTAGTGCTTTCCGGTGCTGTTGGCGGTGATGTAGGTGCCTGGCTCAGCTGTTATTTTTGCAATTGCATCAAATTTGTCGTAAAGCGCATTTTCAGTTGGCAGCGAATAATAGGGTGTGTCGTTTACATCCTTTCGGCAGAACATTACATCCGCTCCCACAACAAGCGCGTTCATAAGGTTTTTAAAGGAAGCAAGCCCGTATGTGCTTCTACCGCTGATATTCCAATCATATGTCGAGTCGCCATTGAGCGAGGCGCCGAATTGCGCGAGCGTATACAGCTTATCCAGCGTCCATTTGCCCTCCCGGATTGTCTCGTATGGATATTCAAGCCCGAGGTTTGTAAACATATTCATGTTGAAATAAATGCACCATGACCCCTCGAACGACATAAGGTGCGCGTCGCTGACAAGGTAATACAGGTTCGTGCCGAATAGGGTTGCGTCATTCTTAAGTGATTGGTTCCACCACTGCTCGTCTATGTTAATCGCACTGTAATCATACAGATTTGTCAAATAACCCGAGGAGATAAGCGTGCCGACTTGAGTGCTGTAAATATACGCGACATCGTGCGTCGAGTCGCCTGCCAATACCTCTGCCTGAAGGGCCGAAAGCATTCCTGCACCGAAAGAGCCATAGGTTTCAACCATCTTTAACCCAAACTTACCTTCTATTATGCATTTATTCTCGTATATTGAGTCATTGACCGATTCTCCTGTCATCTCATCCGAGATAGTGTACATAATCATGTTATACTTCGGCTCGGAGTTGAAGATGCGGAACTCTTCGCCGTTGTAATTTACATCGGGATATTGATAAATAAAATCTGTAGTTTCAGCGCCGTTGGTTTCTCCTGTAACTGACTGTGAGCCAGCAGTCGTTGTAATATCGCCGTCTTCCCCGGCGGCGCAGGCGGAAAAAATAAAAAGGGCTAGAAGAAGAAGGGCGATAAGTCTCATAAAACTAGTTCCTTTCGCGTTTGCGCAAAAATTTCTAATGTATTATGAAATACCATGGTAACAGGTGTGATAATATTGGAATAATTATACCACAGAGATTAAAGTTGTCAAGACTAAACCATAATTTGGTGTATTATCAAACTGATTTTGATTTGGTCATCAGAAGATGATATAGATGATCCTTATCTCATTTAACTTTTCATGGGAGATAGATACTTATGAGTAGATTCAAATCCATTTTCAGGTCCCGCGACAAGCCTCAGAACAGCCTTGGCGGTAGTCGCTACGACTTCTTTTTCGGCGGTACCAGTTCGGGCAAGGCAGTAAACGAACATACCGCGATGCGGATGACGGCGGTATATTCGTGTGTGCGGATACTGTCCGAGACACTGGCCGGCCTGCCACTGCATGTATACCGATATAACGACTCTGGGAGCAAGGAGAAATACCTGAGCCACCCTTTATATAGATTACTCCACGATGAGCCGAACCCCGAGATGACTTCATTTGTGTTCCGGGAAACACTTATGAGTCATCTTTTATTATGGGGAAACGCTTACTCACAGATTATACGGAATGCAAAAGGGGAGGTTATCGCCCTATACCCTCTGATGCCGAATAAAATGACGGTCGACAGGGATTCATCAGGCCGGCTTTTTTAACGGTGTAATAGCGGAGGAAAGCTGGTACGGCGATGAGGTAACGCCAGCGTTATTCAGATCAGAGCTGATTTCTGGCTCGGGTGATATAGAGGTTTGGGTAAATTCAGTGGGCGGCGATTGCGTGGCTGCAGCACAGATATATAACATGCTCATGGACTACCCATACAATGTAACAGTGAAGATTGACGGAATAGCGGCATCTGCAGCATCTGTCATATCTATGGCTGGAACAAAGGTGCTAATGTCTCCGGTGTTTGTCCATAACCCCCTGACCGTTGCAATAGGTAACAGCGAAGAAATGCAGAAAGCTATTGCGATGCTTGATGAAGTTAAGGATTCAATACTTAATGCATATGAGATAAAAACCGGGATGTCGCGTGCAAAGCTTTCGCATTTGATGGACTCTGAAACCTGGATGAGCGCGAATAAGGCTGTGGAACTAGGGTTCGCAGACGGTATACTCTTCAAAGATACTGAAGAACCAAAGGATAATCAACTCGTAACCAATAGCTTTACATTCAGTTGCCGCACGGTAACGAATTCACTGCTGGACAAGCTGAAATTAAGCAGACAGCAGAAAGAACCTGTAAAAAACGATATGACCTCAAAACCAGTAGCAGAAAAAGCCGCAGATACAGGCGTCAAAGCAGACGACCTATATAGGCGGCTTTCTGTGATACAGCACTAACATATATAATAAAATGAAGGGAACACACACTATGAACAAAATTCTTGAACTGCGCGAGAAGCGCGCAAAAGCATGGGAAGCCGCTAAAGCTTTTCTTGATACCAAGCGCGGAGAGAACGGACTTATCTCAGCTGAGGACAACACAGTATATGAGAAGATGGAGGCGGACGTCGTCGCCCTCGGCAAGGAAATCGACCGTCTTGAGCGGCAGGAGGCCCTTGATCGGGAGATGTGTATGCCCCTGAGTACCCCTCTCACATCCAAACCCGATAATGGGATAAAGCAGGACGAAAAGAAGGGCAGAGCGAGCGATACCTATAAGAAATCCTTCTGGAACGCCATGCGTACCAAGGCTCCAACTGCTGAAATCCTGAACGCTCTGACCGAAGGTACCGACACGGAGGGTGGCTACCTTGTGCCGGCTGAGTTCGAGCGGACCCTTGTAAAGTCTCTGGAAGAGAACAACATCTTCCGCACAATGGCACATATCATCCGCACCAATTCGGGTGACCGTCTGATTCCTATCGTCACCTCTCATGGCTCTGCTTCCTGGGTAGCTGAGGGTGGCTCCTATCAGGAGAGTAATGAGGCCTTCGGTCAGGTAACCATCGGTGCACACAAGGTCGGCACCATGATCAAGATATCTGAGGAACTCATGAACGACTCTGCCTTCGACCTTGAGGGGTATATGGTTTCCGAGTTCTCCCGTCGTATCGGAAACGCCGAGGAGGAAGCTTTTATAACAGGGAACAGCTCCGGTAAGCCCACCGGTATTCTCAATTCCACCGGTGGTGCCCAGATTGGTGTGACAACTGCCGGCGCGGCCGCCATAACCTGCGATGAAATTATAAGTACATATCATAGCCTCGGTATTCCTTACCGTAAGAAAGCGGCATGGCTCATGAATGACTCCACCGTCCAGTATATCCGCAAGCTGAAGGATGGTAACGGGTCTTACATTTGGCAGCCATCTATTGTGGCCGGCACTCCCGACACAATACTGGGCTGTCCGGTTAAGGTTTCCCGCTATATGCCGGAGATAGCATCCGCCAACAAGACGATCGCTTTCGGTGACTTCGGCTACTACTGGATAGCTGACCGTCAGGGACGTTCCTTCAAACGCCTTGACGAACTCTTTGCTGCGACCGGTCAGGTTGGCTTCCGTGGCTCTCAGCGTGTTGATGGAAAGCTGATACTTTCCGAAGCAATAAGAGTGCTTCAGCAGAAGACCTGATGGAGGTAGATAATGAGCTATACCACTAAGAACTACACAGAGCAGGGTGGAGAAAAGACTGTAATCGGTGGAACGCTGGAAATAAAGGAGGGGGCCTCGGTAACGGGGCTTCCTGTTGCTGATAACCAGCCCGCCAGCACTGCAACAACTATCGAAGCACTAGTTGCGGATCACAACGCACTGCTCGCAAAACTGAAATCCGCCGGGCTTATGGCGGCTGATTCATAAAACTAATGAAAGGACGGCGGCGATATGACATTGCTTGAAAAAGTAAAGGCCAATCTCATACTTGATCACTCGGCGGACGATGAACTGCTTCAGTTGTACATATCCGCCGCTGTCAGGTATGCCGAGAGCTATCAACATATTCCAGAGAATCATTACACAGACAACCCTATGCCGCCGACCACAGAACAGGCCGTTATTATGCTGTCGTCCCACTTCTACGAAAGTCGGGATGGCAGCACCGGCGGCTTCTTTGCGGATAACGTGCAGGCTGGGCAGCAGGTGTGGAATACTGTGAACACACTGCTAAGACTTGATCGTGTATATGGATTCTGATTTTATGAACCAGTAACTGTTTCATACGGCCAGTCGATTATACCGCCGAAGTCATATACGTTTGTATAACCGATGGCAATAAGCTTCTTTGCAGCCTGTGCGCTGCGGTTACCCGAACGGCAGTAAATTAATATTTCCGCATTAAGATCGGGTAAAAGGGCTGGCATTTCATCTGTAATTGTCTCGTTAGGTATAAGAATTGCGCCCTGAATATGCCCTGACTCATATTCCGCTGAGGTTCTTACGTCGAGAATTATAATATTGTCGCCGCTGTCGATTCTGGCTTTGGCCTCTTTTGCATTTATCTTTTTATACTCGATAACAGGAGCTTGAGTGGTTTCATTTATTAGTGTTGTCTGCGGATCTGTTATTTGTTCCGTATTCTTAGCTTTTTCCGGTAATGTTATCATTCCGGCAACGAGCACACCCAAGATTATTCCATATATCGTTGATATATATGGGTTGGCGGTAATGGCGCAGCTTCCGGATGAGCAGCCAATTAGCTTATATATCACAAAAAAGCCAATAACGCCGCCTGCCACAGCTCCTATAAAGTATTTCAACATATTCGTACACCTCGTTTTTCAATAATTACTTATGCAACTATTTTACCGTAAAACATTTTAATTTACTGTAATCTTATCACTTATGGAGCGATGTTAATGAGCATTGGAAAGCTAAATACCAGAATAGATATTATCTCAACTGAGTCGGTAAAGGACTCTGACGGTTTTGTAAGCAACGGTGATAAGGTAATTGCATCCGTAAGAGCATATTTCGAGCAGAAGAACTCCACCGAGCGGTGGCGGAATATGTCACAGTCGGGTGAGGTTAACGCTCTGTTCAGGCTCCGTACAATTCCAGGAGTTGAGCTGAACACCCGGCACGCTATCATCTGTGATGGCAGGAGATATAACATATACTCGGTCGAAAACGTCAGGAACAGGAATATGTATCTTGAAATATTAGCTC
>JAEAME010002263.1_pt1 | contig 11532 bp, 9 predicted proteins | sample 8958731 | NCBI WGS metagenome assembly JAEAME01 (sample SAMN16933194, study PRJNA681113) | bioreactor sludge metagenome | isolation source: anerobic bioreactor sludge (Control) | place: India:Bengaluru | collected 2018-10-24 | reverse complement strand
AACAAGCACCAGGCGACTCACAAGGACCAGAAGTAGTCGACTCACAAGATTACAAAGTAAAATAAGCCACTGCAAACTCAGCAATTACTTAACAAGTACGGGGTATACCAACGACATAGACCCCTCCCAACCATTTTTATTTAATTATTATGTAAACTAACAAACATTGACATAAAACTCAAAAAGATAGTTATATGTACACTCCCAAAAAAACCTCTTCAAGAAGGAAATACTATAAATCATACTCCAAAGCTATCTAAGAAAGTTCAAAAAAATACTCACGGTAATGACAGATGACTGAAAAGCGGGATTACTATGAAGTGCTTGGTGTACAGAAAGGCGCTAATAAAGACCAAATCAAAGATGCCTACAGAAAACTTGCAATGCAGTACCATCCAGACCGCAATAAAGAACCAGGTGCAGAAGAAAAATTTAAAGAAATCTCCGAAGCCTACGCCGTCCTGAGCGATGATCAAAAACGTCAACAATACGACACACTAGGCCACAGTGGCTTTGACCAACGATACACAAGCGAAGACATTTTCCGCGGAGCAGACTTTGACTCCGTCTTCCGAGACATGGGTTTTGGGGACCTATTCCGCAGCATTTTCGGCGGTGGCGGATTCAGTACCAGCTATGAAGAACAAAACCGAGGCCAAGACATCGGCTACGACCTAGAAATCTCACTAGATGAAGCAGCTAAAGGTACTGAACGAGAAATAGAAATCCCCAGAACCGAAAAATGCAATATGTGTTTCGGTTCGGGTGCAGCTCCAGGCACATCCGCCAAGACATGCCCAAGATGCAACGGCGCAGGAAAAATCCAGAACATGCGTAAAGCAGGCTTTGCTATGTATGTACAAGTCACCGCTTGTCCAACATGCAAAGGCAAAGGCAAAATCATAGAAACACCATGCAGCAACTGCCAAGGCTCAGGATTAGTACGAAAAAGAAGAAAAATCACAGTTAAAATCCCACCAGGCATAGACGAAGGATATCAACTCAGACTCAGAGGAGAAGGCGAAGCAGCAGCCAATTACGGTGAAACAGGCGATCTCTATGTCGTTGTCCATGTAAAGCAACATCAACAATTCATCCGCGAAGGAGACGACCTCTGGTACATTGCCATGATAACTTACCCTCAAGCCGCGCTGGGCGCAGAAATTGTCGTGCCAACACTCGATGGACCGTCAATAGTCAAAATACAGGCAGGAACACAGGTAGGATCAGTTATAACATTGCGAGGTAAGGGAATGCCCCGTTTTAGGGGTTATGGTAGAGGAGACTTGTTAATCCGCATTGGTATTGCAGTTCCGCAAAAACTAACAGCAAACCAGAAAGCACTTCTTGAGCAATTAGCTAAGGAGTTCGGCACACCAACACAAGCAAAGAACCATAAATTCCGTTTGTAAAAGGAACACAAGTAATCAATTTTTAAATTATCAAAAAATTAAAAAATATTTAAAAAGAAAAGAAGAAAGAGAATTTTTACGGTTTCTTCTCTAACTGTTTGCGGATATCGTTGTATGTTGCTTTAATGTCGTCTATTGAACCTTCATCTTCTATAGTTGATGTATCGCCTAGTGGTGCACCAGTAAGGACTGCTTTGAGGAGTCTACGCATGATTTTGCCGCTACGAGTCTTAGGTAGCTTATTGACAACAACGATTGCGTCAGGAGTCGCTATTGGGCCAATAGTCGTTCGTATATGTTTAACGAGATCAGTAGTTAGCTGTTCAGACGCTGTAAAGCCTGTACGTAGTGTCACGAATGCTACTGGGACCTCACCTTTGACTGCATCTTCTTTACCCATAACTGCGGCTTCTGCGACTGCGGGATGTGCAACTAATGAGCTTTCAAGTTCAACTGTACCAATGCGATGACCAGCAACCTTCATTACTTCGTCTGCTCGACCTAAAAGCCAGAAGTATCCATCAGGATCGCGTATAGCGTAGTCACCTGTTACATAAATGCCTGGCCACTTACCAAAGTACGCGAACTTGAATCTATCAGGATCCTTCCAGAGAGTCATAAGCATTCCTGGCCAAGGTGATCTTACGACTAGCCAACCTTTGTTACCATTTGGCAAGGATTGGCCCTTTTCGTCAACTATGTCTGCATTAACACCTGGGAGAGGCAATGTTGCGCTGCCTGGTTTTTGGGGTGTTATTTCTATGCCGGCGGCTGGGGAGATCATAAACCCACCAGTTTCGGTTTGCCACCAAGTATCGATGATGGGCAGTTTTTCTTTGCCGATAACACGGTAGTACCATTTCCATGCTTCTGGATTGATTGGTTCACCTACGGAACCTAGTTCGCGTAGTGTGCTTAGGTCATGTTTGTTAACCCAGTCTTCGCCGAACTTCATGAACATACGAACGGCAGTAGGAGTACCGTACAATATTGTTACACCGTGGTTCTCAATCATTGACCACCAGCGATCCTGTGCTGGGTAGTCAGGTGTTCCTTCGAAGAGGAAGGCAGTTATGCCATGACTAAGAGGGGCATAGACGTTGTATGTGTGTCCAGTAATCCAGCCGATGTCAGCTACACACCAGTAGATATCTTCGTCTTTGGGATCAAACGCCCATTTTAGTGTCCAATAAGCCCAAACGAGGTATCCGCCTGTGCCATGTTGGACGCCTTTTGGTTTACCTGTAGTTCCAGAGGTGTATAGAATGAAAAGTGGGTCAGTTGACTTCATGCTTGCTGGTTCAACATATGCGTTTGCACCTGCATTTGCAAGAGCATCACTGTACCATACGTCTCTTCCTTCTTTCATCTGGACTGGTTGACCAGTGCGTTTAACAACGATAACTTTTTCGATCCCAGGCATATTTGGCAAAGCGCGGTCAGCTGTATCTTTTATAGCGACTGGTTTGCCTCTACGGAACGAGCCATCAGCGGTTATGAGTACTTTTGCGCCACAGTCGTTAACCCGATCTGCAAGTGCTTCAGCACTAAATCCCGAGAACACTACAGCGTGAACACCACCGATTCTTACCGTTGCCAACAAAGAAATCGGTAGCTCAGGGATAACTGGTAAGAAGATTGCAACTCTGTCCCCTTTCTGAACGCCAGCATCCTTTAGGACTTTTGCCAGTTTGTTTACTTCTCTATATAATTGATAATAAGTGTAAGTTTTTACTTCGCCCATCTCGCCTTCCCAAATATAGGCAAGCTTGTTCTTGCGACTGCTCTTAACATGCCTGTCAAGTGCATTGTATGATATGTTTAATTCTCCATCAGCATACCACTTAAAGAATGGAGGGTTCGAGTCATCCAGCACCTGTGTTGGAGCTTTGAACCAGTCGATTGCCTTGGCTTTTTCTGCCCAGAACTCTTGCGGGTTCTTTGTTGACTCTTCCCAGATTTGTTTGCGGATTTCACCAGAAGATACTTTTACGATACTTGGAGAATATTTCTCATTGAATGGTAAACTAGCTTCGGACATGTTATCATCCTACAGGTGCTGGGAGAATAAGCCTTTATACATATAAGTTTTTTCAACTAAAAAGAATAAAACAAAAAAATAAATGAGAAGTTTTTAGTAAACTGACCCTATTGGCAAAACTGTCTTTTGGTGCGCTTCGTTTAGGACTTCCGCTAGTCCAAGATATACTGCACTAGAACCACATATTACGCCTTCTATGCCGACAATCGTGTTGAACCATGTTGGGTTGCCCAGTAATTCTCTTGCAGTTAACAAGAAGAACAAAATTGCTAAGCTCATAAATACAAATTGCAATGCACGATTCGTTTTCAGTGTACCGAAGAACATTACGAATGTGAACAATCCCCACATAAAGAAGTAGGCTGCCATCGATGTATTAGATGGAGTACTAAGTCCAGTAAAGAAGCCTGCCTTAGGCAACAGGATTAGAGCAGCCAAAGACCACCAAAAGAGACCATATGATGTAAATGCAACGGTACCGAAAGTGTTGCCTTTCTTGAATTCCATTGTGCCAACAATTACTTGCGCTAATCCACCATAAACTAAGCCCATACCTAAAATCATCGTATCAAGCCCGAATAGACCAGCATTATGCAAATTCAAAAGAACCGTAGTCAAACCGAAGCCCAACAAACCAAGCGGTGCTGGGTTAGCTAATTTTTCCATCATGATTATATTTCTCCTCTAACTTCAAAGCTTGTCTGCAGTTTCTCAAAATAAAACTTTTGGTCACCTGATAAAATTCCTTTTAATTAATAATTTGAAGTTTGTGTTAGAAAATTCAAATTATGTTGCAATAGAATAACCTGTAAAGCGAAAGAGATTTAATACAGAACCATTACAAAAGAGCGCTAAGTGAAACACATGGTTACCAACAGTAATTCAAGTACCGAAATAAAAGTGATTAACCGTTGGATTATAGTTATTGGCGGCATCTTGATACAACTTGCCTTAGGAGCGATTTATGCATGGTCAGCGTTTACAGGTCCATTACAGGGAACAGCAACCGCACCAAGTGAGTTCAACTTTACAAAAACCGAAACCCAACTTATTTTCAGTGTGGGGCTTTTGGTCTTTGCAATCTTCACAATAGTCGGTGGTCGCCTTCAAGGTAAACTCGGACCCAGGAAGGTCGCTATGATTGGAGGCATCTTTCTTGGCATAGGTTATATACTTGCATCTTTTACGGGGTCAAGTTTTATTGGAAAACTAATCTTTTTGGGTATTATCGCTGGGGCAGGAATAGGTCTGGCGTATGTAGTACCTATCGCTACATCAGTTAAATGGTTTCCCGACAAAAAAGGTTTAGTCAGCGGGCTCGCGGTAGCTGGCTTCGGATTTGGCGCATTCATCTGGATACTCTTAGCTAACCCACCGAGTATACTTGGATTAAAAGGTCTAATTAGCCCACAAACGGGCGGATTTGCCTATACCGTCGCTAACGTCGACTTTGCGTTCTTAATTTACGGAATCGTATTTCTCGTTCTTGTCATAACTGGATCACTTACTATGAGAAATCCACCTTCAGGTTGGAAACCTGCAGGATGGTCACCGCAGCAATCAGTAACCGGGAAAACATCTGCAGTTCTTGGATGCAAACCAAAAGAAATGCTCAAATCAAAAGCATTCTCCATACTTTGGATAATGTTTCTTGTCGGTGCACTCTCTGGTTTAATGGTTATAGGTAATGTTCAAAACTTTGCAAAAAGCACAACTGACGGGTTTACAGCTAATGGCTTTAGTGTACAAGAAGCTATAGACTTTGCAGTGATTGGTGCAGCAGTCTGTCTCCCGATTTTCAATGGAGCAGGACGAATAGCGTGGGGTCAAATTTCAGACAGAATAGGACGGGGCAAAGCTCTTATCGGTATGTTCGCATTCCAAGCAGTAATGATGACAATATTCTTCTATACCACATCAAACCCACTTCTATTCTATTTAGTAGCTGCATTAATAGGTTTCAACTTTGGCGGCAACTTTGCACTGTTTCCAGTATCTTGCGCTGATTCCTTCGGACCTGAAAATCTAGCGGTCAACTATGGCTTTCTTTTCACCGCCTATGGAATAGGCGGCGTTGTAGGACCGATTCTAGCAGGTATAGTACAAGACGCGGGATTAAGTTTTCTATATGCGTTTATCCCTGCAGCGATAATGTGCGTGGTGGCCGTTGCATTAGGATTTGTTTATCAAATCCAGTCAAAACGGCAGTAAAATAAAACACCACCTATCTTTTTCTTTTCATTATAGATCTTTTTGGGCTATGGTCAAGTTTCTAAATTTAAGATATAAAAAAATTAAGTTAGAACTACTTTTTGATTTTTTCAAAGAATGCTAAAGTCTGGCTCGGAACTGTTACCGTTCTTGTCTCAACATCTGTGAAGGTAACTTTAGCAAGATTTTCTGGTTCCTGTTCAAATTTCTCAAATGCTTCTATGTTAGGAGTATCATAAACTGCCCATGACTTGTGTCCCCACCGATCAGTCCAAATTCCAACAACTTTTATCCCCTGTTTGGCAGCTAAAGCATCAACTTTATTAAGCCAATTCGTGGTTATCTGCAGGTTTTTTTGGTTGCCTATTGGACAACTCTCAGGAGAATGCGCGTATACTTGTAATATGTACATTCAGATTTTCCCTGTTATAGATTTAGTTATCCACAATTGTTAATCCATGTTTAAACACCTTTTGTATAGCTAGAATTTCGGGTTTAATTATGAATAAATAATAAGGAAACAAAAAGAGACTATAACTGTGATTTTGGCGCTTTCATATTTCTCTCTGGTTTGCAACCCCGCATGTATAAAAAGGACTAATCACACGAGCTACAATTTAATAAAATAAGGCTAAGGATCAACCATAACTTGAGGGGTCAAAGTGACTTCGATGATACTCTTTACTATGAACATAAAGCGAGATAGCACCAATACCTAAAGTCAAAAGACTCAACAAATAAAGAAGCCAAACAAAGCAAGGCCCATAACTCATGATTTGCTTTTGCCATTCCCAAGGAAAATCAACAGCATTTCCAAGAGGCCACGCCCCGACAACTTGATAGCTGAATCCAAATGTTGTCAACAAAATAGCAACATGTTCACTATAAACAGTTAAACCTGAACGAATTGCTCTAATTGTGTAGGAACACAACAATGCAGTTCCAATCAGTAGAGAAGGAAAACTCGTGATAAAGAAAAATGGACTGATGCAACTTCGAGGTATTAATGGATAAACAATTGACTGCGGGTAATCAAAAACGTCTTTTCCCCAAACAAACGGTGTCCAGCCACCCATGATTATTGCGGCAAGGAAAAAGCATCCATAAGCCGCTAACAATAAACCTAAAGAAAGCCTATGACTATTGAGGTATTCAGCTGTTTTTTTACTAAAAGTTCGGTTTCGAATCATTTCTTGCCCTTTGCTATTTTAGGTTGTTTTTTCAATATATTACTTCTAGAGTACATATCTATTGATAGACTTGTTAATAATACAAAAGGTTCTAAAGCTCTGAAAATCATTATAAAAGTAGTCTCAAGGTGTTCTGATGAAGTTTGAAACAAAATTACTTAAAATTATACAACGAACATCGAACGTGACAAGTTTCAGTTTTCCTCGACCAGAAGGGTTAGAGTATAAACCAGGACAATTTTTCTTTGTAAATCTAAATTATAAGGGGAAAGAACTCAGCCATCACTTTAGCTTCAGCAGTAGCCCAACTGAAAAAGACCATATAGAATTCACAAAAAAATTAAGCGATAGCGAATACTCAAACGCACTGCGAGCTGCGAAGTCTGGAGATTGGGCTAAACTAAACGCACCATATGGGAAGTTCACCTTCGAAGGAGAATATCCAAAAATTGCGCTACTTGGGGGAGGTATTGGCATAACACCTTTCATCAGCATTTGCAAATACGCCACCGACAAGGGTTTAAGCAATAAAATAACACTATTCTACAGCTGTAGCACCCCAAACGATATTGTTTTTAGGGAAGAGTTTAAAGAGTTAGCAGAGAAAAACAAGAATCTGAAAATAGTTTTTACTGTTAGCGAACCCACACCAAACTGGAGGGGGGCAACAGGCAGAATCAACGTTGAAATGGTTAAACGTGAACTACCCGATTTTAAGGATACAATTTTTTATGCATGTGGCCCACCACCGATGGTCAAGGGTATGGAAGCACTCGTGGAAAGCCTGGGATTGCCAAAGAAGCAGTTAATGTTAGAGTATTTTACTGGTTACACCTAAAAAGAAAGGTTTTAGGGGTAGAACCTACGGGTGGTTCTTGGGAACGGAATGGCATCGATGATGTTATCTAAATCACACATCCACACCAGCAAACGCTCAAGACCCATACCAAAACCAACGTGTGGTACGGTTCCGTAGCGTCTAAGGTCAAGGTACCATTCATAGTCTTCTGGTTTTAGATCCTGTGCTTTCATACGTTCGATGAGTTGTTCTTTGTTGTCCTCTCTTGCGCCGCCAGTGCTGATTTCACCGATACGCGGAACCATCATGTCAACTGACATGGCGACCTCAGGGTGATCCGTGTATGTTTTGCAGTAGAACGCCTTGATTGCAGTTGGGTAATCAAACACGAAGAACGGTTTGCCGAAGTCTTCAGCAAGAATTTTCTCGTCTTCATAACCTAAATCTGAACCCCAGTCAAGTGCCGGATTTTTAGGTTTTAGTCGCTCGATAGCTTCCTTGTATGTGATTCTTGGGAATGGAGTTTTTACTGCTTTTAGTTTCTCGATGTTAGCGCCTAGTTCTTTGAGTTCTTTTTCACATTTGAAGGCGACAGTTTGACATATGTGTTCCATTAAACCTTCTTCAAACTCCATCAAGTCATCCATATTGGCAAATGCCCATTCGCCCTCCATATGCCAGTATTCTGTTAGGTGGCGTATTGTTCGGCTCTTCTCTGCACGGAAAGATGGCGCAATACAGTAAACGTTCTCTAGACCATACATTAAAATCTCAAGGTACAGTTGGCTGCTTTGGGTTAGGTAAAGTTCCTGATCAAAGTACTTCAAACCGAAGAGTGTTGAGCCACCTTCAACTGCTGCAGAGATGAACATGGGTGGGGAGACTTCGGTGTAGTTTTTCTTTTTGAAGTATTCACGTGCAGCCTCTAAGGTTTCAGCACGTATCTTCATGATAAGGTTCATTTTTCTGCTGCGAAGCCATAGGTGTCGCATGTCACGGATGAATTCTTCGCTCTTATCTTTAGAGATAGGGAATGTTTCAGCTAAACCAACAATTTCTATGGCCTCTGCGCCGATTTCAAATCCTCCTGGTGCACGTTTATCCTCTTTAGAAGTGCCTTCCAGAATAAGTGAGGATTCGATTGTTAATTTCTGTGCTTCGTTCCAGCAGGCGCTGGTTTTTTTTATGGTTGATTGTATTACTCCCGTCGAGTCTCGGATTAATAGGAAGATGAGTTCTTTTCCTTCTCGTTTTCGGTATACCCAACCGCGAACTCTGATTTTCTGGTCTGTACACTTGCCTTCCAATACTTGGCTTATTTTGACTATTGCCATCGTGCATCAACTGTTTGCTGATATACTTATTTTCGAACCTAAATGCCTATCGATTGAAGATTATATAGCTATTAGATTAGATTCTATGGTTCTCTGACTTTTGGTTCGTGGACACGAAAATAAACAAAAATTGACAGCGGAATCATGGTTGCAGCAAATAAGATAAACGGCAATTGCGGCGACACATTGACGTAGATTTGTCCCACGATAACATACAAGATAGCTTGGACAATGAACATGAAGAATTGCATACATCCTGTTACTGTACCGCGCAGATTACGTGGCACAAGGTCGCCCATGAGTACTTGGTAGCTGTTTAGTTGCAGAATATTACCTAAGCCGAAAAAGAAAAACGACAGCAAAAGCATGTTAAAATCCGCGTTTATGAACAGAAGCATACCTGGTATATAGAGCAGGTACCCAAGTATCAGGAACCGTTTTCTTCCAAACGTGTCCATGCTAAAGCCAGCAACGATAGCGGGTATTGCGATAGTTAAATATCTAAACGCTGTCACGAGAGCCCACTGCTCCAGAGACATATTGAGCACTTTAGTCGCGTAGACCACAAAGAAGGTTTGGCAGCTCACAACAAAACCGTTCGCTACGATTATAGCTATGAAAAGGTTGAAGGCGGATTTAGGAACCTTTGTCCACACACGGATGCTTTCTTTTACAGCTGTAGGATAGCTCCGTATTGCACCTGCAAAACTGATTTTTTTGTTCTCCCCGTTTGGTGGCAAGGTTTCAGTTAGCCTTAACCTCAAAATTGCGATAGCGAAGTATGCTATAGAGGTTAACGAGTAGGCTATACGCATACCCAAATCAAATTCGAAAGTAACTACAAGGTATTGGGCGATTAATGGAGCAGGTAACAAGACAATTGTGCTTACAACTGATTGAAAACTAAATCCTGCACCGCGATTTTCTGCGGGTAAGGAATCAATAACCATGGCCATTAGCGCTGGTCCATAAATCGAGCAAACGTTTTGCACTAGCAAGCCGATTAAGAGAAAGGGCCACGAGGGGGCAAAAACGAAGAATAAGCTGCCGATTCCAATCCCAAAAGTCATGGTGACAATAAGCCGCCTTCTGCCATGCTTATCCGCTAGATAACCGCCCGGAAACTGCACCAACGCGACGGCGATGGAGCCAACAAAGCCCATTATGGAAAGAAGCATTTCGTTGGCACCGAGGTGAAGATAGAAGAGGCTGGAGTAAGTTTCTGGGATAGGCTGGGCGGTGAACATTATTATCCAGCTGATTGTTATGAGTAGGAAGTTTCCTCTTAGGACAGCTTGGTCGCCACGGAAAAGTGCAGTAAGCCTCATCTTAAAGAACAAGTTCTATGCTGAATTATTTAAATCAAGAGTGAATTATCGCTCCAAATAGTGAGTGTACAGATAGAACCACAATAAATAAACATTCAATCAACTAAAATACTGCTCGTTCAAGAATCTTTTATGAAGATACATAGCCGTAGAAAGCTTTAACCGATAATATTCAATAATAATGCGGTATTCGAGTGAGTTGGGAGAATGCTGTCTCGTTCAGGAATAGTGAAACTTAAAGCGATTCTAATTATAGACTTAATCATAGTAGCTGCGGCCGCAGGAACATATCTTTACCTTCTAAACCAAGGCACCATTACAGGTGCATCTAAACCTGCCACCTTCATATTATCAGACTTAACAATTAATCCCCTTGAAGCATACATTGGTGAAACAATCCAAATCTCAGTTAATGTTACAAACATCGGTGATGTAGAAGGTAATACAACTGTCAATCTCGAAATCAACAATGTCATTAAAGACTCTACAAATATTACCCTTCCAGGTTTGAAGGCATCAGAGATTGTGGAGTTCACATATATTGAAATGAATACGGGTAACTTTACTATAAAAATCGGGGATTTATCAGGCTACTTTATCCTAAAAGAGCCCCCGCCTGAATCAAGCAAGATAGTACTTTCAAATTTTAGAGCTACTCCTTATGAATCATGGCCTAATGATACTGTAAATATAACTGCTACTGCGCAAAATCCATTCACAGAAGCAGACCGTTTATTCATAAGAGTCACCTTAGATGATGTTTTGGTCAACTCGACACAGATCGAATTAGAGGCTGGCGCAAGTCAAACGATACTTTTCACTGTTAACGCGACATCTGAAGGCAAACACACCGTCAAACTCAATAAACTGTCAGGATCATTTATGGTTGTAAAAGAAGGTTATCATACACTAACTATCGGTAGATCAGGAGGAGGTTCTAAGTCGGTACCTTTCACTCTAAATGGTGAAGAACATGGTACACCTTATCAAGCATTGTTACCCGTTGGCACTTACAGCATCTCTGCACCCACGCCATTTGATGTGGGTACTGGAGTGTTAGCATTCTCATCGTGGAGTGATGGCAAAACTAGTTCTTCAAGAACATTCGAATTAAAAGACCGTTTAATTTTGGTTATGACTTATACCCTAATTAGCGGTTATGCTTCTTGTCCGTCGCTCTACATTTGGAACGGTACAGGCTACTCATACGTCACTGA
>JAEAME010002262.1_pt1 | contig 11535 bp, 9 predicted proteins | sample 8958731 | NCBI WGS metagenome assembly JAEAME01 (sample SAMN16933194, study PRJNA681113) | bioreactor sludge metagenome | isolation source: anerobic bioreactor sludge (Control) | place: India:Bengaluru | collected 2018-10-24 | reverse complement strand
ATATTGTGTGCAAATTGACCGCGATCAAGCCCCTTTGAGGGGCTACGTAAAGCCCGGCTTTGCCAGTGGATACTTACTCGGGAATCAATCCGACATCCGGTCGTCCAGGGCTCCGGTCGGACAATAGGCGACGCAGGAGCCGTGTCTGAGATTGAAGGGATAGCATGAGGCTGCTGCTTAATTCGTTGATTGGAATCCTTCTGGGCGCCGGCGGATACACGTTTTTTTATGCGGAGGGTCTGTCCTACCTTTCGAACGATCCGCGAGCTTGCGTGAATTGTCATGTCATGCGCAGCGAGTATGACGGCTGGGAAAAGGCCAGTCATCACGCGTTTGCCACCTGCAACGATTGCCACATACCGCACGATTTTTTCGGTAAATGGCCGGCGAAGGCCGCCAACGGCTATCATCATTCACTGGCGTTTACCCTCTCAAGCTTTCGTGATCCTATCCGGATCAAACCCGGGAATGCCGGGATCGCAAATGCCAACTGTCTGTATTGCCACAAGGATTTTACCAGAGAGATCACGGCTCATCGGGTGATCCGGGATGAAGAATTGTATTGCATCCGGTGCCATGACAACGTCGGTCACGGGCCGCGCCGCTGAAGGGAGTGTCGGGTATGAGCAAAAAGCCGCTGTCCATAATAATCATCCTGCTGGTTGCAGCCGCAACCGCCACTGTCTTATGGGTCCGCGAGCGCATAGAAAAACGCAAGGAGGAGGGGAAGCAGGTAGTATTCAGGATTGTCGATCTTACCGAGCAAACCGTGGATCCGGCCGAATGGGGCAAGAATTTTCCCCGGCAATATGACGGCTATAAGCGCGCGGCGGAACTCACCGGCACCAGGTACGGCGGCGGCGGTTCGGACACGATGGCGACCGACAAACTCGTCCAGGATCCGCGCCTAAAAACGATTTTTGCCGGCTATGCCTTCAGCGCGGATTACCGGGCGCGTCGCGGACATGCCTACATGCTTACAGACCAGCGCGAAACCAAGCGCGTGCAGTTGCCGTTCAGCCAGCCCGGCTCGTGCCTGCAGTGCCACGCGTCAAACGTCGTTGCATACCGGAAAAAGGGTATTGAAAGCGGAGCTCCCGGCACTCTCGAAGAGCCGGCGATCAGCGTCAACGGATACGCGCAGGCGATGAAGGGATTTGAAATAATCAGTGCAATGCCGTACTGGGATGCCACCAGGCTGGTTGAGCATCCTATCGCATGCATCGACTGTCACGATCCGAAATCAATGCAGCTTCGCGTGACGCGGCCGGGCTTTTTGCTGGGTGTTCGAGCCCTGGCGGCGTCCGGAGATCCTTTGCCGCATCTGCCTTCGATCGAAAAATGGAGAGCGGGCAACCGCGCCGAACCGTATGATCCCAACCGCGAGGCGTCGCGCCAGGAGATGCGTTCGCTCGTGTGCGCCCAATGCCACGTGGAATATTACTGCGGACCGAAAACTCAGTTGTTCTACCCGTGGAACAACGGTTTGAAGGTGGAGCAGATCGAGGCATATTATGGCAAATACAAATTCGCCGACGGCCGGAGGTTTTCCGACTGGAAGCATGCGATCAGCGGAGCCGAGGCGCTCAAGGCGCAACACCCCGAATTCGAGATGTGGAGCCAGGGTATCCACGCGCGCAGCGGCGTGTCGTGCGCCGACTGCCATATGCCGTATCAGCGGGAAGGGGCGATCAAAATCAGCGATCACACGGTGCGCAGTCCGCTGCTGAATGTTAGCAGCGCCTGCCTGGTCTGCCACCATTTTCCCGAGGGCGAGATCAAATCCCGCGTGGACATCATTCAGGAACGCAATCACGGACTGCTGATCCGCGCGGAAGACGCGGTGGTGGATCTTATTGACGCCATAGTTACGGCGAAGATGTCGGGAGCGACCGATATGCAGCTCCAGCCGGCGCGGGAGCTGCAACGGAGCGCGCAGTGGCGTGTGGATTTCGTCAGTTCGGAAAACTCCATGGGATTCCATGCACCGCAGGAAGCGGCGCGCATCCTGGGCGAGGCGGTCGACCTGGCGCGCAAAGGCCAGCTCGAAGCGCTCAAGATCCGGCCCAGCCACTGACATGAGACCGCAGGCAAAATATTCATCGCGCAAACAGCCGCTACCGGAATCGATCGTCGAGGTCGGGTGTCGGGATTTCTGCTGACGATCGAAGATCAAAAACCGATGTCCGGTCGCGGTTGCGATGATCGATAGCGATACCGATCCCGAGCCTCCCGACCGGTTTTGGGGCATTATCTGATATCGCAACTTACATGAGGGCTTTTCCTAAACGGCGCCGATCTTCAGAAGCATCATAGTGGCATCGTCGGCGGCTTCAGTTTCCCCTCTGTACCCTTTGACGGCACTCTCGATGTTGGCGAGCATTCCTTCGAGACCGCGGGCCCTCTCCTCGACGAGAAGCTCCTCCAGCCGCTGCATGCCGAATTCATCGCCTGCTTCGTTGACAGCCTCGATCAAACCGTCCGTATAGAAAAACAGCGAATCTTTGCTTTTCAGCTGGAGATGCCTTTCTTCGAAGACACTGTCCTGCAGCAGGCCGATAGGAGGCCCCGTGGAGCTCATCTGTTCTGCGGATCCGTCGCCGTGCAGAACGAACTGCGGATTATGTCCGGCATTGATGTAGCGAAGCTCGAGCGACTGCGGATTCAGCACCGCCAGAAAAAGCGTCAGGTAAGCCTCGGCGTTGTTTGCCGCAATTTCGCCGTTGAGCTGCTCGGCCAGTTTGACAAGGTCCAGCTCGAGCGGCAGCCGCGCCTGGATGGTAGCTTGCAGGTTGGCCATGAGCAGCGCCGCCGGCAAGCCTTTCCCCGAAACATCGCCGATCAGCAAAGCCATGGTCCCGCCGGGCATACGGAAATAGTTGAAAAAGTCGCCGCCCACTTCCTGGGCTGGAATGGAAACGCCCTTTATCTCGACGGCACCGGAACGCAACGATTGGCGGGGCAGCAGCTCTTCCTGGATCCTGCGGCACATCTCCAGCTCCTTGCGCATACGTTCCTGTTCGACGAGGTGTTTTTGATTTTCGCTGAGATCCTCGGCCATCCGGTTGAATGCTCTGGCGAGAGTGCCGAACTCGTCTTTTGAGGCTACGGGAACGCGAGCGGAGAGGTCGCCGCGCGCCAGGTTTTGCGCCTCTTTCGTCAATACGGTAAGGTTCCGCGTCATCCTGCTCGAGAGCGGGATGATCCCCACGAGAGCCAGGGCGACGACAATCAGGCCATAGCCCAGATTCCGCGCCGTAGTGCGGCGAAGCTCGCCCAGTCTATCCCCGATCGGCCGGGCAATCCCGAATGAAAGGCCCGACTGCGCATCCTTTCGCATCACGAGAATCCAGTTTCCCAGTGTCGATACCTGCTGCCGTGCGCCGGATTTGGCGCCTGTCCGTGGTAAGGGCAGGGATTCGATCTTCTTCAGGTCGGTTGGATTGGTTGCATAGAGCTTCCCGTCCGCGTCCATGGCAAATGGAATCTCGCCCTGCCGGGGCTGAGTGCGCATCAATACGTGAAAGAGAAGCCGGTGCGAGCTTATTTCCGCGCTGACATTTCCCACAAGTCCGTTGCCGTTGCGCACTTCGGTATTGAATTGTCCGGCTGGAAATGGTGGAAGCACCAGCCTTTTGCTGTTCTCCTGCGCGCCGGCGCCGATCATGCCCGTTTCGCCGGGGAAATCGATCCTGAAACCGCTTGGCCAGCCCCCAGGGGCTCCAGGAATGTTCCCGGGCATCGGGGCGCTGGGAGGCTGCGGAAGAAACCGAGACACGGCCGTCGGGGTAAACTGCAGCGATTTCAGGAAGGAGGCATAGTCCCCCATCTGGTTTTTCAGCCGGGCCTCAAGAGCCTCCATAGCTGCCTTTCTTTCCTTTTCGCCCAGTGTCATAATCCGCCGGACTTCAAATGCAGCAAACCGCTGCAATTGCAGCGTCAGATCCCTGCTCACCGATTCCATCCGGCTGCCCATGTCCGAAGCCATGGCGGTCGACTCCTGCTCCGCGGCGGCCCGCAGGGCGCGCAGGGACGAGTTGTAGGAGTAGAGCGTTATCGTCGCCAGAGGTATTACGGCGAGGCCGAGGAAAGACAGAATCAGTTTTGCGCGCAGCTTCATATGCATCAGCTCCGATATCCCGGTTTGCGGGACCGACGATCGGCAACCGGGACTGCCATACGTAAGATACGCGAGTGCAGGACAATGTTACCCGGCGCGGAGATGCTCGCCCGTTTATACGTATATCCGGGCTGAAGCCCGCACCCACATGAACTGTCTTGCTCAAAAAACAAGAAATTGCATTTTTGTTACATAGATTTTACCAATCGGTTGCACAGTATGGTTTATAATCGCCAAAAACCGGGAAAGGATGCGCTACATGGGAAGGATGGGAGTATCGGAGTTTTTCGTGGTGTTGCTTGCCGCGATTGTCAGAATAGGGATACCGCTCGCGATAGCCGTCTGGATGATTAGCACGCTGCGGCGCATCCGCGCCGACAACGAAGCGATCAAGGGCAAACTCGAAGCCATCGAGCAGCAATTGAAACGCAATGTTCCTGGTGAAACACCCTAAAATGTCCGGGGCTTATGAAAAGAAATCAACGAGCTAACAATAAAATTTCGCGTTTGTCGTGCGCCGTTCTTGCGGCAATTCTTCTGGTGACGGCAGCGCCGGCACTCCTCGCCCAGTCTCCCGTTATTGCGCCCGGCGCCAAGGTGGAGCTGCTTGCGAACGGATTTCAATTCACCGAAGGCCCGGCCAGCGACAAGGCCGGCAACGTATATTTCACGGACCAGCCGAACGACAGGATCCTGATCTGGAGCGTGGACGGCAAGCTTTCAACCTTCATGGAAAAATCCGGGCGCTCCAATGGTTTGACATTTGACCGCAAAGGCAACCTGTGGGCATGCGCGGACGAAAAGAACGAGCTGTGGCGAATCGCTCGCTCCGGAAAGATCACGGTCGCCGTGAAAGAGTACCAGGGCAAACTTCTCAACGGACCCAACGATGTTTGGATAAGACCTGACGGCGGCGTGTACTTCACCGATCCGTTTTATCGGCGCGACTACTGGAACCGCCAGAAGAGCGAACAGGATGGACAGTGTGTCTACTTTTTTGAGCCAAAGAAAAACCGGTTGATCCGGGTAGTGGACGACTTGAAGCAGCCGAATGGAATCATCGGTACTGCGGACGGCAAGATTTTGTATGTCGCCGATATCGGCGCGCAGAGGACGTATCGGTACGGCATTCGGCGCGACGGAACACTCGAGAATAAGACGCTTTTCTGCGAAATGGGCTCCGACGGGATGACGATCGACAGCGAAGGGAATGTGTACCTGAGCGGCAAAGGAGTCACCGTCTTCAATCCCGCAGGAAAGAAGATCGAGCAGATTCCCATCAATGCGGGCTGGACTGCAAACGTGTGTTTCGGCGGCAAGGACCACCGGACGCTTTTCATCACGGCAATGCAGAATCTTTTCAGTTTGCGCATGCGCGTAAAAGGCGCCGGCAGCCAATAAGAACAACGGCAACGCGACGAATGCGGACCACAGAGCCCGCACCAAACATGGTCGACGCTGTGGAGCCGGTGGATGCTCCAGGCAGTACTTGCCACTGGGAAAATACCGGTTTCCGAAAGCTCTCCTCACTTTTTTTTCAGAGCTTTTTCCACGAGAGATTTCAGGCGTGCACGGGCGCGGAACACCTTTAGTCTTGCCGCCTGTTCCGTGCACTGCAAGGTCTCGGCCATCCGGGAGTACGGCATGTCCTCTATATCCCGGAGAACGACGGCCAGGCGTTGCTGCTCGGGCAGCTGATCGAGCATTCTGTACAAGAGCGCTACTATTTCCTTGCGGTCTTCGTCGCCTGCTAGGCCCACTTCCTGCCGGCTGATCAGATTTTCCACGCTGTTGGTTTCTTCGGATGTCAGTTCGCTGAACGTTCGGACTTTCAGGCGCCGCAGCCGCCGGAGTTCGTCATAGCATTGATTGATGGCGATGCGGTATAGCCATGGGACGAAGGGCCGCCGCATGTCGAACTTGGGAAGGGAGAAATAGACTTTTGCGAATATTTTTTGTGCGACGTCCTCGATGTCGTTTTGATAGCCGAGATAATGATAGGCGAGGTTCAACACCATCTGCTGATGCTTATTCACCAGCCTTTCAAATGCGAGCGGGTCATCTTTAAGGCAGCGCGCGACCAGCTCGCGGTCTTCATCCGGATACGGTTCCTTTCCCACAAAAGGATTCCTATCTGTCGGGCTATCGGGCTGTTTTCTTCAGCCGCTCTGCCGCGGCCTCCAGGGTTTCGTCCTTCTTGCAGAAACACAAGCGAACGTAACGGGAGCCCTGGTCCGGTTCGTGGAAGAAACTGCTCCCCGGCACGACCGCGATCCCGATGTCCCTAACAAGATAATGAGTGAAATCCCTGTCATTAAGCAAGCTCAGCCCGCTGAAATCCGCCATAATATAATAGGCCCCCTGCGGCGTGGAGCAGCAGAATCCGGAGTCCCGCAGCGCTTTCAGAAGAAGGTCCCGCCTTCGCCGGTATACGGCCGCGAGATCGGTGTAATACGCGTCGGGCAGCGCCAGCGCCAGCGCCCCGGCTTCCTGCAATGGCGCCGGAGCGCCGACCGTCAGGAAATCGTGGACCTTGCGGATGCCCTGGGTCAATCCGGTCGATGCAATAACGTAACCTACCCGCCATCCGGTCACGCTGTAAGTCTTGCTCATCGCGTTGATGGTGATCGTGCGGTCCCGCATGCCGTCCATCATGGCCATCGAGTGGTGCGTGTTGCCGTCATACACGATGTGCTCGTAGATTTCGTCCGTTACGGCGAGGACGTTCCATTCCTGGCACAAATCCGCGATAAATTGCAGTTCGTCGCGGCTGAAGACTTTTCCGGTTGGATTGTTTGGCGTGTTGAGAATGATGGCTCTCGTGCGTTTGTTGAATGCGCTCCGGAGTTCGCGGGGATTAAAGTGCCAGTCCGGCGCGTGGAGCATTACGAAGCGCGGGGTGGCTCCCGAGAGGATCGTGTCCGGTCCGTAATTCTCGTAAAACGGCTCGAATATGATTACTTCGTCGCCGGGATTGATAACTGCCAGAAGGCTGGCGATCATGGCTTCTGTCGATCCGCACGTCACGGTGATCTGCTTTTCGGGATCGACGTCCACGCCCCAGCGCGATTTGGTTTTAGCCGCTATGGCGTCGCGGAATATCTTGGCTCCCCATGTAATGGCGTACTGGTTGATGCCGTTCATGATCGCCCGGCAGGCCGCCTCCTTGATTTCTTCCGGAGCTTCGAAATCGGGCATGCCTTGAGCCAGGTTGATCGCTTTGTGGATCTGGGCGAGCCTCGTCATTTCACGGATAACCGATTCGGTAAACTGCATCGCCTTTTCTGAAAGCATTTCTTTTGCCATTTTTCTTCTACCGGCTTTCCTGCGCTGCGGCAGAAGTCAGCCATCCGTAAACAGCCTTGTTGCTCAACACCTGCTTAATATAACCCCTGGTTTCGCTAAAGGGAATCCTCTCCACGAACTCCGGCATGTCCACATTTCCGAATTCCTTCAGCCAGAGATCCACGCGCGAGCCGCCGGCATTGTATGCGGCGAGCGCGGTTTCCGTCCCGCCATAGCGCTTCAAAAGCGCCGCCAGGTAACGGGTTCCGAGAAGGATATTCGTTTCGGCCTGAAAGAGCTTTTTTGAATTATAGCGCGTGATTCGGGCTTGCCGCGCCAGTCTGGATGCAGTGGCCGGCAGTATCTGCATCAGGCCGCGGGCGTTCGCGGACGATCGGGCGGTTTCGTTAAACGCCGATTCCTGGCGGATGAGTCCCATGACTAATGCAGGATCGAGCCGGTTCCTATCCGAATGATCGTAAACCAGGTTCCGGTGAGGCGATGGGAATAACAGTTGCCAGATTTCTTCGGGCAGCGCGGCGGCCGGCATGTGGATGTAGTATGGAATAACTCCCCGCAGGCTTGTTATCGTGCGATAGTGGTCCCCGTTGCTCTCATAAATGCGCGCAATGATGTACGACAGAGGTTTTTCGTCCTGCGGAAACATCCCGATTGCCCACCGGAGCTCCGAAACAGCCATATCCGGCAATCCGGTTGACCACAACTGTCGCGCGCGTTCTATTAAAGGAAGAGTCGTCCGTCCGGGTTCCTTGAGGAAAACGGCAGGAAGCCGCAAGGCATCACACGTAGCTATAACCTGGTCGAAAACGATTCCTGGAACCGACACGTTTTCCGTATTCCCCGATTTCCCCAGCTCCGCTTCGACTTGTCGGGCGCACTGCCCATAATAGCTGTCGTTAGCCAGTTCCTGAACGCGCCGGTACAGATAGCGGGCATTTTCCGAACCGCCCAGCGCCGCGTAACTGCGTCCCATCCAGTACATCGCCGCTACGGATGTAGAGAGGTTCGGGTATGCCTGGAGATAGCGCCAGAATCCCGATGCGGCCTCGCCGTATTCCTTTCCGGAATAGTAGTACAGTGCCAGTTTCCAGGCGGCGCGCTCGGCATGCTTGCCCTTCGGAAAGTGATCATGGAGGATTTTATAGGCCTGACGAGCCTTCGTATCATCGCAGTTCACATCGAAATAGGTGGCAACCGTATAGCAGAGCTCCTCGGTTTCGGGAGAGCCGGAATAGAGCTTCAGCGCTCTGTCGCGCAGCGCAATCAAAGCCTGTATCCTGTCGGATCTGCGATAGCAGGAGCCCTCGAGTCTGAGTGCTTTTGCATGCATCGCGGGATCGGCTGCATTGACTTTGCGCAGATGGATCAGAGCCGCCGCAGTCCTGCCCAGCCTGTATTCTGCTTCGCCGAGCAGCAGGTTTCGCCTTTGTGAACTGAGAGCGTCCGGCGCAGCGACATTTCCGAGCGCCACGAGCGACTGCCGCGCGCCGCGCGCGTCATTAGCCCTGAGCAGACTCTCTGCGCGCTGCAGACGGACTGCATAGCTTCGCTTCCCCTTGAGCGCCGAAGGCGCCAGTGCGAGCAGGTTCTGCTGCGCGGGACTTGCGAACTCGCCTTTGGGGTATCCGGCATGGTACTGAAGATAGAGTTCGACGGCTTTCTCCTTTTGTTCCGCAATCTGGAGCGCTCGGGCCCGGTAGTATAGTGCCTCGGAATTTTGCTTCAATCTGGGATCGTTCAGAACCGACAGAGCGGATTGTGCATCCTTCAGCTTCAGCAACGCCTGACACTGTCCCAGCAGAGCATTCTGCAGGAGCAGCGATTCGGGAAACTGCTTTTCCAGGAGGCGAAAACCTTCCAGCGCTTCCTTATTGCGCTCCGCCATGAGACTGGCTTTAGACCGGTACAACAGAATATGGTCGGCGAGGGCCGTTGTCTTCGCGTCCTGCTCGGCGGGCAGGACATCCAGGGCGGCGGCATACCGCTTACCGAGGTAGGCGTCCACTCCCAATTTAAAAAGCTTTAAAGCCGCCGGCGTTTCGAGATCTCCTATTTGGGCGTATTGGCGCAGGGCGGGCGGGATTCGCGCGCCATTGTCTCGAGATTCTTTCGCAACATTAAAGGCTTGATCGGGAAGGAGGATGGCGAAGACGGCACCGGCGCATAGCATGCACTTCAGCCAATGCCGGTGTTTTCGGGCTGGTCTTTTCTGTCTGTCTTGCACTTCAGCTTTCTAGCTTTCGACGCGAGGACCCGGGTAGTCGCTCCCGAGTGTGGATGGATCATTGTCTCCGAGGATTCGAATGATCTCATCGTGAAAATAGTCGATTCTTCGCGAGACGATGGGCGAGACCCTCTTTTCGTACATTTCGCGGCTTTTGTCGATGTCGCGCTTTAACCGCAGATAGAGATCGCGGTTGCCGCGGCCTTCAACAACATGGTGTTCGTTATAGAGCTTGATTTCGGATACCAGCAGTCTTGCGAACCTTTTCGCGTCCGCGTGTAGCTTTTCTTCTCCAGGGACGGGCTGAGGTTCGGCTTGCTGCGCTATCATCGCTTCCGGCATGAGAGCGGGCGAAGGGACTTCCGTTGGGGCTTCCGCCTCCGCCACAGGTGACAGATCGGCGCCTTTAATCGCTAAGACATCGGAGCCGGCAACGGGTTCCCGCGACGGTTCCACGCCGGTTGACTGCAGGTTCGCGGATTCCTGGACGAAGCCCGGCTCCGGTTCGGCAGGCAGTATCTGAGATGAAGAAACCGGTTCTTCGGCGGCGATGGCCGGTTGCGGTCCGGCAAAAGACCCGGAGGCTGCAGTTTCCTTTACCACCGGTCGGGGCGCCGCCTGCGCCTGCTCGGTCGACAGCTCGTGGAGTATTTTCAGGGCTACATTTTCAAGGCGAAAGGCCGCCAGGCCGATCATAATTGATGCTGCGTCCGATCTGTCGGATGTGCCGCCTATCAACAGCAGTGCCGCCGGGCGCTGCATGGCCTTTAAAGGCAGAAGATTCCACGGGCGAGTTTCGTCTTCCCGGAGAAATTGCAGCGGGCCGTCCTCAGCAAATTCAGGAGCCGCCGTCTGCTCCTCGGATTCCAGCGCCGCCTCAAACTGAGGATTTTCGGAGCATGAAAACGCACAGGAACTTATATTGCGGGCAGCCTCTTCGGCAAATCCGCGCGAGGACCAGCCGATAAGCCTGCCTCCCCGGACAGAAAGCAGGGCGACGCGCGGATAAAACTGGTGGATGCCATCGAGCAGGAAAGAGAGAATTTCTTCCTGGGTTTCCTTTTGATGCAGGCCGCGCATGAAGAGCACAAGCGCGTTTGCCTCTTTGTCCTTCTGCCGGATTTCATTTTCCAGGATTTCGTTCAGGACGAGCTCTGCGGTGGGCAGCTCGATCTTACGGAGAGCTTCCAGTTTCCGCTCGATTTGTTCAAGTCCGGCCAAAAGGGAGCTGCTGATGCTCTTCAGTTCCTGTTCAAGATCCCGGACCTGCGGCACGAGCGTCCTGTATGCTTGCTCCCTAAGGCGTTCGGCACAGTCTTGCGCAGAGGGCATGGATCGCTCCTAATCACTAAAATGGTGAGTGAAGACTACCGAAAGCTATTTGGGGTGTCAATTCCAATTTGGCTCCCCTTCTCTGCTTCGGCACGAACCGCTGCTGTCATTAAATAAATCCGGCGGTGGAGATGGGAGTCCGTTTCCATCCCCACCGCCATTGAAGGAGGTGTTGTTCAATTGGGGTTGAAGTTACCTATAAACACGACAATTTTCCGGTAAGGTTGCCTTTTTTTTGACCTCTTTCGGATGCCTCTGCCGGCATCGCCGGAAAAGGCGGCGGAATGTGTCGGAGTATTCCAGCGCAGTGCGGCAGAAGTCCCTTGACATATATCCTGCCTGAATCGGCAGCAACCGGATGGATCAAAAACAAAAAAGTAAGCTGCGAATCTCACAAATGATCACTAAATTAGGGCCTGTTAATGGGCGGGCTTCCGGCCTCGAGTGATTGCCTGAGCTGTGAGGGAGAACTTCGCTCTTCCCCCCAGCTCAGGCAATCACTCGTGCAGCGCGAAGCGCTGCCGCCCATTTACCTGTTTTCGTGCAATTAGTG
>JAEAME010002261.1_pt1 | contig 11540 bp, 7 predicted proteins | sample 8958731 | NCBI WGS metagenome assembly JAEAME01 (sample SAMN16933194, study PRJNA681113) | bioreactor sludge metagenome | isolation source: anerobic bioreactor sludge (Control) | place: India:Bengaluru | collected 2018-10-24 | reverse complement strand
CCCATATCCGCCAGGACCACAGGGGCGCCCTCGGACAGGCGATCGATAAAGGCATCAAGTCCCGCCGGGGTGTGGATATTTATCTTGGGGACCCGGCCGCCGAAAAAGTGAGTCAGCGAGCCTCGCGCCTTATTTTCCGAATCGAGATCCAGCAGTTGTACGGGAATACGGTTGGCGTCAAACCATTCGGCCAGGCCCGCCATGATGCTTGTTTTACCTACTCCGCCCTTTCCGCCCATGGAGAGGATGACTCTTTTGTTGAATCCCGTTGAGGCGTGTTCTTGCTGTTCATTGCTGGATTTTTCCGGATTGTTCATATTTGATTTCCTATTGGTTATTTCATGGCTCATGTGGTGCAAATGAGATCGCTGCCTGTGCCTGTCGATGTCACTCCAGAGAATCCCGAGATCCTCTTGTCAATATTGCCTGGCTGCTTTTCCCGAAGATTGCATTCATAGGTCAGCCCTATATGCATAGAGTCATAAACCCGGCGAAAACTTACCCGTCATTTTTTAGTTTTTCAGTTTTGGTGGATCGATGTGGATTGTTCTTCTGTGTTGCCTACCAGAAATATCAACGTGGCTGCATTTTGACGGGTAAGTTTTAGGCGTCTATTTGACTCTATAAGATAGGAGCATATTGTGTTGATCTAAAGAAAAATGAAAACTTCACGTAAAGCAGAACCGGTGCCTAATTAACATGACAAATCTGTTCGTACCTTTTGACTATGGCTGGCAGACAATCTCATTTTGAACACCAGTGGTGATGCACTCTTGGTTTCATTCAAGTTATATAGGTGATTGATGACAGGCGATGAAATATTGACAGTCTCTGAGGTTGCGGCCGAACTCCGCTGTTCGAAAGCGCATGTTTACAATGCGATTTCCGGAAGAATCATTGGCGTTGGGCCGCTGCCCGCGATCTCAATGGGACGCAGAAGATTGATTCGTAGAGGTGCCCTGGAACAATGGAAAAGGGTAAATGAGAACAATGCCGAATATGCTACGATAGGCCATAGCAAGCAATCGACGCCGTAGACGCATGAAGGAGAAGATCATGCGCAGACGGTTTCAAAAAGGTTCTTTGCAGAAAATTCACGGTGAGTGGGTCGCCAGATGGCGGGAGGATGGGCAGCGCAAGGCGCGAAAGCTAGGGCGCATTTCCCTAATGACCAAAACGCAAGCGCAGTCCAAGCTGGCCGCGATAGTCGGCCCGATTAACGGCAACTTAAGCCAACTATCAGAACAAATAAGCTTCGGTGAATTTGTTCAGCAGGTTTATTTGCCGTTTTACCGGCGAAAGTGGAAGCGCTCAACGGCAATGACAAATGAGGATCGGCTAAAGCATCATCTACTGTCGGAGTTTGATCCCAGGTCACTGGGCAGCTTCGAGAGAGACGAACTCCAGGCATTTCTCGATCACAAGGCGAGGATGCTTTCTTTTAGCGTCGTCAATCACCTGCGGTGGGATCTGAGGCAGATTTTCAGGATGGCTGTCGAAGAAGAAAATTTGAGAAGAAATCCGGCAGTTCTTTTGTTTACTCCTAGGAATAGCATGCAGCCTGCCATTCGAGTTATGTCCATGGATGAGGTAAGGCAGCTATTCGCAGTTTTGGATGTTCGGGAGCGGCTGATCGCCAAACTCGCGATACTGGCCGGTATGAGGCCGGGGGAGATTTTTGCCCTCAAGTGGTCGCGGTTGGGTTGTGAGTATGCCGACATTCGCCAGCGAATCTATCGTGGTGATGTGGATTCCCCAAAATCAGCGAGGTCAATTCGATTTGCTGCGCTCTCAGATGGGCTGGTCAGCTCGATTGACGAGTGGCGGACGTTGTCAATTGATAGCGGTGCTGATGCCTGGGTATTCCCCTCCGAAAAACTCACAACGCCTCTGTCAAAAGACAATTGTTGGAGGCGAGGATTTCTGCCGAAGCTACGGCTCGTCGGATTGGCTTGGGTGAATTTCCAAGTCATGCGGCGAACTCACAGTTCTTTGTTGAAGGAACTGAATGTTGATCCTCAGATCCGGGCGGAACAGATGGGACACACGGTTGATGTGAACCAGAACGTTTATACGATTACATCGATCAACCGCCGAAAGGAAGCTGTAAATGCCTTGGAAAGGGCTCTGGAAGCTTAATGGACTCTATCGGACTCTGGATCTGGTGGGGTTCGCCGTAAGTTGTTGACTTAGCTGGAGCGGGAGACGGGGATCGAACCCGCGACGTCCAGCTTGGGAAGCTGGCATTCTACCGCTGAATTACTCCCGCTCGATAGGGGAGTCAATTTATCTTTGATTGGCCGTTTTTGCAAGGAATTTACCGTTCAACGGGAAAAGTTGTTGCTTCTGAAAGTCTGATGCACCATTTTTCCGGAACGGTTCTATAATACTCAAAAGCTGTGTCCGGCGCCATGAATGGCGCCGGGCTCTTTGCAGAAAGGAACCGGCCGCTGCGGCAGCGTCCCGGCAACCGAAAACATCTCATGCATCAGGAGGCGCCCGTGGTCATTAAACCGTCCCGCACTTTCACAGTTATCCCTAAACTTCCTCCTTCCCTCGAGCGCTTGCGCGATCTGGCCTACAACCTGCGCTGGTCTTGGAACCACGAGACCATCGCGCTGTTCCGCCGGCTCGACAGCGATCTGTGGGAAACGAGCGGGCACAATCCCGTACGCATGCTGGGAACCATCGACCAGAAGCGCCTCGAAGACGCCGCGGCCAATGAATCCTTCGTCGCGCACCTCGAAAGAGTTCTCGAGGATTTTGACGGCTACATGCAGGGCGACAGCACGTGGTTCCGAAAAATCCACGGCGGCGCACACAATCCCCTCATTGCTTACTTCTCCGCCGAATTCGGACTGACCGAATGCATCTCCATATTCGCGGGAGGTCTCGGCATACTTTCAGGGGATCATTTGAAATCCTCCAGCGATCTCGGTGTGCCTCTCGTCGGCGTCGGCCTGCTCTACCAGCAGGGCTATTTCCGCCAATACCTGAATCCCGCGGGTTGGCAGCAGGAAGCGCTCGAAGACAACGACTTCCACTCCATCCCGGCAGTATTGATGCGCCTGCAGGACGGGAAGCCGCTGAAGATTGAAGTCAATTATCCCAACAACAGGGTTTTCGCCCAAGTCTGGCGCATCCAGGCGGGGCGCGTTTCACTCTATCTCCTCGACACCAATATCGACGACAATCCCCGCAGCGAAGATCGCGACATAACCGACCAGCTCTACGGCGGGAATCTCGACACGCGCATCCGCCAGGAAATACTCCTGGGCATCGGCGGCTGCAGGATGCTGGAGGCGCTCGGAATACATCCAACCGTGTATCACATGAATGAAGGGCATTCAGCTTTTCTTGCCCTCGAGCTGATCCGCAATTACATGGAAAAGCTCTCGCTCGGATACGCGGAAGCCAAGGAACTTGCATCCGCCTCGATGGTCTTCACAACTCACACCCCCGTTACCGCCGGGCACGACTATTTCCCGCCGGACCTGATGGACCGATATTTTTCGGAATTCATCCCGAAACTCGGCATAGACCGCAAGCGATTCCTGGCTCTCGGCCGGCGCAACGCCGACGATCCGGCAGAAAGCTTCTGCATGACCGCCCTGGCGCTGCGCATGGCCTCGTTCAGCAACGGCGTCAGCCGATTGCACGGCCAGATCAGCCGCCAGATGTGGCATGACCTGTGGCCCGGCGTTCCGGAGGACGAAATCCCCATCACCCACATCACCAACGGCGTGCATTTCCAGTCGTGGATTTCACAGGAAATGGAGCAGCTGTACGAGCGCTACCTCGGGCCCAGCTGGAGGGAACAGCCCGCCGAGCAGAGCGTGTGGCGCCGCGTCGAATCCATCGCAGCCGAAGAGTTGTGGCACACGCACGAACGGCGCCGCGAGCGGCTTGTCGCTTTCACGCGAAGACGGCTGCGGGCACAACTGCAGCGGCGCGGTGCATCGCAAGCGGAAATTGAATCGATCGAGGACGCTCTCGATCCGGACGCCCTAACTATCGGCTTCGCGCGCCGCTTTGCCACTTATAAGCGCGCCACACTGCTGATCAGGGACAAGGCGCGGCTGGCGAGTATCCTGAACGATGCAAAACGGCCGGTGCAGATCATCTTCGCGGGCAAAGCACACCCGCTCGACGATGCCGGAAAGGCACTCATCCAGCAGATCATCACGCTCGCACGCGATCCCCAACTCCGCCGGCGAATGGTGTTCATCGAGGATTATGACGTGAGCATTGCGCGGTATCTCGTCCAGGGCGTGGACGTCTGGCTCAATACGCCTCTGCGGCCGAACGAAGCCAGCGGCACCAGCGGCATGAAGGCTCTCGCCAACGGCGCGATTAATTTGAGCATTCTCGACGGGTGGTGGGACGAGGCCTATTGTGACTGCCGGACGGACGAACGCCAGGTGGGATGGGCCATCGGCCAAGGAGAATCTTATGCAGACCGCGACTACCAGGACCACATCGAAGCGGAAGCCCTCTACGACATCCTGGAGCGGGACATCATTCCAACCTTCTTCGATCGGCGGGCCGACGGACTGCCGAGGCGCTGGATTTCCCTGATGATGTCTTCAATCGGCAACCTATGCCCACAGTTCAATACCAACAGAATGATCCGGGAATATACGGAACGATTCTACCTTGCGGCCAATGACGACCATCAAATCCTCAAGGCGGACAAAGGCGCCCAGGCCATAGAGCATGCCGCCATCAAAAAACGGATTCGCGCCGCATGGCCCGGCGTCCGCATCGAAATGATGGACTCGCAGATTCCCCCTGAAATCCTGGCCGGGGAAACGGTGCATTTCTCCGCACGTGTATTCATGGGCAGCCTGACTCCGGAAGATCTTCGCATCGAGCTTTACGCAGGACCGCTCAACGCGCACGGCCAGATCGTGAAACCGACAATCACCGAAATGAAGCCGCTTCGAAAAGAAAAGGATGCCTACATTTATGAAGTCCAGACTCTTGCCTGCTGCGGCAGCGGCCAGCACGGATACACCGCGCGCGTCGTGCCGCGTGCCCCGGACGAGAAGCATCCCTATGCATTGGGTTTGATCGCCTGGGCGCTGTAGATTATTGGGAATATTGCTTCAGATCAGCTCGGTGCGCCAGAGGTCATGCAGGTGGATCACGCCGAGAACGTTTTTGCCGGCATCTACCACAATAAGACTCGTAATCTTCGTTTCTTCCATCTTTGCCAGGGCGGCCGCGGCCAGAGCGTCCCGAGTGATCGTTTTCGGATTGCGTGTCATCGCCTCACCGGCGGTAAGCTTGAGCGGATCGGCCGATTTCTGGAGCAATCGTCGCAGATCCCCGTCGGAAATCACTCCGGCCAGAATCCCCTGCCCGTCCGTTACCACCGTCATTCCCAGACTCTTGCGCGACATTTCATAAATCACATCGGGCATCGGCGTAGACTCGAAAACGCGGGGAACGGCATCGCCGCTGTGCATCAGGTCACCCACACGGAGAAGCTTTTTGCCGATACTTCCGGCAGGATGCAGCGTCGCAAAATCTTCCTTCCCGAATCCCTTTCGCTGCATCAGCGCCATCGCCAGCGCATCGCCCATCGCCAGCGCCGCGGCGGTGCTGGTCGTGGGCGCCAATCCGAGCGGACAAGCTTCCTCTGCGACGCTGGCGTCGAGAAAGGCATCGGCAAACTGCGCCAGCGTCGAATCGCTGTCTCCCGCAATGGCAATCACCGGCAAGCCCAACCTCTTGGCGACGTTCAACAGCTGAAGTATTTCCTCCGTCTCCCCGCTTTTTGAAACCGCCAGAACGACATCGTCCCTGGCCATCAGCCCGCAATCGCCGTGAAGGGCATCCGAAGCATGAAGGAAAATCGCCGGAGAACCGGTGCTGCTGAGAGTAGCCGCAATCTTTTTGCAGATGATCCCGGATTTGCCCAATCCCGTGACAATGATTTTTCCAGAACACGCGGCCGCAATATCGAGAGCGCTCAGAAAAGACGCGCCCATGCGGCCGACCAGGCTGCGGATCGCGGCCGCTTCCGTTTCCAGAACATGAATGCCGGTTGCCAGCGGAGTTCGTGAATCGCGGGCGTTCATAGCGTTTTCCTCACTGCGCTGCGTATGCGGAGGATTTCCTCCACCAAACGGGGGAATCCATTCAAGTTCAGGGAATTCGGCCCGTCCGACAGCGCCTTCGCGGGATTATCATGCACTTCGAAAAAAAATCCATCGACGCCAATCGCCGCGCCTGCACGGGCCAGATAGGGAATATACAGCGGATCTCCGCCCGATTTATTCCCCTGCCCGCCGGGCGACTGCACGCTGTGCGTCACGTCGAACACCACGGGTTGACCGAAAGACCGCATGACGACAAAGGACCGGAAGTCGACGACGAGGTTGTTGTACCCGAAAGACGAACCTCTTTCCGTCAGCAGGATATTGCGGTTTCCCGTAGCCCTGGCTTTCTCCAGGACCTTGCCCATCTCCTGCGGTGAAAGAAACTGTCCCTTCTTCAGATTGACGCAGCGACCCGTCGCGGCCGCCGTCTGAATCAGGTCCGTCTGGCGGCAGAGAAAGGCGGGAATCTGAATAACGTCGAGGACCTCGGCGGCCGCGGCGACCTGAGCGGTCTCGTGGACATCGCTCAATACGGGAAGCCCGCTCATCCGCCGCGCCTTTTCGAGAATGCGCAACCCTTCCTGTATTCCCGGACCGCGATAGGAGTCGACCGACGTCCTGTTTGCCTTGTCATAGGATGCTTTGAAAATGATGGGGACTTTGAGGCGCGCCGCGTGTTCCGCCAGGCGCTCCGCCATCCTCAGACAGTGCCGCTCGCTCTCGATAACGCACGGCCCCGCGATAAAAAAGGGCCGCGCATTTTTCCCCAGTCTTTGTGATCCAATCTTTACGGAAACCATTGCAGGAACCGTCCTCGCCAGGCATCGTCCGGCAGATCCGGAGCTTTTACAACCGATGACCTTCCGAACGGGACCGATCGCAACCGGTCCATAAACAACGAATATTCGGGCAGCTATTCGAACCGCAGAATATCGAACTCCGAAGCACTGTCCTCACTTCTGCGGTTCGCTATTCCGCATTCCGCGGCGCCATCGCCTTCGCTTCTGCCGGCACCCGCGGGAAAATAAACTCCGGCATTTGCCAAACGTTTGCCGTCCCGCCCGCAGAGTCGGCGGATCCTAAATTGCCGTCAGGCTTCAACCATACCCTTGCGCGCCGCCTTCACGGACGGCGCTTCTCTGGCGCTTTTTCGCACCTTGTAGCCATGGCAGGCCGCTATGAAGCTCGTAAACAAGGGATGCGGCTGCATGGGCTTCGATTTGAATTCCGGATGGAACTGGCAGCCCAGGTACCAGGGATGATCGGGCAATTCGGCGATCTCTACGAAATTGCCGTCCGGAGAATTTCCGGAAAACTTCATCCCGTAACTGACGATGATTTTTTCGTATTCTCTGTTGAACTCATACCGGTGCCGGTGCCGTTCCGAAATCTCCTTCCTGCCGTAAATCCCAAACGCCAGTGAATCCGGGTCCAAGACGCACGGATACGCGCCCAATCTCATGTTGCCGCCCATGATATCGCTTCCCAGAAGCTCCCGCAGCATATAGAAGACCCTGTGCGGCGCCGCGGGATCAAATTCCGAACTGTCGGCCTGGAGTCCGCAGACGTTGCGCGCGTACTCGATCACGGCGCATTCCATGCCGAGGCAAATACCGAAGTACGGGACTTTTCGCGTGCGGGCATATTTCGCCGCCCGTATCATGCCGTCGATTCCCCGCTTGCCGAAACCTCCGGGCACCAGCAGGCCGTCATAGCAGCCCAACTGCTCGTCCAGCATCTCGTCCAGCAAGCCCTCGGATTCCACCCATTTCAACTCGACCCGCAGCTGGTTGCCCAGACCTCCGTGATACAGGGCTTCGTTGAGACTCTTGTAGGAATCCTCGTATTCCACATACTTGCCGACAATGCCGATCTGAACGGAATCCCTGGGATTCTGAATCTTGTGGATCATACCCTGCCAGTGCCGCATATTCGCTTCGCGCTTCGGGAGAGCCAAATGACTGACAATCGCGTCGTCCAAACCTTCGCTGTGGTAAATCAGCGGGACTTCGTAGATGTTATGCACATCGAGCGCCGTAATGACATCCTTCTCGGATACGTTGCAGAACAGCGCGATCTTTCCCTTGATATCACCGGAGAGGAAGCGGCTCGTCCTGTAGAGAAGAATATCCGGCTGAATACCGATCGAGCGAAGCTCTTTCACGCTGTGCTGCGTCGGCTTCGTTTTCAACTCTCCCGATGTCCCGATATAAGGGACCAGGGTCAGGTGCACGAAGATCGAGTTCTCCCGGCCGACTTCATTGCGCATCTGCCGGATGGCCTCCAGAAAGGGCTGGCTCTCGATGTCTCCGACCGTCCCGCCGATCTCGATGATGGCGACATCCACTTCCTGCGCGACCCGGCGGATAGTGCTTTTGATTTCGTTGGTGATGTGCGGGATGACCTGCACCGTCTTGCCCAGGAATTCCCCCTTGCGCTCCTTTTCGATCACCGTCTGGTAGATCCTGCCCGTCGTGGAATTGTTGTCGCGCGTCAGGCGGGCATTGGTGAAGCGCTCGTAGTGTCCGAGATCCAGATCCGTCTCCGCCCCGTCATCGGTAACGTACACTTCGCCGTGCTGGAAGGGACTCATGGTGCCCGGATCTACATTGATATAAGGATCGAGTTTGAGAAAATTTATTTTGAATCCTCGAGCTTCAAGGAGGCAGCCGATCGAAGCGCTCGCGAGCCCCTTTCCCAGAGATGAAAGAACACCACCGGTCACAAAGATATACTTCATTGCAGCAACTCCGAGTGTTTAGCAGGTTTTCAGATTAGCAGTGCGGCAACGGCAACGCAAGAAAAGCCTTCGGCGCGTCCCTGAATATAGCAATCGCGGGACGAAACTGCAGAGACTGTCTCAACACCATCCTCTGCGGGCTGAAGCCCGGCCATTTTCCGGTCTTGAGGCACTTTCCGCAGCTCCGTTCCCGCGGCTGTCGGCTATCGAGATGCTATGGGCTGCCCGGATATCCACAGGGGACGCATTCGCAAGGAATGCCTCCGCCACGCGGATCCCGGCCAGATGTTCCCTGAATTCCCGCCGTCTTTCGGGCGCGAATGCAGTCGGCTGCCGATCCTCAGCGAACGGACCGCCTGCTATCGACTGCCGGCCGCATTCATGCCCTTCTGCGTTGCTCCGCACCAAAAGCTCGATAGGAATGCAGGCTAAAAATTGATCAGCTCGATCTCTCGGGTATCCTTGACGTATTGCTGGTTCGTCTGCGGATAGCAGTACTGCTTGCCTTCAAAGTTCCGCAGGATGATTTCCTTTTCGTCGAACTTCAACACGTATTCCGGCATCAGTGGGATCTTCCCTCCTCCTCCCGGCGCGTCGATGACGAACTGGGGGACCGCAAAGCCCGTCGTGTAGCCCCGCAGGGCCTGTACGACCTCCAGCCCCGTTTCCACGCGCGTCCTGAAGTGATTGGTGCCGCGCGTAAGGTCCGCCTGATACAGATAATAGGGACGCACACGCATCATCAGGAGCTTATGCATGAGCTCCTTGAGAACGGCGGGATCGTCGTTGACGCCTTTCATGAGAACCGTCTGACAGCCCAGGGGGATGCCGGCGCCCGCGAGCTTTTCGCAGGCCTCTCTCGACTGCGGTGTTACCTCGTTCGGATGGTTGAAATGCGTGCTGATATAGATCGGGTGATACTTCTTGAGCATGTTGCAGAGATTGTCCGTGATCCGGCTCGGCAACACGCAGGGGAATCTCGTCCCGATGCGTATGATTTCCACATGGGGAATGGATCGCAGGCTGGAGATGATCCGCTCAAGCTTGCGGTCGCTTATCATCAGGGGATCGCCGCCCGACAGCAAAACGTCGCGGATTTCCGTGTGGCTGCGGATGTAATCGATGCCCATCGCAATGGTCTTCTCGCTGATTGCGCTGGTTTGCCCGACCATTCTCTTGCGCGTGCAAAACCGGCAGTACATCGGGCAACGGTCGGTAATCAGCAGAAGGACCCGGTCGGGGTAGCGGTGCGTCAGGCGCGGGACCGGGCTGTCCTCCTCTTCGTGCAGCGGATCTTCAGGAGAACTCTCGTCCATCAATTCGTCGACGGACGCAACCGACTGCATCCAGATCGGATCAAGCTTCTCCCGGATCAGGCTGTAATAGTACCGAGGGATCCGCATTGGGTATACTTTGCAGACCGCATCGATTTCCTCGGCATTCCCGCCGAAATCATCGGCAAGCTTTACACCCTGGGTCACGCTGTTGCGCAAATCAATTGTCCACTGTTCCATCCGTTCCATGTGTGAGCTCGTCTCCTTGTTTGGACAGCCTCTTCACGAAAATGATCTTATCGTCCGCAATATCGTAGAAATCCAGAATTCGCGTGTTCTCCGAGTATCCGAGACGGCGATAAAATTCCACCGTGCCGGCGTAGGATGCTTTCGATGATGTCTCGACCACGATGAGCCTGCCGTTCGATTCCAGCGCCCTGCGCTCCACGTAGTCCATGAGCGCCCGCCCGAATCCCCGTCCGCGCGCGCGCGGATTCGTGGCAATCCAGTACAGATCGAATGCGCCCTTGGTCATCGGCACCGGTCCCCAGCAGGCGTATGCGCGCACGCAAGCTCTAGAATCCTGCGCTACGACGACTCTGTAATCGGTCTGATCTTCGTTGGTGAGATAGATATCCACCAGCTCGAGCGCGCAATCGATTTCAGCTTGGTTGAAGTTTCCGGCAGACACCACCAGATCTGCTATAACGGCGCGATCGGCGTGCGCCATCGGTCGAATCAGGACAGCTGGGTCGTCGTCAGAATGCATACACGGCAGCGGCCACCCCTGCGCCGCGCTCCATGGCCGATTCGCTTATGCGAAGAATCATATCGGAATACGAATAGCCTGCGGCGCGCGTGGCCCTGGCGAATCCCGCCTTCGGCGAAATATCCGGATTCGGGTTGACTTCAAGCACGTAGAGGCCGCCGCCGGCGTCCGTGCGCATATCGATGCGCGCGTAATCCCGGCATCCCGTGCACTGGTAGCTTCGAACCGCCATTCTCCGGATCCGGCGCTCGAGCCGCGCCGTAATCGGCGCGGGACAGACCGGGACCGTAGCGTTAAACACGCGGCTCTCCTCGTCCCACTTCGCGCGATAGCTGACGATCCGCGGTTCATCGTCCGGCATCCCGGTAAAATCTATTTCCGAAACTGCAAGCACTTCCGGATTCCGGCCCCCGACGACGGAGACATTGAATTCCCTTCCGTCGAGATACTCCTCGATCAGGGCTTCCTGGCCGTAGACCCGGTGCACGTAAAGAATCTGCCTATCCAGTTGTTCATGTGCATGGCAGACGGAATTGCTGTTGATGCCCAGGCTCGCGTCCTGGCGCGCGGGTTTGACGATCACCGGAAACCGCATGCCGCGCGGAATCGTCAGCGACTGGCCGGGGAAGCGCACATAACCTCTGGCCGTA
>JAEAME010002260.1_pt1 | contig 11541 bp, 11 predicted proteins | sample 8958731 | NCBI WGS metagenome assembly JAEAME01 (sample SAMN16933194, study PRJNA681113) | bioreactor sludge metagenome | isolation source: anerobic bioreactor sludge (Control) | place: India:Bengaluru | collected 2018-10-24 | reverse complement strand
ACCATGAGCAATCCATGGCGCGTACCCAGATAATACGTTTTTGATACATATAAAAAAGACACTAAAAATGCCACAAAAAACCAGATGAGAATAATTATGTCCTTTTGTGAAAAAGGAATAAATCTCCTCTTGCATACTCCGCAAATAAATAACAAAAATAAAACGACATTAGATGATTTAAAAAATTTGTACAAGACCTCCGCGAGGAAGGTTGTATATCGATGTCTTATGGATAAACTATAAAATGTCTGAAATTTCCCGGAAATATTACCGGAGAATTCTGTATCTAATTTCATTTGCTGATTATTGCTGTATACTAATTGGGGAATCTTGTCTGCCGAAAGCCCGGCTTCCCATCTATTGAGTTTATTTTTTAATACAATGAGACCAGGTGAGAACAGTACAGGAAGAGAAAAAATGAAAATAAATACATAAAGTGTGGCTTTTTTCCTGTTCTTTTTATCAGTAATGAAAATCCATGAAATCCACAGTATAACTACGAGAAAGACTAATACGCCTTCCAGTCGGGTAAATATAGCAAGACCCGTTGCCAGACTTGATAAAACGAAGGGATAATATTTTTTGCAGGAAATACCTTCCCACGCAAGCCATAATGCCATAACAGAAAAAAACCAGAACACCGGTTCTCTGAGCACATCGGATGAATATTCCACAAATCGGGGGTGTACGCAATACAACAACGCCGACACGATAGCTATATTCCGGCTGAATAATCTTTTTATGAAAAAATAGAGAGGAATGATTGTCAGCGTGCCAAACACAATGGAGACCATCTTCCCCGACATTTCCCAATCATGAAAAAACATTTGGAACAAGGATATCAAAAATGAGTAGAGATTAAAAAAACCATAATCTGTAACATTCTCCAGATTTCCGGCGCTGATATCTTTTGCGATTTTAATATAAAGAATACCGTCGTTGGTTATTATCTGAGTCTGGGCAATAAAATATCTTATTAAAAAAGCTATAATAAAAAGTAACAATATTGTAAAAGCGTTATTAGAACTCAGAAAAAAGCGCTTCATATTATTCCTTTACCGGAGATCTATAAGAATGAATATTCATTTTTAGCGTGCGTTATTAATCACGATCATTGTCATAGTTAATTTTTCTGATAACTTTTGCCGGCACCCCGTAAGCAAGAGAGTGCTCTGGCAGATTGTCAACCACTACGCTCCCTGCTCCTGTGGTAGTCCAATTTCCAATCGTAATACCACTAATGATCTTTGTGCCAATACCGCAAAACACCCCGGTGCCCAGATTTACTTCTCCGGCCAAATTCACACCGGGGGCAAGATGTCCATAGTTGACAACGCGACAATCATGATCTACGATAGCTCCAGTATTAATAATACAATGTTCTCCTATAACAGAATCAGGTTGAATAACCGCTTTTGCAAACACCACGGTACCCTGTCCAATATTAACTGACGAATGAACATACGCTTTCGGGTGGATTACCGTAACCCATCTGAGATGTCTGAACCTCTCTGCAATCATTCTCCTCGTCACATTATCGCCAATTGCTATTGTTGCATCGACAATATTCAGTTTGCTAATTTGTGAAAGTGGGCCTTTAATAGGAACATCGAGAATACGCATGTCCCACTTATTCGGATCATCATCATAAATGCCTTCAATCACCATGCCTGCTTCCAGGACAGTACTTACCACTACTTTTGCGTGTCCACCTGCACCAATTATGATTAATCTGCTATTCGTTTTCATTCTGCTCCCATAGACGATCCGGTAAATTTAGGCATTGTAGCACACCCATCAGCATTGATACCTTCTCGTTTCAGCACATTCCAAAATGTCAGAAAAAGTATCTTCAAATCCAGCATAAACGTTTGATTATCAACGTACCATACATCGAGTTTAAACTTCTCTTCCCAGCTTATGGCATTTCTTCCATTTACCTGTGTCCATCCTGTTATCCCCGGTTTCACATTGTGCCTTTTCATCTGCTCTTTACTGTAAAGCGGAAGGTACTCCATTAATAGAGGCCGCGGTCCAACAAAACTTAAATCGCCACAAATTACATTCAATATTTGTGGAAGTTCGTCAAGGCTCAGCCTGCGAATAATCTTTCCTGTTGGTGTTAAACGCTGTTCATCGGCTAATGGGTTTCCTGATTCATCAACAATATTCTTCATTGTTCTGAATTTATAGATATAAAACGGTTTGCCATTTAATCCGGGACGCATCTGGATAAACAAAATCGGTTTGCCCATTGAAACAAGGATAATCAAGGAGATAATGAAGATAAACGGTAAAAACACAATACCCACAATAACCGCCAGCAAGAGATCGAAGGTCCTTTTCATCGGTATTTACTTTTATATCATGGAGTAAGGAGAGACTGATAAAAATCAAGAAAAGAAGATGAAACACGTTCTATAGAAAAAAGACGAATCACCCTTTCCCGGGCCTTTTTCCCCATTTCTTGCCTCATCTCCGGATTGTCGATCATTTTGGACATTATTTCTGTCAGTTCAGCTACGTTGTGGGGTTCGTAAAGAAAACCCGTGGCATTATCTTCAACCGCATCAGTAATACCGTATATTTTTGTCGCTATTGCAGGTATGCCCACTGCAGCGGCTTCGATTATTGCCATACCGAACCCCTCGCGATAGCTGGGAAGACAAAAAACATCGGCAACAACAATAAATTTCTCAGGTGTTGCCGTGTAATCAACAAAGCGCAGTCTTTCTTGGTGTCCTTCACATAATCGGACTATACGTTGTTTCATACACTCTTCATCGGGACCTACAATAAGGAGAAATATCTTCTCATATTTCCCGCTAAGACTTTGAAAAGCCAGAGCCAGATCGAATAGTCCTTTATCTTTTGACAATCGGCCCAGATATAAAAAAACTATTCCTGATTCGTCAATGCTGAGTTCCCTGCGTACTGTTTTCCTTTCAATGGGATTGGGGGAAAACCTTACCGTGTCAACGCCACAGATTGAGCCATCTGCGAGCACCCGCGATTTTTTTTCAGTAACAACTCCTTCGTTGATAAGAAAATTCCTTTGTGAGTGGCTATCTACAAGAATATGGCTGGCATTCCAAGCGATCAGCCCGTCAAGCCATTTAAAAAATAATCGCGAAAAACCTCTTCTTGTTGCCCATACCTGTCCAGTGAATGTGTGAATACGAATAGGCACGCCCGCTAGAAACCCCGCGACCATTGCCAGTAGGCCCGCCTTTGGTGTAACCGAATGCACGGCATATAAAGAATATTTACGAAATAGAGAATATAATCTGAGTAATGCTGCAATATCCTTGATAAGACTGATCTTCCTTTGAATTAAGACCGGAACAACCGAAACCACCAATCCAAATTGTTGAAGGAATTGTGGATTATCGGTGTTTGTCACTACAATGATATCGTAATGAAGCGATAATGATCTGATATGATCGATCATAAACGCCTTTATGGTAATCTCGGCAGCAGTTACAAAACAGATTCGTTTTTTCACTGAAAAACTGATTTTTTCCTTTCTTCGGTTTCTTTACTTGGCGATTCGTTGCACAAACGTTCTATCTCTTCAAATCTTGATAACAATGAAGCTGGGGCCGGTTCACTGATTTGCCGAAAAAAAGGTCCCTTACCGGCAAACATTGCTGCAATGCAATCTACAACTGCCTTTCCCACCCCACAAATAAAAGATAAAACCGCATTTCGCCATTGACGGCGTTTTCTAAACTGCGTTAATTGGACTTTTAAGAGTGCTCGCCTTGTTCGCAATGTTTTCGACAAACGAAAAGACTCTTTTCTATATGCAAGAAGCACTTCTTCCAGACAGAAAAATCGACTTTCAGGATACGCGCGCAATAAGAGTTCCTGATCATCCGAGAGAACCGCTTCAGGAATACTGTATCGGTGGCGGCGAAACCATTCGGTTTTCCCCATCCATGTCGGATGCGCGAGATAGAGACCACGCCATGGATATCTGCAGATATCTTCATGCGTTTCCCGAAACGGAGCAAGTCCTAATACAGTATTAAGATTCCGAAACACCATCACTCGACATCCTAACAGATCGATATCTGGATGCGATTCGAGGAACTGAAATTGACGAGCCAATCTTTCCGGGAAACATATATCATCTTGATCCATGCGGGCAATATAAGGGCTGCGCGCCAGATCAATCCCTTGATTAAGGCGATAGGCAAGCCCACAATTTGTTCCATTTTGAATAATACGAATCCTAGGGTCGGAAAATGTCTTTGCAATATCCAATGAATTGTCAGTTGATCCATCATCCAGAAGCAGTATTTCATAGTTTGTAAATGTTTGCCTAAGAACAGAACGTATTGAGTCTGCAAGTGTTATCGCACCATTGTAAACAGGTAGGATAATAGTTATCGAAGGGCGTATCATTCGTTTTTAGAATGTAAGCAAGGTTATCGTATGAAATCGTTGGGCACAACTATTCAACAGAAATTCCCGCCAATATTTTTTCATAATCAACAACAATTTTTGCCCAAGAATATTTCTCTTTCCATCGGTTATATCCTCTTTGACCAAGATCTTTGAGTAAATGAGGAGAATTCATTGCATCTTTCATGTGACCAGCTAAGACCTTGGATGATATACGAGTATAACCTTTTGAATCAACTTTTCCCGGACAGATAATCCCGCACCCAGTCCATTCGGCAATTTCCTCAGCATTGCCAACAGCTACACTCAAAAAAGGCGTACCGGCGGCTGCCGATTCAAATAAAACAAGCGGTGAATATTCGATATTTGATGAAAATACAAAAAGATCGGCATTCTTGAATGCCTGAACAAGTTCACTTCTTGGTAGATCTAACAATAATGTTTGTTTTAAAGGAAATTGCCTGTTTGTTTTCTTGATCCAGTATTGCAATGGATTTGCAAGCTTAAGTGGTATACACTTTATTGGAAACCAAGTCAGTTTTCGTTCCATAAAACTGATTGCAAGCTCTATTAAACCTGACCATCCTTTTATTAAATAAACTTCTCTTGCTCGAGATACAAAATTAACAATTTTTCTCAATCGTTTTTGTTGTTTATTTCCTTCTTTGTCAATATCATAATTCTCACCATTAGCAGCAACCCGTGGTAGGACAGGATGGTTACCGTTTAAAAGCAACACCGCAGGACGGTTTCCTGTATCTAGCTTAGCAAAGGCTTTTGCCAATTCGAGATGACCTTTCATACCGGTCAAACCTCCAACAGTCAAAAAAAGAAAGCTTTCTTCGGGAATATTGTAGCGCTTTCTAAAGGACGGATCGCTAGGTACTTCAAACTCCGTTTCGCTTGCCCCGTTCGGGATTATTGAGAAATGATGCATACCGTGGTTACGTACAAAGTTAATATCGCGATATTGACTTGCATAGAATATAAGATGATCGAATAACCTCAAGATATCCGGTAACTGCTTGAAGTAGGCGGTATAAGCAGGCTGGTATAAACCCGAAAATCCGCACGGGATAAATACCTTACGAGCTTTTATCCGATCAAGCACCGGCCACAGTGCATCAAATGTCCACTGTTGTGCTGCTTTTATGAGAATTGCGTCAACTGCAGCGCTGATAACAAAGTCTTGATAGCGTTTAACCTCCCCTTTCATTTCTCTTACACGGTTTCCAACAACAAGAAATTCTTCAATATGAACTCCATTCAATTCCGCGAATGTGCGGTCCGCCAATTTTGTTGTAGCAACAGTTACCTCATGACCACGCTGTACCATGCGCTCCGAGATTTGACGCATTACTTCAGACACACCACTGGTTCCTGGTGCATATAATTCACAACAAATTAGCAAACGCATTTTTGAATTTTTACATGTTCTGATTACTGGTTGAACCGCAGTTTATAATCTTCTCCATTTGAAAGGAATTAGATCACGAGTATCCTGAGATGTTTTTTGAAACCACATCCGTGGAGCAATAATTATTTTATGCGGTGATGAATTTAACCAAGCTCCCCACCAACTGAATGAGCTGTTTGCAATAATTTGATGTTTGCACAAACTCATTAATCTTAAATCTTCATACCCTTGGTCGGGATCATTGTGGTCAATAAATACTGTTTTATAATTAAGTTTCACATTATCCTTTACCCACTCAATATCATCAGAAAAAACAAAGAAAATAGGGTTAATAACCTGTTTTGCAATTTCGTCAGCCGCTAACTGATAATACTCCAGCGAACATAGTCCATGAAATGCGTTCGCTTGAGCATGTGTTACGTAATCGCCTCGTCTTATATGGACAGCAACAGATTCCGTAGAGGCAATTATGTTTGATGTCTGCCGGTTCCTTTCCGTTGGATCAATCTTGAAAGTAAATTCTTTTCTAATTATCTGTTCGATATCAATGAAATATTTTTCGCTTTGCCAATAGCCATCAAGATAAACATTGTCTTTTATATTAAGAATAGCCGGGTCAAAACTGAAACTCTTTTCTATAATATGGGTCTGATTGGTATGGAAAACTATTTTCTTAAGAAAGTTAGGAAGGCGCCTCAAAAACGGGTTTTGCTTTCTTGTTTTGAAGGCAGTAATATCGGAAGGTGTTGCTATTTCGCTGACAATATTAAGTACATCAAGCTCATATTTTCTGTTTGCACTCAACCCTGATTCGTTAAACCAGCTTAAATCTACGTGCAACTGGGTATTGTTGACATAAGAAATTCTTCGAGCTGTGGCGTATTGGAACATCTGATTGCCAATGCCACCTGTCAGTTTTACAATAATCATAATACATCAAAGCTTTACGATACTATTTTTTGTAGAGAAGAGTCATCCCCGGTAAACCTAAATCCTGACAAATTACCTTATAGTTATGAGCCGCCGTTACAACATCTTTAATGGCTTGATATGGGCCGATATTATAGCCCGATTCTGAGGTTTGAAAAAATGTGTCATGCAAAAGGATGCTGGCTTCAGGTGCTGCGCTGATTACTCCTGAAAGTTCACGTTTGACAGATTGATAATCATGATCACCATCAATAAAAAATAAAGGCTTGCATTTGCTTTGTTGTCTTATAACGTTATATTCTTTCAACGATGTTTCCAATCCATCCCCTAGAAGCAAATTGACACCTTTCAGATTCTTTACAAAAACACCTCTTTTTGTTTTAGGATGTTCGACATGTTCAACATCGTCAGGTAAATCGGTAGTATATATTTGAGTGTTGATCTCAAATCTACGAGCAACCTCATAAAATATTCTTGCGGATTTTCCAAGATTTGTTCCCCATTCAAATATATGAGTGGGCTTTAAAATACAGACAGATGCTACCATAAGACACTGCTCATTGATTGGATAAGGATGGACTCCCACAACAGGCACCAGTTTACGTATAATGAAATCAGATATTACCCAATTGTTAATTTCAAACTCACAACATAAAGCATTAACAACCGCGCTTTGACGCGAAAAGCTGACACTTTTCATTCTATTTTTAAGAAAATCAAGTATGCTTTTCATGCCTCTCCATCCCCTTCACCAACGATTTATTTACTTCATGTAGATTTTTTTTGCTTGCTATACCAATCCCAAGTTTTTTTAATACCTTCGTTAAAAGAAACCTGTGCCTTCCAGCCTGCACGATGGTACAGTTTTGAGCTATCAAGCACGTTTATCGGAACATCATATTTACGCAATGGAAGTGTGTTCAGCTTTATTTCCAGTCCTTCTGCTCTTGCAAGGGGCTCGAGGGCTTCGAGAATATCTTTGTTGCTTCTTCCTTCTCCACTCCCGATATTATAAGCATCACCTGGTTTTCCATGTATCAGTGTGGCGACAATCCCGCGGGCAATATCATCAACATAAACGTAATCACGGACTGTTCCTGATTTTCCATAAAGTTTCAATTCCTTTCCCGCGAGAATAGATGCTATTGCGGTTGCGACAAAACCCTGGCCAACAAAGGGTTTTTGTGTTTCTCCATAGGCATTCCCCGGCCTTACGCATGCCACAGGCAAATCATGTGTCTTACAGAACATTTGCGCATATTTTTCGACAGCAAGTTTTGTTATACCATATGGCGAAATAGGATTTGTCGCATGTTCCTCGTTAATTGGCACCTTGTCTGTTGGTCCATAGATAACACCACCTGAAGAAACCAAGACTACTTTTTTCAGTTTAAATTTACTTGCCACTTCGAGCAAATTTACAGCATTCGGCAAATTTGCGAGAATGTCATTGACCGGATTTTCATAACTCGTTTTTGGAACGGTGGCATACGCAAGGTCGATAATCTCATCAACACCTCGTAGAACACCTCTTAAAAAGAAAGTGTCCCCAAAATCACCAGGAATATATTCAACATTATCAGGAAGGTATCTTGTGGGATGTTCATTCCTCCCCACTACAATAACTTTTCTTCTTTCGCTGAGAAGAACTTTTACCACAAAAGAACCGATAAATCCCGTTCCCCCGATGACGCAGCAACATTCCATCATCTAAGGCCTAGTTTCCATGTTTCTTGAAGCAGCATCTTACCAACACGGATAATGCCCGTCAAAGCACGCCTTCCCGAATCTCCAAGAAATCCAAAGTATCTTGCCTGATTGTAGTGATAGCGCAGGCTATTGATGCGAGAGCGAACCTTGTCCTGAATAGCAACATCTCCAGCACATTCATGACTGCACAAAACATGCGCAGCTTTGTGAACTATCGAAACCATTTCTTTCAAAGATGTTTTTCCAGAAAAATGCGGGTAAGCTCCATGAATAAGAGCAACAAGATCCTGCAACGATTGGTTCGAATAACAGCCTTCCGTGGCCCATGCCAGATTTTCCACATTGATTTTTAACAGATGCTGGAGAAATGGGTTGTTTCCAGTGCGCGACATGCTCCGAGGTATCTCCCGGTATACATGCAAAACCTCCGGAATATTGGCAACACGAAATTTTCTAGCTACTCGCGACCACAGTTCATAATCTTCAGGGGGTTGTCGATTCGGATCGGTACAATACACACCCACTTCATCAAAAACTGTTTTTCTTATCATCATAGAACTGTGAACAAAAGCATTATCAAACAGGAGGTCGAATTTCAGTAAGATGTTATCTACAGAGTGTTTATGAAAGCGCTCTGTCGGTTTCGTTTCCTCCCAGATTGATGCCCAAGTCCCCACCATACCATAATCAGGATTAGCTTCTAAAAAGGCCACTTGTTTTAAAAGACGATCGGGCAGCGACACATCATCCTGATCCTGTCTGGCAATATATGCACCCTTTGCCAATGTAATTCCCCTATTGAGTGTAGCCGCAAGCCCTTGGTTCTCCTGTGAATAAAAACGAAGACGCGGATCTGCAATGTCTGAAACAATATCGGCGGAATTATCAGTCGAACCATCATTTATCACAATTATTTCGAGATCAACATACATCTGATCAACCATGCTTTGTATGGCCTCTCTGAGATATTGAGCACCGTTATAAACTGGGATAACAAGGCTTACCAACGGTCGTTTTATCGCTTTCTTTTCTATCTTCTTTATCCTTAGATGGTTACATAATTCTTTTATTTGGGTTTGTTCCTTAAAACAAATCTCTTAGGCATGCTTTTGTGTCTCCCTTGATCTATATTTCAGAATCTTCGCTGGTACACCTCCAACAATTGCGAAAGGCGGCACATCTTCTGTTACAACACTATTGGCAGCTATAATAGCTCCATCACCTATTTTGACTCCATCGAGTATAGTTGAGTTACTTCCAATCCAAACAGAATTCCCTATTATTGTTCCTTCAATGATAAGACCACTCTTTAAAAATGGCTGATTTGACAAAACACCATGTGTAGCTCCAGGGATACTGACATTTGGACCCAAAATAACATCATTCCCAATTTCAACCTTGCCACAAATAAAGTTATTCACGCCAAGCCAACAATCATCGCCAACTTTTAGAGACACGGGGGAAATAAAACAGTTATAAGCTAAAGTAATATTCTTGCCAAATTCTATAACGTGTTTATTCCTGATAAAAACACGCCTGAATTTTTTTATCGGAAATCCAATTTGCCTAAATTTACTTTTGTTTAAATAGAAATAAATAAATCCATTCATAAACTCCCAATTATTTGAATTAAATTTCCATGCTCTGTAGGCGAAAAGAAAATTTCGTACAAAATTCATAATTGAAGTGTTTTTTGATGATTTTAGATTTTCTTAAACATTATACAGCCATAATATGCCAGTGAATTAATGCTTAGTGCCTTTCTACATATGAAATAATAAAAAGGAAACCATGGCAATTCATTGTGATGTATGGAAAAAGACCGCAATTCTATCACGCCCTTATAACCGTATTTGAGATGTGAACTTAGTACACGATAGTAGTAGTCATCATGCATTGCACATGCTTCATCAGCAAATCCATACCTGGCAAATAAAGTTCTCAGTCCCTCCAAGGAATAAATCATTCTGTGGCAAGGTTTCCAGAAATTGATGTCTTCGTTAGTTGTCAAATCTCCCTTAGTATCACCTAACAAAGGTATTCCATCGATAATCAAGGAACCGCTGCGTCCCAGACAATCAATTGCATCTTGAATAAATTGCTCCGGTTGATCAAGATGTTCAAATAACGCACAGCAATAAATCACATCAACCTGTACATTAAAACGAGTCCCACAATAAACCCTGTTTGTGAATTTAGGATATCTTTCCTGAAAATTTCTTACCGCTGTTATTGATGAATCAACGCCATAGGCATCTATTCCACGTTCCAATAAACTATGGAGATGTTCACCAGACCCAAAACCAATTTCCAATACCTTAGCCGGGATGTCCAATTTTCCGAGAATCTTTTCTTGCATCTGGCTAAAATCAATATACTGTTGTTTTCTTTTCTGTTGATCTTTACCAGCTAATCGTCCAAATATCTTACGTTTCAAAGAACTTTCCCTTCTTTCAGTAAGCGTTTTGAACATTTCATTAAAATACACATTATTGTCTATTTCCGCGGCTTGGTCCGAAACATAATTGTAGGAATAACACTTCCGACATTGCGTATAGTCGTTTAATGTTTCATAAGTCAATTGATTATTACAAGCTAAACAATATTTCGATACTTTCATTAAACACCATAATTATTTGAGCAGGGCTGGAAATCCATGCGAGATTAAGGAATTATTGACTTAAGTCATCTTTTTCTGTTTATCCAAAGATCGCGTTTAACGAAAATTGAGTTAATATAGGTGTCAGCAAACATAATATATCCTTTGCTAATAAGATAATCTATCATGTCTTGCTCTTTAACTTCCGAATTGTTTTCAGTGTATGTTAGAGTTTCTATGCATATCACTTTTGGGGAATTGTGAACGTAATCGATTGATTGGAGTACTATTTCCTCATATCCTTCGACATCTAGCGACAGAAATTCAGGAAAAGCACCTCCTGCATAGTTGTTTAATACATTAGAAAGCGTGTCTGTTTTTGTTTTAATTACACGACTAATATTTATTGATGTTTCATTTTTAAGCTTCTCACTTTCTTTGTTCGAGAAGGTACTCATGGTAGGAGATGACATTA
>JAEAME010002233.1_pt1 | contig 11542 bp, 3 predicted proteins | sample 8958731 | NCBI WGS metagenome assembly JAEAME01 (sample SAMN16933194, study PRJNA681113) | bioreactor sludge metagenome | isolation source: anerobic bioreactor sludge (Control) | place: India:Bengaluru | collected 2018-10-24 | reverse complement strand
GGTTGGTTTTATTGATATCATTGAGTCTCTGCTGGTTGTAGGTCTCGTCAATACCAAAGACACCGAAATCAGCGAAAAAGGTGAGTATACCCGTCGTAGACAATGCCCCTGCCACTGTCGCCGTATTGTGTTCCTGAATACCTCCCTGGAAGAAATAGTCCGGATATGCTTTCGCGAAATCGCTCGTCTTTACGGAAGTTGCAAGGTCGCAATCAAGGGCGCACATAGGCTGCCCCTTGGAGATGTTTTTATCAGCGATGTCTTTCAAGGCTTTCCCGAAGGCAGTCCGGTTATCTATCTTATCTTCTTCTTTGTACAGGAACGGTGTGCCGGTATCAATTTTCATATCATATTCATCATAAGACGGGTTCAGTGTCCATTTCCCTTTCCGCATCCCTTTGTAGAAATCGAGCCTGTCTTCAAGGCCGAGGATACCCATCGCCTCTTTGTACTCCGCCTCATTAAGGGGGCTGCCATGATACTTTTCCTTGTTCTCCATGAAAGCGACACCGTTGCCCATAACGGTATTGGCGACGATGCAGACAGGATTCTCCGCAATCCTCGCTCTTTTCAGGGCGGCGTAGATTTCATGATAATCATGGCCGTCGATTTCGATTACCTCCCAGTCATCCGAAAGAAAATTCTCTATGATGTTCTGAGGCATGACCTTTTCTACTGCGCCGCTTATCTGAAGCTTGTTGTAATCGACAATAACGGTTATGTTCGAGAGGCCGAATTTCTTCGCGAAGCGCCGTGCTTCACCGATCTGTCCCTTCTGCTGCTCTCCATCGCCCATGAGAACATAGACATGAGAGTTGTCCTTTTTCATCTTCGACGCCAGGGCAAAACCGCACCCCGCGGACAATCCCTGGCCGAGATTACCCGTTGACCAGTCAATGAAGGCAATACCTTTCACAACGTGCCCTTCATAGGGACTTTTCGCCTTCCGGAAAAATGCGACTGTTTCATCAACAGGGATATGGCCAAGACGTGCAAGGGCAGCATAGACGCCGGGCGATGTGTGGCCGTGGCTTACGACGATCCTGTCACGCGCTTTTCCGCTCGTGTTAGCGTGAGAAAAAAGCGTGAGATAGATATCGAGAGACGACATTGAGCCGCCGGGATGTCCTGTCCCGGCAAGATGGGTCATGGTAATAATATCGCCCTTGGCAAGGCGTGATAACTCTTTGAGATTTTCAAGTTCCTTTTCCGTGAGTCTTTCGCTGTCAAACATTCGTCTTTCCTCCTGAGTAGTAATCGCACTGGTCCCGCAACAGGCATCTTTCGCATTCAGGTTTTTTCGCCTTGCACAGATACCTCCCATGAAGAATCATGAGAAGCGAAAAATCAGTCCACATCGATTGGAGCACCCTCGCCCGTAAATCGAATTCTATCTTTTCTGCGTCAGTGTTTTTTGTAAGGCCTATCCTCTGTGATACCCGTATCATATGAGTATCGACGATGACGGCCGGTTTTCCGTAAGCAAGGCCCACAATCATATTGGCTGATTTTCTGCCGATGCCTTTCACCGTTGCGAATGTATCGATATCGTCAGGGACTTTTCCATTGAACCTGTCAATTAATTCCCGGGCAATATTTTTGATGCTCTTTGCCTTGTTCTTGTAAAAACCGGTCGGGCGAATATCTTCTTCGAGCTGTTCCGCAGGTACATCAAGATAATTCTTGAAAGTCTTATATTTTTTGAAAAGCTCTTTCGTCACCTTGTTGACGCGCTCGTCGGTACACTGCGCGGAAAGGACCGTCGCAACGGTCAGTTCCACCGCATTGGAATAGTTCAGTTCGCATCGCGGCTTACCGTGCATTGCTTGAAGCTTGTGTATCATCGAACCGATGTCTTTTTTCATCGTTAAATTGCCGGATGTATTTTTATACCATTATGCTCCCACGCATTCAATGAGAAAAAAACGGTGGCAAAACCGAGGCTGCACCCTGATGAGCCGGATTCTTTTCAAGCGATATGACCCCGAAGGTTACAGTAATATTTCTATAATGATTTCCGCTTTTTAAACATATCTTTTATCTCAGCGGTGGTGCGTGTATTGAGTATGTCTTTTTCTTCCTGCCATCCCTTCCGTGCGATATCTACTCCGTAAAATACTTCCGCGAGACCGGCCGCTTCGTGGGCATCGGGATTGATGGAGATCATGACTTCTTTGTCTTTGGTGTACTTCAGATACCGCCAGTCAATATCAAACCGGTAAGGGCTGGCGTTGAGTTCAATAATAGTATTGGTTTGCGCGGCGACATCGATGATCGTTCCCATGTCGATATCATATCCGTCCCGTGAAAGCAAAAGCCTCCCCGTCGGGTGGCCAAGCATGGTCATGTAGGGATTGTTCATTGCCCTTATGATGCGCTCTTCCTGTTCATCCCTTTTGAGATTAAAGCTGGAGTGGATGGAACCAATGACAAAGTCAAAACGTTCAAGAATACCCGCTTTGTAGTCGAGACTTCCGTCAGGCAGAATATCGCTTTCAATACCTTTGAATATATGAAAATTCTTTTCCCGTTCATTGAGTTCATCGATAATTTCCCACTGGCGCTGCAGGTCTTCAAACTTGAGTCCTCCCGCGTAATAGGCGCTCTTGCTGTGATCAGCGATGCCGATATAGGTAAAACCCAGACGCTTTGCCGCCTGGACTATCTTTTCGATGGAATCGACACCGTCACTGAATTCGGTATGAACATGGAATGTTCCTTTTATGTCTCCTGCTTCAACAAGTTGAGGGAGTTTTCCGAACTCCGCTGCTTCTATTTCACCGTTGTCCTCGCGGAGTTCCGGAACAATATAGGGAAGTCCCAGCATACGGTATATTTCTTCTTCACTTTTCAGTTTGATCAATTTCCCGCCATAATAAAGCCCGTACTCGTTGAGCTTGAACTTCAGTTTTTTCGCCATGCCGCGGAGTTTTACATTATGCTCCTTGCTCCCCGTGAAATACATGAGCGCGTAAGGGAATTCTTCTTTGCTTACAACTCTCAGGTCAGCTCCGATACCTGATTTGAGACGGCAGGAGGTCTTCGTTTCCCCGGAAACAAGGACCTCTTCAATTTCAGGCAATGAGGTAAAAAAGGATGAGATGTTTTTGTTGCTTCCTCCGCCGACAAGGATGTCAATGTCTCTCACAACCTCTTTCCTGCGGCGTATACTGCCGCAGATTTCGACATCGCTTCCTTTCGCGAAGGTCTGTAACTTCTCTTTTATGTCATTTGCCAGAGGGTACGCGTCACTGACGAGGTATTCACCCTTGTGTTTTTTCACAAATTCTATACCCTGGAGGATCTTCTCCTGCGTCTTCTCGCCAAAACCGGGGAGGCTTATGAGACGATTCTCCTTGCAGGCGTACTCGAGTTCGCCCACGTTGGTAATGCCCAGTTCATCGTAAAGGACTTTAATTTTTTTCGGGCCCAGGTTTGGGATCTGTAAAAGCTCAAGAAGTGATTCAGGCACCTGTCTTTTTAATTCTTCAAAATAGGCCATCCTGCCTGTCGCGGCATATTCTTCGATTTTTGAAGCAATGGCCTCTCCGATACCTTTTATTTCTCTCAATCTTTTTTGTTCGATTATTTCTTCGAGATCATCAATACCGGAAAGTATTTTCGCGACGTTATAGTATGCCTTCGATTTGAAGGGGTTCTCCCCTTTCAACTCAAGGAGAGCCCCGATCTCTTCAAGAATTTGTGGAAGTGATTTTCCAACCATTTTTAATTATCCTACAGCGCTCAAAACAAAGTCAAATAGATTCCCACGGGCTTACAACCGGGGTCCTCAGAAAACTCGCGTTGTTCGTGGGAATCCAGCGAGCTTCTGCGAGCAGAGGGGGTGGCCGGGGTACCCGCTTGCGGGTCGTGGCTTGATGCCGATGGAGGGGGCGACGCGAGCCCCTTTGATAGACAATCTTTGGAAGATCGCGAAAAGCAATTTTAAATATGCGGAACATTTAATGAAAGCTGTTTAATCTCTGACCGTAAAAGTTTTCTCGTCGAGAACATGAGCGGCGGCATCGGTCAGCTTCAATGTATAGCTGCCGCCGACAGGTTTCCAGGGGCACATTGTACCATACCCGACAACAGCTCCATTCAATATCCATTGCAGATCATTCGTGCCGGTTGTGGCTTCAAAAAATATTTTCTGTTGCCCGACAGGGATATCAGGATCGATGGCAATGATTACCTCGTCGGGCGGATAAATAATTTTTGGCTTCTTTCCGGTCTTCAAACCCGGGCCAACAGAGACAGGCTCCGTTCCCGCAAGAAACCATTCTTTCTTCGATATCTTATCGGTTTCCTGCAAGAATTGTTTTGCCGTCACGCCGGGCGGAGGCTGTGGAGGCCGGCTTTTTTCTTTCCTGTGCAGATATGTCATTATTTCATGCCATATGGGGGCGGCACCGGTAATCCCGCTTACATCCCACATAGCCGAACCGGAAAAATTTCCGACCCAGACGCCGACGGTATACTCGCTTGAATATCCCACGCACCAGTTGTCTCTCATGTCTTTGCTTGTCCCTGTCTTCACCGCGCTCCAGAATCGTGTGGAGAGAGGATTTTCAAGACCGAAAGTGAGACTTCTTGCCTCCCGGTCAGAAAGTATATCTGAAATGATAAACGTTGTCTCCCGCGAAAAGATCCGCGTCACTTTATTCCTGTTTTCTCCCCTTACAAAAGTCAGATCTCCCCATATTCCTCCATTCGCGAGAGTCCTGTACGCGTTGGTCAACTCAAAGAGCGTTATATCCATTGTACCAAGAGCCAGTGAGTAGCCGTAATAATCGCCATCTTTTAATTCTCCAAACCCAAGCTGTTCGAGCTTATACACAAAGGGATCGGTCCCGGTCATCATCAAAAGCCTCACCGCGGGGACATTAAGGGACGAAGCAAGCGCGACACGGGCAGGGACAAGACCTTTAAACTGTTTATCATAATTTTCCGGTTTGTATACGCCCCTATCCGTGGCCACATCAAGAGGCAAATCGCTCATGAGTGACGCCGCGGTGATAATACGATTTTCAATGGCGAGGGCATATAAAAAAGGCTTTAATGTTGAGCCTGCCTGTCTGCGCGCCCGGATACCGTCAACATATATGGCGGATGAAGCGGAACCGCTGTTGCCGACATAGGCGAGGATTTCTCCTGTCCGGTTGTCCGCTACAATGATGGCACCATCATTGACATTCTGTGTCTTTACGGCAAGAAGACGGGCCTTGAGTACTTCCGTAACGAACATCTGGAGTTCTTTATCGAGACTGCATGTTACCTCTTTTTTTCCCGGTTCCAACAAGTAATAGGCCGCATGGGGAGCAAGATTGGCAGCCTGGCGAACCAGATAGGGTTTGTATAAAACCTCTTTCGTCTTAAGCGCTATCTGATCAGTATCCGCAGAGGCATTCAATTGTAAGGCGAGTTTATCAGCCCTGTTTAACACGATCTCGGCAGAAGCATTGGGGGAACGGATAAGCGATGCCAGAATAACTGATTCGGTTAAGTCAAGACCGCTGGGGTCCTTGTCAAAAAGCCCCCGTGATGCCGCTGCTATACCCTGTAATTCTCCCCTGTAACTCACAAGATTCAGATACGCTTCCAGTATCTCTTTCTTGCTCCATTTCTTCTCAATGGCATACGCGTGCTTCATCTGACACCATTTCTGGAGCAGGGTTCTCCTGGTTGTTTCAGGCTTCAATCTCTTCTCGATCAGCGCGGCAAGTTGCATGGTAATGGTGCTGGCGCCCCTTCTATCACGGGAAAGAATATTTTGAGCTACTGCATGGGCAAATGCTACCGGATCTATTCCGTTATGATGATAAAACCGTTTATCTTCCGAAATAACAACGGCGTCAACGAGAACCGGCGAGATCGCATCGAGGTTAGCCCATTGAAGACTGCGCCCCTGAAAACCGACCCTGAGTTCGTGAAGCACCGCGCCGTGTCTGTCGAGAAGTATCGCATCGGATTTCGCGTGAGAACTTCTCACCTGATCAAAGGAAGCGACAGGATATATATCTTTTGTAAAGAAAAACCAGAACAGGATACAGGCCGCGCACAGTGCCGCGGCAAATCCCGCGAAAGCATATTTTATAAGCTTACCTGATTTCAAAAACACCATTGGGCGTTTCTCCGAACATCTCCGGCGTATAGAGGGCTTCCACTCTCGTTTCAGGGAGGAGAAAAGACCCTGTTGTATTCAATCGTATCGTATACTCTATCGACCACTTGCCTTTCGGCACATACCGGTAATAGGCCCTGAAAGCCTCGAAAGAACGTTCCTCAAAGGCAGGCCAGACCCATCCTTCTTTTTTTTCTCCGCCTGTCAAAATCTGCGAATCCCTGCCAAGACCGCTGCCGAGGATCATCGATCCCGCGGGAACAGGATCATTGACAACAACCCATGTCATATCCGATTGCGCTTCAAGATCAAGCCGCACCCTGATAACATCGCCGACGCTCCACACATTTTTCTTTTTTTGTTCTATCGGCGTGTAGCTCTTTTTAATCTGATAGCCGCTGGAAAAGGGTATTTTCAGCGGTACTGCAGCAAGACTCTGGATGGTTACCCAGGGTTTGCCACCGCCCTCATGAATAACTTTGAGTTTATCGCTGCCATCAGGCCAGTTAAGGAGCACAGTCCTGCCCGCGGGAGACTTGGTCCAATCGATAGTCTGCGTTTCTTTTCTCAGCGTCGCCAGACTTGTGCCGGTTACATCTGCCGACTCAAAAGTATCTGAAAACTTCTTGAGTGCCACCCTGCCCCACGCGTTGGCAACAGTCGTAAACCACCTGCCTCTTTGCTGTCTCTCCACCATTCCACGGACAAGCCTCGGCATATCTTCCTTCCAAAGCGGCTCCTTCATGAATGTCAGAACCGCGCGGATACTGTTTACGTCACCATTGACCATGAGCCACCAGAGATAGTCGGTCTTTTCCGTGGAAAAACCCATATGAGTACCCTGGAAATTCAGTCTCGATCTTATTATCTGCTCCGCTTCAAGGACGCGTTTTTCACTATCGGGTATCTTCTTCACCCTCGAGAGGATGTTGACCCAATCGATAACGGCCGAAGTCGGCCAGAGGTTGGGCGCGACGCGTATCACGTTTACATGGGAAGGCGTTGCCTCATTATACCTTGACAGCGCTTCGATGGCAGCCAGTTTTCGTTCTGTCAGGCTGGGATTAGGCAGGGGCTCCCCTCTCTGCAGTTTCCCTTCAACAAATCGTTTCAGCCCTTCAGTCATCTGCGACAGTGAGGATTTCGGTACGCTCCAGCCGGTCTCATGGGCAATGGCCAGCACATAGGATGTGAGGATATCGCTGCCTTCATTCATAACAGGGAAGTATTTCAAGAGGCCTTCTTTGTCAAGATAGGAAGGCAGTGTGGACATGATCTGCCCCCACATGAATGAGTTCTGGAGCGCCACCGCTTTTGATATTTTCTGTTCCATGCATATATAAGGATACCGTGACATATAGTCGATAATCCCGTTGACATCATCGGCAAGCTTCGGCTTCATCGAGACCCGGATACCCCCTTTTCCGGATAGAGCGTCTTTTGGCTGGTCAATACTGACGTTTAGAGGTTTTTCAAGCTGGGTGATGGTCGCCTGAAAAACCCTGACCGGAATAGCGGGCTGTATTTTCTGGATAATTTTAGCGGCATCATATCCCTCCGCGCCCTCACTCTTTGCCGTTACTTCCCACGAAAGACGTTCCGCTGAGACAGGCACGGTTATTTCCCATCCGATTTCCTTCGATTCACCGGCCTGAAGGTTCTCGGCAATCATTGGAAGTTCCTTTGCCTCTTTTCCATCGTTCAATTTCGCCGCGATTTTCGTTTTCATAAATCCTTTTGTCACATTCCGTACAGTAAAAAGCGCCTTGAAACGGTCGCCATTCCGCACCATTTCCGGCAGTCCCGAGAGTATCATGAGATCCTGAGTCGTCTGAATACGCGCCTTTCCTGTGCCGAAAAGGTCTTCACCGGCGGTCACGACCGCGGCGGCCGTGAAGCTTGTTAGAGAGTCATTCAAAGGCACTTCAACAGACGCCTCTCCGTGTTCGTCAAGGACTACCTTTCCTTTCCAGGTAAGCAGGGTATCGAATAGCTCTCTTGTAATCTGTTTCCCACCTCCACCGCCCCGCGGGAGCGCCTTGAGCCCGTAATGCCTTTTGCCTATTACCTGCGATTGCGCCGTTGATGTGCGAATCGAATATCCACGCTTCTGCATCATGTGATCGAGGATATCCCAGCTCTTGTTCGCCATAAGTTCTAGAAGACCGTCATCAACAACAGCGAAGGCTACCTCGGCGCCTTTCGGGAGCACCTTCCCTGACGCGGGCCGCGCTTTGATCTTGAATACCGCCTTCTCACGGACCTTATAGACGGGTTTGTTTGAGGTTACCTCTACCTTTATCTCGTGGGCCTTGCGGCCAACCGATATATTGACAATGCCTAACTTATAGGAAGGACGGCCAAGATCAACGAGCGCGGTAGGTTTGACATCCCCAACCCTTCCCCTCACGCAGAGCGCTGAAACATAGACATTCGGCGCGTATGAAGGTTTTACAGGCACCCTGATAAAAGGGTCTTTGGCCGATACCTTTGTGACAAAGGAATCGATGACGCCTTCACGTTCAATACCGACAAGGACTGTCGCCTCTTTGAAAGGCATCCTCACCTGGAACAGCGCCGTTTCACCGGGTTCGTATTTTCTCTTTTCGGGGATTAAGTCTATCCTGTCACTGTTTCCCGTATCACCCCACCAATCTTCGTCGCCCGCGACCCACACTTCCGTGCTGGCGGAAGCAACGCGGCCTGACACGTCAGTACCCTGTGCCTGGACAATCACGTTTCCCGACGAGGGGGAGGCCATCTCACAGATAACAAGACCTTCTTTGCTTGTCGATCCTTCACAGGCAACAGATAAGAGCTTTTTAATCTCCGTCACGTGTTCATAGGCGTAGAAACCGCCGATGAGCCTTTTCCTGTGCGAGTAGTATTTCTTGCTGAAAATCTGAGCCTTCAGATGAACACCCTGCTTCGGTTTGCCCGACAGGTCAAAGGCAATCATTTTGAACCGCAGTTTGTCTTTTGTTGATGAAAAATCATCAGTCTCAATACCGACAAGGATTTCCGAAGGCCAGACGGCAATTCTGCGTGAGACTGTCAGAATTTCTCCATTGGGGTCTCTGTATTCAAGTTCTGCCAGTAGATCCTGAGGGGCTTCGGATTTTGATATGCCTGAAATCTTTGTCCGCAGCGCGCCGCCTTTGCCAAGGACAAGCTCCTGAGTTGCAAGTTTTCCTGCCTGTGTGGGCTCTTCATCTGATCCGCCTATCTCTTCGTCTTCTTCTTCAAAATAACCATATTCCGGTTCGCCCCTCTTTGTGATGCCTTCTTTTACTGACCCGTTTGAAATAACAAATTGTTCGTAATCGTCAAAAGTTACTGACCTTGGCCCCAGTTGGCTTCTCAGTTTTACCGGTAAATCCTGAGCGCTGCCTCCCGAGAGATACTCGACAAAGAGGTCCACATCTATCTCCGACACCGAGACAGGCGATGCTTCGAGAGGTTTTATCCTGCCTCTCATGAGTGGTACTTTAAACTCCTCGACCCTGAAAGTGCCTGAAACATATAGTTTCTTATCATTATACAGGATCACGGAATAATCTCCTAGTTTCGCTTCTTTCGGGATTGTCCATACTGTTTCGGCTGTTCCTCTTGCTTTATCCCATTGCAGGGAAAATTCGTACTTCTGATCGCTCCCAAGATGATTGATCCTCACATGGTCCGGCAGTTTCTCCTCCGCAAGGGCAATGCCGCTCATCGTTTTTCTCCGCAGCACATGTTTCATATTCACTGTGTCGTTTGCCCTGAAAAGCGTTCTGTCAAAAATGGTATGGGCTATAACAGGGTCTCCATAGGCATAACTGTCAAGTTTAAACCTGTATGGTTCAATACCCTGATCCCAGCTCGAATGGACAAAGGTCATGTCGTCAGATGTCCTCGCGAAAACAAAGAAACCTGAACCCATTCTGGTAAGGGTCTCAAATTCTTCATAATCATGGTCAGCTTCTTCAGAATCATATTCCCGCAGCCTGAGGGAAGGTATTGGATATTCCCCAGGCAGGGACATATTCACAGAGGCAATACCGTTTTTGTCGGTTTTTCCCTGCCATATGGCTTTTCCATAGATGTCACGAATAGCAACCAAAGCGCCGGGCACAGGCTCTCCCGTGTCAAGGGTAGTCACGAAGACGAGCGATGATTCCCGTCCCCACTTGAAGTGGGCCGATAGATTCGTTACGAGCGCGCCCGCGGCGACATACAGATTTGTTTTTTTGCCAAGAAGTGCGGCGCCGAGAATCCTGCTTTCCAGTTCAACGATATGAAAACCCGTTTTTTTCAGCGGAATCCCCATCACTTCAAAGGCTTTTTTCGAAAGCACAGGGAGTACCGGATCGGCTTTCTCGATAATTCCGAACCGGGAGGAAAATTTTGCCAGCGGCGGGTAGCTTTCCATCTTCACTGCCAGAGGGAATGACTTCGCGTTGTAGAGCTTTCTACCCGCATCGTCTTTCAGATCAGGAGGTATTTTTACGATAAGAACAGATTTTTCAGGGAATGCACCTTCAAACGTAACACTGTTAACAAATTCATTCTCATCTTTTTCAAATGTCGGTTTGTATACCACAGAGCCGCTCCTCGCGACCATTTTTTCCGCGAACTTCTTCGACAGGGGCGCGGAAAAATTCAATGTAACAGGCAAAAGGGGGATACAGCCCGCGTTCTTTCTTTCCCTTGAACAGTTGAGCGTTGCTTTGAAAGGTTCTCTTGTTTTAAAGTCGAGTATCTGATCAGAAACGGTAACCACCCCGCTCTTTGATGAAATCCCTTTTCCCCATATAAACTGCATTGCCGAATTACTCGGCAAATTTCTTTTGCACTGGACAATCACATAGTCTTTATAAATATCGGGGGCCTCTCCTTTGAAGATTACAATTTTGTTTCCCTGAATCAGCGGAGGCGGATTGTATCTTTTGAAAACGCCTTTGAGGACTTCATCTCTCTCTTCCCCTTTTAAAATTCTCACACCAACGCGTTCTTTCGTGGCGCTCAGGAAACAGGAAGCGTATTGGAGAACAGACTGTTCCTGATAGTCGCCATCAAGCTTGAGAATGAAGGCCTGGTCCTCGCTGATGTATTCAGAACCTTCGCCAGGATATGAAAGAACTATCTCGGGGCCCCCCGTAGTAAATGAAAAGGACCGGTCACCCGCTATTTCCTTACCGCTTAGGGATTTAAGATTATTCTTGAGGGTAAATACGCATTTTAGGCCCGCTTTTAAATCACTATCAAAATCATAGACCCAGTTTCTTCCATCAGCCCATCTGCCCTTTCCCGGCGCCGGGCACTGAATATCAAAGGGTTCTGTAAGGCGCGGGTCGCCAAAACGTACGATTTCTTCGGAGAACCTCGCCGTTACCTGGCGAACCCCTCTTATTTCGCCCTGAGGACTGAAAATTTCAA
>JAEAME010002259.1_pt1 | contig 11546 bp, 9 predicted proteins | sample 8958731 | NCBI WGS metagenome assembly JAEAME01 (sample SAMN16933194, study PRJNA681113) | bioreactor sludge metagenome | isolation source: anerobic bioreactor sludge (Control) | place: India:Bengaluru | collected 2018-10-24 | reverse complement strand
ATCCATGCGCGTCTGCGCCGCCTCGCTACGAAATCCCGTGAGAAATGCGGGCTAAAGGCTAAGCCGTTCCGGCGTTCCTTTATACACCTTACATCGAATTGCGAAATTTTATCGGGGTCGGGGTCGGAATCGGTATCGGGATCGGCTTTGGTAATCGGTTGGGCCGTGTTTCAGGAAATAAAAATGCCGATTCCGATAGCGATCCCGATCCCGATTTCCACGCCGCCGCCCCGCTTTGCGCTCGCTGTTGTCACACTTAACACTGTGGCTATGCGGGAAAATCTGCGTATGGAACCCAGGATGGTGCGTGAAGGCAACAGCTCGTTTTAGCGCTGAAAGCGCGGCGTAGCAAAGCCCAGGGCGTAAGCCCTGGGAACAGAACACGCATGAATCCAGCCCTGAAAGGGCGGCGCAGGCATTGCTTCGCCCTTTCAGGGCTCATTCGCATCCTATTCTATTCCAGGGTTCCAGAGCCCGCTTCGCGTGCTCCTCCACCCTTTGCTGCATCGCACCTTCGGCGCTGCCAAGCGCATACGGCTTCCCTTTCAACCCACAGTGTTAAGTGTGTCCCGTAGTCAGCGCTTTGCGGGGCACGCCATAGCCACGCCTTTGAGGCGTGGTCGATTACTTCCGTATTTCGCCATGTATCCGATGGCCTTGATTTCATATTGCTGAAAGTTGTTTTGGATTTTTCCGCAGAATCGATTATTGTCTACGGAGTATTTAAATCCATGGAAATGAATGAATTCGAAGAGGCCATTGAAAAGGCCCTTAATAAGGTTCCTCAACAATTCAGGGATATCCTGCAGCGGGAAGGCATCCAGGTGCTTGCCAGGGAAGATGTCCCGAAGGCTCTGCGGGAGCGCTACAGAGGACGCCTGCTCTTCGGGATTTTTACCGGGGTGCCGTTCAACAGGCGCTCGGTGTTTAATCTTGAAATTGAACCGACCCGCATCGAATTGTACAAAGCAAGCTTTGAGGCAGCTTTTCATAATGAAGACGAACTGGAGGAGCAGATCGCCAAAACGGTCGTTCACGAAATCGGCCACTATTTCGGATTCTCCGAAAGCGAACTCAGGCGCCGGGGTCTGTGAAACAATGAAAGTACGCTACTTCCCGCATTCGAAATCGGCTGCGTCCTGAGATCCCCCTGATCTTTGTAATGCGTATGTTGCGGGTATGGGTACAGCGGGCGGCTGCGCCCGAGAAAGGCTTGTCCCGTCGTTTTCACCGTATCGAATGTTATACCTTTTAAGTGACACTCCTTGACATTGGAGGCTTTAGGATTACGATCCGCCTTGCGGGTGCGGTCGATTGCATGTTTACTCCGGCCCTATTTCTTCTACTGCAATCGGCCGTGATGCGTTAGAATCGGGCAATTTGGTATTTGAAATAAAGGATGGCGAGGCAAACCGGTGGATGATAGCCAGCTAGTCCACGCTATTGGTATCTCCGGGCAGGCATTATTCACGGGAGGCTCTCGTGCAGCGTTTCTGGAACCACATTCAAGAAGGACACAGCAATGACCATAAAAAAACAGGCGGCGCCAGCGGCCATTAAAAGCACTCCAATCGAAAAATCCTACAATCCGTTCGAAACAGCGCAAGAACAATTTGACCGCATCGCGGGACTGCTCGGTCTTGACGGGCCGACGCGGGATCTATTGCGTTATCCGATAAGGGAATATCACTTCAGCATCCCGATTCGCATGGACCGGGGTGGGATCCAGATATTTCGTGGGTTCCGGGTCCAGCACAACGACGCGCGAGGTCCGTGCAAAGGCGGTATACGGTTCCATCCTCTCGAAACCATCGATACGATCCGGGCGCTGGCCATGTGGATGACCTGGAAGTGCTCCGTCGTTGATATTCCGCTCGGCGGGGCCAAGGGGGGCATCGTGTGCGATCCGCACAACCTGAGCCTGAACGAAATCGAGCAGCTGTGCCGCGGATGGGTGCGCCAGATCGCGCGCGATATTGGGCCGTACCTCGACGTGCCGGCTCCGGATGTCATGACAAATCCGCAGGATATGCTGTGGATGCTGGACGAGTTTGAAAAAATCCACGGCGGCAGGTTCCCCGGTTTCATCACCGGGAAACCGATAAGCATCGGCGGATCGCTTGGTCGAAAGGAAGCAACCGGGCACATGGTGATCCTCACCGTCCGCGAAGCGCTTAAAGAGCTGAACCTGAAACCTGAGAACACCACCGCAAGCATTCAGGGATTCGGCAACGTAGCTCAGTACGCCGTAGAGCTGTATCACAAGATCGGCGGCACGGTCGTTTGCGTGTCGAGCTGGGATCCGGCAGACAACAGAACCTTCTGCTGCAGAAAGAAGTCCGGAATACGGTTTGATGAGCTGAAGTCGATCAGCGATCCTTTCGGCACCATCAACCGGATCAGGGCTCAGGACCTGGGGTACGAAATCCTTCCTGGAGATGCATGGCTGGAGCAGGATGTAGACATCCTTATCCCGGCTGCGGTCGAAAACCAAATCACGGCGACAACCGTGCCGAAGATCAGCCGCAAAGTAAAGCTGATCGCGGAAGGCGCCAATGGCCCCACGACGCCTGAGGGCGATGCCTTGCTGGAAAAGCGCGGGACATTCCTGATTCCCGATATACTTTGCAACGCGGGCGGTGTCACCTGCAGCTACTTCGAACAGGTGCAGGGCAACATGAATTACTACTGGGATGAGAAGGAGGTTTTCGACAAGCTCGATGTCAAGATGACATCCGCGTTTCACGCCGTGCGGGAAGTGGCGACGAAGCAGAGACTCCCGATGAGAGATGCCGCCTATGTCCTCGCCGTGAACCGGGTTGCGCGCGCCTGCAAAGACCGCGGGTGGTGCTAGTGTAGTGCGTCAGAAATCACTAGCCGAGAGGTTTCCGGAGAGTTGCCATGGAAAGCAAACCGGTCGACAAGCTCATTATCGATCTTAAGGAGCGTGCCAAGGAACTCAATTGTCTGTATGAGGTTGAGGAGATAATGAGCTTGCCGGACCTTACGTTGGAAGAGGTGTTTCGAAGAATCGTCCATACGCTCCCATCGGGATGGCAATATTCGGACATCTGCGAGGCGAGGATTGCCTACGGCGATTTCGAGGTGAAAACGCAGGGTTTTCAAAAATCTGCCTGGGAACAGCATGCGAACATCCTGCTTCAGGACGAAGTCGTAGGCCGCATCAGCGTGTGTTACCTTGAGGACCGGCCACCGGCCGACGAAGGACCCTTTCTCAAGGAAGAGAGAAAGCTGATCAACACAATTGCGGACCGGCTTAAACACAGAATCCTGCACACGAATCTCAAAACCATATTCGAGAGGGAGAAACTGAAGGGCGGGCCTCACGAGGAGTGGGCCGTAATCCTGGATCTTCTGCGAAGAACCGATCCGAAGCTGCTCACGCGCATTTCCCGCAAAATGCTGAACCACCTTTCCTGGGCAGGCTATGATAAGGCGCATCGCATACTTGAACGCATAAGCCCGAGTCTGAAAAGCGACGATGCCGGCGAAAACCAGGATGATAACCGTCCATTACGGATATCGGCAACGCAGGATCTACTCTCGGCGAGCGAAGATATTTTCAAACTGGCGGAGCATCACCTGAAGGAAACCGAAATCCTGACATTTATACGCAAATGGATTCAGGAAGACCGCTCGTCTTTTTTGATCAAAGTCCTCGAAAATCCCAACTCCTCGCTGGTCGAAATTGCCGGAGCCATCGAACGGTACCGTCATCTCATCCCTCAAGGCGTGGAGCTTTCCTCGCCCCGGGAACGGGCGTTCCGCGTCTCGCTCATCCAGCGCATCCTGAATGAAGATCCGCAATTCGTGCAGGTAGCCAAACAGTTTATCAGCGTCAACGATTTTCACGACCTTCTGGAACGGACGATTTTTCCGGCAGGAAGCCACGGCAGGCTTGGGGGCAAAGGCGCGGGCCTGTTTGTCGCATCGCAAATATTGAAGAAGCTCGCCGAAGAAATGGACCTCCTGAAAAGCGTGAAGACTCCAAAGACATGGCATCTCACGTCGGACGGATTGAATAATTTCATCAACTACAACGATCTGGAAGAGATCGCGGAGCACAAGTACAAAGACATCGGCCAGGTGCGGGTGGAATATCCGGCGATCATCCAGGTGTTTAAGAGCGCTTCCTTTCCGCCGGAAATTGTCAACGGTTTGTCCATCGCGCTGGATGATCTGCCGGAGGTTCCCTTGATTGTGCGCAGCTCCAGCCTGCTGGAGGACAGCAAAGGGACATCGTTTGCGGGCAAATACAAGAGCCTGTTCATCTCCAACCAGGGGAGCAAGCATCAGCGCATGCTGGCCCTCATGGATGCCGTCGCGGAAGTCTATGCGTCTACGTTCGGCCCGGACCCGATAGGGTATCGCATGCAGCGGGGGCTGACCGATTTCCACGAAGAGATGGGAATCATGATACAGGAGGTGGTAGGTACGAGAGTCGGTTCCTATTACCTGCCGGCCTTCGCGGGCGTCGCTTTCAGCCGCAACGAATTTCAGTGGTCCCGCCGCATCCGCCGTGAGGACGGCCTGCTGCGCATGGTGCCGGGTTTGGGAACACGGGCAGTGGACCGCGTCATGGACGACTATCCCATACTCGTTTCTCCCGGACAGCCCTCGCTGCGCGTCAACGTTACCCTCGAGGAAAAGATTCGCTATTCTCCGAAACACATCGACGTAATCAACCTGGAGTCCGGTCTTTTTGAAACGGTTGACATCCGTGATCTCATCCGCCGGTACGGCGATTCCTATCCGATGGTCCACCAGCTTTTCTCTATTCTGCAGGAAGACAGGCTCATACAGCCATGGGGTATGGGGATCGACAAGGAAAGGGATCACTGTGTCGTTACGTTCGAGGGATTGCTGACGCGAACGCCTTTCATCGACCAGTTGTCGGCAATGTTGAAAACGCTGCAAGCTGAATTCCGCGTGCCTATCGACCTGGAGTTTGCGCACGACGGAACAGACCTTTACCTGCTGCAATGCCGCCCGCAGAGTTACAGCGCCAAGGCGCAGCCGGCGCCCATCCCGCGTGACGCGTCGAAGGAAAGGGTGCTGTTTTCCGCCAACCGGTACGTCACCAACGGGACAATCCCGAACATAACGCACGTCGTCTATGTCGATCCTCAGAAATACGCCGAGCTGCCGAACCGCTCGGACATGATTGCGGTGGGCCGGGCGGTCGCCGCCCTGAATCAGTTGCTTCCGAAACGCCGGTTCATTCTGATGGGGCCGGGGCGCTGGGGGAGCCGGGGGGATATTCGTCTGGGGGTGAGCGTTTCCTATTCGGACATCAACAACACCGCGATGTTGATAGAGATTGCCCAGAAGCATAAGGACTACGTGCCGGAGCTTTCGTTCGGCACCCACTTTTTCCAGGACCTTGTGGAAGCGTCGATCCGGTATTTGCCGTTGTACCCCGGCGACTGGGGAACGGTTTTCAACGACGCGTTCTTTCACAATTCCAGGAACCGGCTGCCGGATCTCCTTCCGGATTTTGCTTATCTGGCGGACGCTGTGCGCGTCATCGATATAAGCAACACGACTCAGGGAATGGTGCTCAGAATTCTGATGAACGGAGAACTGGATGAGGCCATGGCTGTCCTTTCAGAACCGGCGCCGGAGGACCTGGCGGAAACACAATTTGACGGAACGGATGCTTCGGCGGTCGATTCCTCAATCAATACGCATTGGCGATGGCGCATGCAGAGCGTGGAGCGGATCGCCGATCTCATGGATCCGGCCCGCTTCGGGGTGAAGGCGTTGTATCTGTTCGGGAGCACTCAAAACGGGACGGCGGGACCGCAGAGCGATATCGATCTGCTGGTACATTTCACCGGCACTGCAGAACAGGAGAAAGACCTGATGCTGTGGCTCGACGGCTGGAGTCAATGCTTGAGCTATATGAACTATTTGAAGACCGGGCATAAGACTGACGGGCTGCTCAGCGTCCACATCATCACCGATCAGGACATCAGGAACCGCAGCAGCTATGCGTTGAAAATCAAGGATGCGTCTGAGCCCGCCCTTTTTATTCCGCTTGGCCGGCCGAGAGACTGAGGACCAGTCTCCCGCCGGATAGCCGTGACCTGAAAGCAAAACCGGAAAATGCCCGATGACAAACGACCGCAGGTTTACATAGGCCGAAAAGAGCAATAATATTTTAGGGATTGAGCGGATCTGTGCCTGCGTTTTTCGAGCGCATCGGAGGGCGCGCAGTCTTCCGCTCCGGCGCCGTAAAAATTGATCGAGGATCGTATGAGGCAATGCTTTTTTGCGGCAGATCTTCACGGCAGAGAGAAGCGCTACCGCAAACTGTTTCAAGCAATAGAACGGGAAAAACCGGCTGCCGTCTTTATGGGAGGGGATCTCTACCCATCCGGTCTTGGCGGCATGGCGGGGATGCAAGGGTATGCAGACTTTTTTAAGGAGGTATTCGCAGCCGGATTTATCAGTTTGAAAAAGTCACTGGGTGCGGCATACCCTCCGGTATTTGTCATCCTGGGCAACGATGACGCACGAATTGAGGAGCGGGAGTTGCAGGAATATGAAAGCCGGGGCCTCTGGCATTACATGCACAATAAATGTGTGCCCTGGGATGATTTTTCCGTATACGGCTACGCTTTCGTTCCGCCCACTCCATTTATGCTCAAGGATTGGGAGCGCTACGACGTTTCCAGGTATCTCGATCCTCTCTGTGTCGCGCCTGAGGATGGCTGGTTGTCTGTATCCGTTCCCAAGAACGTGCTGAAGCAGCAGACGATACAGGAGGACCTTCAAGTCCTGTCGAAGGACAACGACCTTTCCCGCGCTGTGTTCCTCTTCCACACGCCTCCGTACAATAGCAACTTGGACCGTGCCGCATTGGATGGGAAGAAGGTCAATTACGTGGATCTTGACGTGCATGTCGGAAGCATCGCCGTGCGCCGCTTTATCGAATCGAGGCAACCGCTGCTGACGTTGCATGGCCACATTCACGAATCCGCACGCATCACGGGGCATTGGAAGGAGCGTATCGGAAGGACCCTGGCCATTTCGGCTGCACACGATGGTGCGGAATTGGCCCTCGTCCGCTTCGACCTCGATGACCCGGAAGATGCAACCAGGGAACTGCTATAACCCGCATCGCCTGATTTTCACGCGGCCGGCATGTTATACCTCTCCGGTGTGAGATAGCGAAGCAATCATCCGCCGCCGCAGTAGCAAGCCCTTGAGAAATGCGGGCTAGGTCGTTCCCTTTTGAGGCGGAGAAGAAATCGCCGTCCTGCCGCCGTTTCGCAGGTTTTTGCTGCGCACGAGTTCCAGGGCCTCGAACAGCGCCTTTTTGATCACGCGGGACTTCGTCCTCTGAAGCACGTGCTCCATGGATTCGACCACGAAGTCCAGGTCGAAATCGGTAGCTTCCCCCGATGGGCGGCGGCAGATCAAATGACCAAGAACACCGGCAGCCGAAGCCCTGGTGGAAATGGTAAGGTCTTGAGCCACGAGGGTGTTGAGCACTTCGGCGATGAGGATATCTGAAGCTTTCCTGATTTGGGCGGAGTATTCCAGCGCTGCCTGTAGAAGGCCCGGATTTTGCTTGAATCTCAGTATGCGTGCGAGGCCGATCTGGTGTTCATCGAGGCAGTTTCGGGAAGCGAGTTCCCCGAGCTTGGCAAGAACCTCGTTTTTCCGGTGCAAGGCTCCAAATATGTCGGGATGCATCCCGTTTCTCCCCCGATGGAGTGACAGCGGCAATAATTGCTCCTTGCGTTTGATATAGCAATCGGGCGCAGGCTGGATCTGCCGGGTCGAATGACGGAAAGCCGCTCATCATTCGGATTGTATCGCATTATCCAAAGGATGATGAATTCCGCTATTTTTCCAGCGAGGTCAAACCTTCGCGGATGGCATATTTGGTGAGATCGGCAACGCTGTGGATATCGAGCTTTTGCATCATTTGCCGGCGGTGCGTTTCGACTGTCTTTACGCTTAGATGAAGCCGCTGGGCAATCTCTCGCGCGCTATGCCCCTCCGCAATGAGCTGCAGCACTTCCCTCTCCCGTGAGGTGAGCGACTGCGCGGCGGGCGTCGGCTGACGTTTGCGCGATTTCCTTGATTGGGCGAGTTCTTTGACCACTATCCCCGCAATTGCTGGACTTAAATAAAACTGGTTTGAGCGGACGATGTGAATGGCGTGCACGAGTTCCTCGAAGGCACAGTGCTTCAGGATGTATCCGGAGGCCCCCGCAGAAAGCATCCCGGTGACGTAGCGCCTGTCGGCATGCATGGAAAGCGCAATTACTTTGATTTGAGGGTGTTCCGAGAGAATCTGGCGCACGGCGTCGAGGCCGTTGAGCTCGGGCATCGCCACGTCCATGATGACCATGTCCGGCTTCAGCTTGTTGGCCAGTTTCACGGCTTCTCTGCCGTTTGTCGCCTGCGCTACAATAGCCATTTCCTGTTGCGCTTCCAGAAGCGCTTTCAAGCCGTCGCTCACGATCTTGTGGTCGTCGGCGATGAGAATGCGTATCGTCACAGGACACCCCCGTATTTGTGTTTTATTTTTCTGTCGGCAGGCACGACGAGCGTAACACAAGTTCCTTTTCCGGGCTTTGAATTTATCTCGACGCGGCCTCCCATGAAACCCAGGCGTTCCCGGATACTGAACAGGCCGAAACCGTTAGTTCCGGGTTTTACACTCATCCGTTTGCCCGGATCCATTCCGATTCCCGCGTCTTCAACCGACACGACCAACTCGCGGCCTCTTTTTTTCAGTGCCACGCTCGCCGTCGGCGATTTCGCATGTTTGCCCACGTTGACGAGGAGCTCGCGTATGGCCGCGAACAGCGTTGCCCGCCACTCGGTGCTAAGAGGCATTGCTTTTTCGCGGCACAGCACTTTTACCGATACCCCGTACTGCTGCTGGATGCGCTCGGCAAGCCATTCCAACGCGGCTTCGAATCCGAGTTCGTAGAGGATCGGCGGACTCAGGTCGTAAGTCAGCGAGCGCGTTTGAGCGACGGATTCCGAAACCAGGTTTCGGATCTCCCGCAATGAATCCGCAAACTCCTTCGTGGGGACCGATTCCAGCAAGGCACCGATCCTGATGTTGATCAGAGCCAGCACCTGCCCGATTCTGTCGTGCAAAGCCTGCGCGATTCTGCGCCTTTCCCGGGCTTCGCTTAGAGCCAGTTCCGTGGCCAGAGAACGCAGTTCCTGCTGATATCGAAACAGTTTTTGCTCCGACCATTTCCGCTCGATAATGTCACCCAGTCTCTGGGCAATGATGTTGAGAAGATTTCTCTCCTCCTTCAGAAAAGGTCCTTCATCCTGCCGGGCTTTTTTTTCGGCATAGCTTACGGCGATCGTTCCCACCGGGATCCCCCGCACGATGATTGGACACTCCTGCATCCAGGCGCTTCGTGCGAATTTGTGTGTGTGAAAATCTTTGCCTTCGAGCGTCACTTGCGCTCCGGCGATGGCGGGAAACTGCCATGCGGTCGGGATGATCCGTATTGTTCTGCGGATAACCTCCACGAGAGTGAGGCCCTTCTTATCAAAGATCTTGGAGATGCTGTAGAGGCAATGAAGCTCCTTCAGACGCTCTGCGAGAATGCGGGACTGATCGGAATTCTTTCCGGCCCGTCTTGGATTGGCGAAACGGACTGCGCTGCCTCGCTGCGGATTTTTTCCGGCGGCTTTCATTTACGCTCCTCTGCCGCGGCTCGTTTTTTATACACGTACCATTAACATGCGCCCCTGCGGGGACGCAACGAAAAAGGAACGACAGTCGGCAGATTGAGGATTGACGCGGCGCAGGACTTTGAAGGACATCCATCCTTTGGATGATGCAATTCCAGCCTCTGGATTAGGCTTCTTTCAGCTGTCAGAAAGCCTTATTCCAGCATCTCCCCGATTGTTGTTTTCCACGATTGGGTGGAACATTTTGTGGGACAGAGAACCGGCTCCAGCGCTTTTGCGCCTTATACGGAACCCGAGGGAGGGATTTATGACAAAGCGAACTATCCATGTTACTGACTATGATATGAAGAGGCTCCGCAAACTGCTGGAGGGAACGAGGCGATGGAATCAGAAGGACCGGTCCTACTTGGAGCATCTCGAAGAGGAACTGGATCGTGCAATTACGGTCCCGTCCGAGAAGATCCCCTCCAACGTGGTTACCATGAATACGCAGATGCGCGTAAAAGACCTGGACTCTGAAAAGGAGATGTCAATCCAGCTCGTATTCCCCAGCGAAGCGGATTTCGAGCAAGGCAAAATTTCCATATTAGCACCCATCGGCACCGCCCTGATGGGCTATCGCGCCGGCGATACGGTGGAGTGGCGGGTCCCTTCAGGCACAAGGCGCTTGCGCATTGAAGCGGTGACCTATCAGCCCGAGGCTGCAGGCGACTATCATCTCTAGCGCAAACCAATCACAACACCCACGGCCGGAGAACGCGGCATGCTTTGCATTCGGCACAATTCTCCGGCCGGCCCGCATTGTCTTCCATGTGCATCCCTCAGCAGTCCTGCTATTCTTAAGCTGCTATCTTTCTCCCGGCGGACACCTTAAAATGGGCACGTAGTCGGATTCGGCGGGCCCTCGATCCTGCGGCGCACGGATTTTCGGTAATAAAGCGGCACGGATCGGGGAAATGAGCCGCCTTTTTTGACCTTAGGATGAAACGGGATTCAATATCTCGTTTCTGATACCGCCATATTATATGTGTTTGATCCTTGTTGCTGTTGACGCCCATCCCCAATACAGGCTCGTTGTCGCGGCGAACCGCGATGAGTTCTTCGACCGCCCAACGGCGCGCGCAGCGTTCTGGCCCGATGCCCCACATCTGATCGCGGGCAAGGACCTTCGTGAGGGCGGGACTTGGATAGGTGTGACCAGAACGGGGCGAATTGCCGCCGTTACCAACTACCGGCATCCCGAATCAAACAAGACCGGTTCTCCTTCGCGTGGAAAACTGGTGGCTGAATTTCTGCTCGGAGAAGAATCGCCCGTTCCATATCTGGAGCGCCTGTCGCGGAGTAAAGACCGATACAGCGGATTCAATCTCCTGGCCGGGCAAAGAGAGGAAATATACTGGTATTCCAATTACGGGAAGGAAATCAGAAGGCTTCCCTCGGGAATCCACGGCTTGAGCAATCACCTGCTGGACACTCCCTGGCCCAAGGTGGAGAAGGGCAAGAAGTTGCTTGCCGAAATTCTTGCAGCGGAAGCTCCGCCTGCGGAAGATCTGTTTCAGATGTTGGAGGATCACGAGCCGGCTCCGGACGAAAGCTTGCCGGATACAGGGGTAGGATTGGAGTCGGAGCGGATGCTTTCTCCCGTATTCATCTCGAGCCCCGGATACGGGACTCGTTCTTCGACCATTATTATGATGAGCCGCGACGGCAGCATCAAGTTCACGGAACGGTCTTTCGATCCCCGAGGGGACAGGACGGATGTAAGTTTCGTGATTAACTAGTTTCCGTCGCGAAACTCAAGGTCCAGGCCCGTAGGGCCGACAGAGAATAGCCCCGGGCGT
>JAEAME010002256.1_pt1 | contig 11554 bp, 4 predicted proteins | sample 8958731 | NCBI WGS metagenome assembly JAEAME01 (sample SAMN16933194, study PRJNA681113) | bioreactor sludge metagenome | isolation source: anerobic bioreactor sludge (Control) | place: India:Bengaluru | collected 2018-10-24 | reverse complement strand
ACTTCGGTGACGGCCTGGATGAATTCGGGCTGGTCAGCGTTTTTGGCGGAAACCTGGTGCAGAAATTCGTGTTTGGTCATATTGATTACCTCCATGGTATGGATTTGCACACGCTTTTCATAAAAATTGGCGGCGCCCCTGCCTTGGAAACGGCAATAAATCTGGCTTTATTGACGGTTCAAAGCTGAAAGGACACACAGGATCACTTAATTATGACGGCGTTCTTTCCGTCAAACAAAAATTGCAGGTTGCGGGGATTTTTTTTCACCAGGAAGTAGTTTCCCTCGTCCAGGGTTTCCAGCCCCAGCAGCCAGTCCCAAGCCAGAAAGTCGTTCGCCGCCTTCTCCCAAACGGTGAGGTAGCCGACGTTCATGGAGAAGAGGTTGTGGAAAAAGTGGGAGCCGTGGGAGGCTTCGATGGACATGTTGGGCAGCACCACCTCCACGATGATCTGGGCGTTGCAGATCTGGCTCCAGTTCACTGGGATGCCCAGAAAGCGGTCGCTGGAACCCCAGCGGCCGGGTCCGATCAGCACGTATTTGACGCCCTGTTCGCGCATTTTTTGGTTGAGGCTGTCCAGTTCGGTGGCCATCTCCTCGGTTTTCACGATGTCAAAGCGTTCCGGGGGAATGAAGATGAGGGTGTCCACTTCCTCCACGATGTCGCTGCCGAGGGCGTAGGAGGAATAGACGATCAGCTCATCCTTTTTGGCGGCGTAGCTTTCCAGGGATTGGGAATAGTGGCGGATGTTGACGGCGATGGGCCTGATCTGGAGCAGGTGAAAAGTGGCCAGGCCGGTGCGGGGGTCCACGTCGAAGGCAAATTCCATCTCGATCTCGCAGCCCAGCACTTCCCGTCCCAGCAGCAGCAGGTCGCGGATGATGGGAGCCAGGGGATATTCGGCGTAGTGCAGAAGTTTGCGGTAGGTTACCACCCGCGGTCCCTTGATGTAGCTTCCGTCCTTGAATTCGCGGTTCTCGTAGTCCCACACCGAGGAGAGGAGGCTGAGGTCGGTCTCGCAGAGCTTCTGGGTGACCCTCACGCGGGCCAGGGAGGCGTTTTCACCGCTGATCAGGTCGAACTCCGTGAGGCTGGGCTGGATGGTGTAGAAATGCCTCTGGGCGGATTCCACTATGTCCACGGCCTGAAACATGTCCCGGTTCGGAAAGCGGGGGCAGAAAGCGAAGGTGCGTTCACGTTCCACGGCTGTTTTGCCCAGGCCGGTGGAGAGGGTGACCACCCCGTCTTCGTGGGCCATGTTGGTGCCGGGGTAAAAGTTGTAGGACTGGGCCACTCCTGAGACCAGGGGATAGAAGTTATCGCCGTGGAGGGAGCCGGCCACCTTTTGGATGATCACGGCCATCTTTTCCTCGCGGGCGGGGATGCGCAGCTTTTCGCGATAGACCCGGGCGGACTTTTGATAGAGGGAAGACCAGACCAGCTTGATCGCCTGGGTAAGCTGGTCCAGGCGGACGGCGGGATCGGGATGGCTGTTTGGGATCAGGTAGGTGCGGAAAACCCCGGCGAAGGGATTGGCGATGGAATCCTCCATGATGGAGGAGGAACGCACGGCCAGCGGAAAGTTTCCCTGGCCGATGATCTGCTCCAGCACGCCCATCACGGAGGCGGGCAGACGGCAATCCAGAAAGAGGCGGTCAACCTCCTCATCCGAGAGCTTTTCCTCCTCGGGGATGCCGTTCAGGGCGGGGTTCGCGGCCACAAAGTCGTCAAAAACGCCCGTGGCCAGGACCGCCGCCACCGGAACGCTGATCTGCACCTCAGGATACTTTTCGCAGATGTTGCTGTAGCGGTTCAGCACCACATTCAGAAAGGCCAGGCCGCGTCCCTTGCCGCCGATGGAATCGTTGCCCACCTTGTAGATCAGGTTGAGGTGGAAGTCGCTTTCAGAATTCCAGTCCTGGATCTTTTCGCGGCGGCGGTAGGAGATCAGGGATTCGAAAGCTTCGCCGAGGCGTTCCCTTAGAACGTGGACCTCATTTATCCCGCTGAATTTGGCGGTGTAGTTGGCCAGGGCGAGTTCCGCGTGGGTGCGCAGCCAGTTGTAGATGTGCCCATTCTGGAAATGGTAGTCCAGGCTGGCATCGGGCACGGCGGCGATCTGTCGCGCCAGCCCGATCAGCGATTCCGCCTCGCTGACCACGGTTTGGTCCGGCAGGCGGAAGATGAATTTGCCAAAGCCGATCTCCTGCTCCAGCCAGCGCTGGATCCTGTTTTTGAGGCCGGGGAGGTCTTTGTAGAGGAATTCGCCTTCGTTGCTGGTGACGATATCGTGGTATTTGGGGTTGAAGCTCTGCAGGAGGAAGGGCAGGCTCGGCCGTTCCTTGCGCACCTCCTGAAGCAGCTTGAGGCCGCCGTCGCGGTAGGAGGAGCCCATGTAGTGGTAATTCACGTTGCTGATGATGCCCACGATCAGGTCCGCGTGTCCGCGGTAAAAGGCCAGCGCGCTGTCGTAATCGTGCAGCAGCATCACTCTGGGGCGGGCGTTCATGTAGAGGGTTTTGTTCACATCCTGGTGTTCGCGGCGGATCACGGCCTGGTTCAGCAGCAGCACCTGTTCCTGCAGCAGGGGCAGGAACTGTGAATAATAGGGGATGAAGGTTTCCACCACCATGATGATCGGCACCGGCAACAGGCGGACGTCGTGCTCCACGTTGCGGATGAATTCCCACTGTTTGATGATGGCCAGCACCAGCTTGGAATCGCCGTTCCAATAGAAGAAATCCTCCACCTCATGGAGGTCGTCGAGGTGGTTTTCCACAAACATCAGGTCCTGCGGGGCGCCCATCAGGAAAAAGATCGGCACTTCGGGATTGAAGGCCTTGATGCTTTTCACCAGTTCCAGGGAGATCGAGCGCATTGAGGCCAGGTGGATGATGATGAGGTCGATGCGCTCCAGTTCCAGCAGGTTCATGGTGCTGGCCAGCGAGGAAGAATGGTAGATCGCCGGCTGGGTGGTGAGGTTCATGAGGTGGAAATCTTCCTGCACGTGCTCGGCCAGGAAGCCGTCGATCTCGAACACGAAAGAATCGTAGAGCGAGGCGATCATCAGAATGTGCCGCACCCGGAAGGGCATCATCTGATCCAGCTGCTCCAGCTCGATGGACCAATAATTCGAGGTTATCATCCCGCCAGCCTCATAATTGCATCAGCTTTAGTTATTTGTGGATCACGGCCAGGCCGGTTTTGCCATCCATCCGCACCACCAGGGGATGGTCGAACTGAAGATGCACGAAAAATTCACCCCGGTAGGCCTCGGCCTGTTGCAGCAGCCATTCCACATCCACAAAATCCGTGCTGGAAACATAGGGGATGGTGAAATAGCCCACGTTCATGGCCACCAGGTTGTGGAAAAAGTGGGTTCCCTGCGAGGCTTCCACGATAAAATCGCGCAGGCCGGTTTCCAGGATCACCTTGGCGCGGTTGATCTGCGGCCAGCGGACGGGGATGCCCAAAAACTTGTCCCGCGAACCCCAGCGCCCAGGCCCGATGAGGATGTAGCGCTTGCCCTGCCTGGCCATGGATTCGTTGAATTTCTCTATTTCCTGCTGCATTTCGATGGTCCGGGTCTTGTCGAAATTGCGTGGGTCCAGATAGACCACATCGGTGAGATCGTTGATCACGCCGTTGCCCATGCCGTGTTCGGTGTACATCAGCAGCTCTGTCTTGTCCAGGGTGGCCGGGTCGATGCGGTAGGCGTCGGTGTTAACGGAAAGGGGACGCACCTGCAGGATGTAAAAGGTGGGCTTGCTGTTAAACTCGTGATTGTGGTCCAGATTCACCGCGAACTCGATCTCCACCGGGATGCCGAGGGCGATCTCTCCGATTTCTAGCAGCTCCTGGATGATCTGGGCCAGGGGAAACTGCTTGTATTTGAGGATGCCGTTGAAAGTGAGCACCTTCAGTCCGCGTTCCTCCAGATTGTCGGTCAGGCGGTAGTTCTCGTAGTCCCAAACCGAGGCCAGATAACGCAGCACGCCGTGTTTTTCGGCGTCCCTGAGGTTGAGTTTGGCCAGGGTGATCTCCTCGCCCTGGGTGAGGTCAAAATCGTTGAGGGCCAGGTCCAGCGCGTAGAATTCCTTCTGGGCGGAGCGCACCATCTCGGTTTGGGGCAGCATTTCAGTTTCGGGGTAGCGGGGGCAGAAACGGAAGTTGAGCTTGCCTTCCACCACGGATTTGCCCAGGCCCAGGGCGATGTTCGCGATGCCGTCCGTGTGCAGCATGTAGCTGGTGGGGTAGAAGTTGTAGGACTGGGCCACTCCGGAAATGTGGGGGTAGTAATAGTGTTCGCCTTTGAGGGTGCCCACCGTTTCCTGAACGATCACGGCCATCTTTTCCTCTTCGGCCTTGAAGTTCAGGGCTTCCAGAAAATTGCGGGCGTCGCTCAGATAGACGCTGGCAAAGACCAGTTTGATGGCGTCCATCAGCTGGCGCAGGCGGTACATCTTGTCCCGGTGGTTGTTGGGAAGCATGAAGGTGCGGTAAACCCCGGCCAGGGGCTGGGCCTGGGAGTCTTCCAGCAGACTGGATGAGCGCACTGCGATGGGGTAGTGCACGCCGTCCAGATAGATCTCCAGGCGCTTCACCAGTTGTTCGGAAAGCTCGCCCTGCACGAAGATGTCGTCGATCTCCTCATCGCTTTTGTCCTGCACCATTTCCACGATGTTGTTGTTTTCCACGAAGACATCGAACTCGTTGGTGCCGATGATGGCCGTGCTGGGCAGGGAGATGCTGATGTTGTCGAATTTTTTTTCGAAATCCATGGTGCAGAGCAGGGCGTTCAGAAAGGCCAGTCCGCGTCCCTTGCCGCCCAACGAGCCCTCCGTGAGGCGGATTATCTGATTCAGTTCCGTGAGCGAAACCGCGTCGAAATTGATGATCTTGCCGCGGTTCTTGTCGATGCGCACGGTGCGGAAGGTGTGGTAGAGAAAGTTCCGCAGCTCGTCCCGGCTGCTGAAATCCTCGATCTTCATGGGGCGGATGCGTTTGGCGATCTGCACCTCGCCGTGGGCGATCAGCCAGTTGGAGAAATGGTTGAACTTGCTGTGGAAGATCAGCGTTTCCTCGGGGACCTGCATGATCTTGTTCTCAAACTCTGCGATGTTGGCCGCCTCGTCAATCGCCTCGCCCTGCGCGTCGCGGAACACGAAATTGCCGAAACCGAGGTTGTAAACCATGAAATTGCGCAGGTTGGAGAGCATGCTCTTGGAATTCTTGTTCAGGAAATGCACGCCAAGTTCCTCAGCGTTGGCCTGGTTTTCGTCTTCCGAGGATTGCAGGATCATGGGCAGTTCCTGATTTGTCATCTTGATGTGCCGCAGCAGTTTCACCCCGGCCTGGGGATCTACTTCCCCCTTCACTTTGTAGCGCACGTCCGAGATCAGGCACAGCAGATAATCCTTGTAGCGGTGGTAGGCCTCGATGGCCTCTTCATAATCGTGGGCGAGGATCACCTTGGGCCGGATGCGCATCCTCAGGCGCTTGTTGATGTCGCTCACCTCCTCTTCGATCAGGCGCTGCGTCTGGCGCATGATCACGCTGTAGAGCGAGGGCAGGAACATCGAATAGTAGTGCACGGAGTCCTCCACCAACAGGATCACGCGCACGAGGCCGTTGGCGGTGTCGAAATCCACGTTGATCCGGTCCTCGATCACCTTCACCATGGCCAAAAACAGCTTGGTGTCGCCGTTCCAAAGGAAGACGTCGTCGATATAGCGCTTGTCTTCGGGATGGTTTTCCCAGATGATATAGTCCGAGGCCACGTTCAGCAGCAGCAACACCGGCAGTTCGGGATGGTGGGTCTTGATCTCTTTGGCCAGCTGAAAGGGGCCGATCTCGCCGATGCGCATCATGGTGATCACCAGATCGAAACTGTGCTCCTTCAGCTTTTCCAGGGCGTCCGTGCCGGTGGGAACGCTGGTGATGCGGGGAGCGGTGGTGAGGTTCAGCTGCCGGTATTCGCCGAAGATCTGCTCGGAAAGCCGGCCATCCTGCTCGAAGATGAAGGCGTCGTAAAAGGTGGATACCAGCAGGATGTCGCGCACCCGCTTCTGCATCAGTTGGTGGAATATGTCCTCTCCGAACTTGAACTTATTGTAGTAATAGTTGAGCTCTTCCATCTTCATGGGCGCGTACCTCAGTATCTGGGAATATATTTCTTCATGATTGTGAAACAGCTTGGGATGTCAACAAAAAAAATGGCCTGTAAATCACGGAATATGTGGAGAATTTTCACTTCAAAGGGACAAGGGTTTCGCATACAACAAGTTCAGGCCGCAGGAAAATACACAAAGAACCACTCGGTTTGAAAGAGAAACAAAAAAAGCAGCGGAGGAAAATCTTCATCCGCTGCCTTAAGTTTGGGACTGGCGAGAGCCATCCCTCTGCTGCCTCAGCCGGGTTTCATTTCATCAGCAGCATCCTGCGGGTCTGGCTTTGTCCCTCCGCCACCAGTTTGTAAAGGTACACTCCGGAGGCTACAGGCCGTCCCAGTTGGTCGGTCCCGTTCCAAACAACGCTGTGCTGGCCGCGGGGAAGTTCCCCGTCCACCAGGGTGCCGATCAGCTGGCCCTTGGTGTTGAACACCGAAAGGATGGCCGGTCCGCTTTTCGCCAGCGAGAAGGAGAGGGTGGTGCTGGGATTGAAGGGGTTGGGGTAGTTTTGCTGAAGCGTGAAAGGAACCGGTGCCACGGGATCTTCGCCGGAAACATAGTCATCCGTGGCCTGGGTGGTGAATTTCACTGCCAGCCCCGCCTGCAGCGGTGTGGCCGTGGGCGGATAGACATTGCCGTGGGTGTAGGCCAGGCCAACTGTCTGGGCGTGGTTTTCGATGCCCACCGTGCAGTAGTTGGTGGTGGTGCCGGGGTTGTCCACGGTGTGGTACTGGACCACTATCTCGCCGTCACCTTCGGGCTGGGGATGGAGGATGATCTGGAATTTCTCCAGGGAGGCGTTTTCCATCAGGTCGATGTTATACTGGTTGTAGGCATCGTTCCATTGCACGATGTAGCGGTTGTTGGCCACGTCGTGCCAGCGGATCAGGCGGATGTCGTTGAAAATGCCGTTACCCAGGCTGTCCACGCCGGTTTTCATCCCTTTGAGGTCGTCCCAATAGCCGGCGATCATGGCGTAGGGGCCCAGCGCGGCGGGGATGTAGTGGTTGTAAAAATCCTCCATGTCGGTCGGCAGCAGCGAGATCCAGCCGTTGGAACACATGGTCACGTGGTTGTAGTTGCGTCCGTAGAAACGGAAGGTGAAGGGCAGATCGACCGTCAGGGAGCCGTCGTCCATGATCAGCCAGACCGTGCCCTGCCCGCCCAGCTCTGGATCGATCTCCACCCAGTCGTAAACGGGGGCTTGGGCAAAGTCCGTATCGAAGCTGTCGTAGGCATAGTAGCCATATTCGTCGGGTCCCGTGGGCGAGGTGCTCACAGGGGTTCCCGCCGTCAGCCGGTAATAGCTGGTGTGGGTGTAACCGCTGGAGGTCACCACCAGCTTCATGGGCAGGTTGCGCCCGTGCCAGGCTTCGGAGCCCACCGTGATGTCCAGGCTGAAGGTTTTGGTTTTGCCTGGCCCAAAGTTGCCAAGATTCACTGTCCCTCCGTTCTCGAAAACCGCCGCCCCGGTGAGGGACACGCATTGCCCCTGGGCGTCGCTGAGGGGACTGGCGCTGGTGTTCATCACCTCAAATTCCACGCTGGAGGTTTCGCCGATGGCAATGGTCCCGGTTGCGCTGAGGATGGTGAATTCCGCCCCGCCACCGTACATCTGGAACTGCTGGTCGATCGCGGGGGAGTCGCTTTCAAGGCTGAAAGTGACATGCCGGCGGGGAGTGAGCTCCGGATGCCCGGTGATGGTGAAATTGATGGCATGGGTCCCGTTCGCGGGAAGGGTGAAGGGGTTGTGGCTGTAATCCACCGTCGCCAACTCATCCGCGCTGAGGCCAAGATCGTTGACGGTGACCGCGGACGAGGAGAAGTTCTTCAAGGTGATCTCACCGGTGAAGACCTGGTTGGGGATCAGGGTCTGTTGCGCCGCGTTGTTGGCGATGATCCCGATGCCTGTGGGTCCCGAGGGAACAAGCGTACGCACCAGCGGCAGGAAATTATCCTGGGATATTGTGAGGGTGAGTTCTCCGCTCTCCTGAGGATCGATGGGCAAAATGCCAACCCCGTTTTTCACCATGGCGTGGCTGAAGTTGATGCCGTCCCGGGTGCCTGTAACCATGGCCCCGTGGTTGTTGGGAGCGTTGATCCGGATGTGGGAGGCGCTGGGGCTGAAGCTGAGCCCGTCTGCGATGACGCTTTCGGGAATCTCGTCCGGAACCAGCACCCACATCTTGAGGCTGGGGTCCGCCTGGAGGTTGTAAACGTGGTAATAGAAGGCCACGTATTGGTTGGGCCCGATATCGTTGGGGAAATTCTTGTAGAGCTCGATCTTGCCCATCAGCACGCTGGAACCGAAGCCCCGCACCCCGTAGTCGAAGATGCTGCGGAAGGCTCCGCTGGAGATGGAGTTGTTAAGCCGGGTCTTGGTGTGCAGGTCGCTTGGCCCCACAAAGGCCACGCAGCCGTTGGGCTGGGCCATGCTGCCCATCCGCATCCACTTTTCGCCGAAACTGGGATTCACCGGATTGGCAAAGTCGCCCGTGTTGCACACGATGGAAAAGACCACCGGCATGCGGGGACCGTTCACCGTGGAATTGAGGTCTGGATTGTGGAAGGAGGGATAGTGCCAGCCGTTGGCGTCACCCCAGCCGCGATAGCTGATGAACTGCACGCCCTGGTTGATGGAGGCTGTGATATTGGAGGTGCCGGGATAAGTGGGAGGATAAAAGACCGAGTCCACGGCAGCGTAGCCGTGATCCAGCATCTTGTCGCGCAGCCAGCGGGACATCTGCACCGGGGTGATGGGCCGCAATCCGCCTTCCGCGTAGTTTCCGGCCACAACCAGGCCGCGCGTCATCCAGCTAGTGTTGCCCATGAACGGCGCGCTTTCATAGGAAACGGATTTGTTGGTCATGGTGATGAATTCCGAAATGTCGTTGAAGGACAGCCTGCCCACCAGCATCTCAGGAAAGTAGTCGTCGCCTTCCAGAAGCGTGTACTGATGGTCGTCGGCGTCGTTTTCGGCGTATTCCGGAGAGGGGTAGAAGGCTGTGGGGATGGTGTATGAACACTCTCCGGACACGTCGCCCAGCAGCAGCAGGTGATCGCAATGATGCTGGTCGTAGTGGTTATGGATGAAGTCGCGGTAGTCAGTGAGGGTGGTCCCGATTTCGCTTTGGTAAGCCACGAACACGTCGAAGCCCTGCTGGCGCTTCCACTGCACAAAACCCGTTTGGTAGTTGGTGAGGTTGGTGTGGCTCAGGATCAACATCTTGGGCCGGGCCACGGGCAGGTCGCGCAGATACGAGGTGTCAAAGTTGTCAGCCAGCTCTTTGTAGGCATCGATGAAGGCGGGGGAGACGCTGGTGGGGATGGCAATGGTCTGGGATCCCGCCAGGGAAAACTCTGCCCCCGTAAGGGTCCTGATCCGCTCCCCGTCGTCAAGCTGGGTCTGGATCAGCACTGTGAAGCCCCGCAGCTCGCGGAAGGTGAAGCTGTTGCCCACACTCAGGGCCTCCAGATCGCGGTTTTGTTCGCTGTACAGAAAGTTGCCCTCACGGTCGAAAACATTCCATTCCAGCGCGTGGACGTCCAATTCCACCACCTCGAAGGGCAGGGCGTAGGTTCGTGAGATCAGTGTGGTTTCGGGAAACTCAGGGTCCGTGTCCTCAATGTCGGCCAGCGGGGCCAGGCGAAGATTTTGCATCCGCGCGGTCACTCCGGTGGCCGTGGTTTGAACCAACTCGCCGGCGTTGGCCGCCAAGAGGCCCAAACTCATCATTATAACTGCAATCAGGTATTTCTTCATTGTATCCTCCCATGATACTTGCCCACATTAATGCAATAATTATTCCTAACTTCAATCCACTTTGGAGATTCCCCCGCATTTGGAAAGTTTCTTGCATAGATTATATTTTCCTAAAATAAGATCCTGGATGGATAATGAACAGCTATCGCAGATATACGCTCCTTACGCTGGTGGCCGCTTTCGCGCTAACCCTCTTCGGTTGCGGCACCAATACCCCTTTGGTGCCCCCGGACCAGGAAGGCATCCTCTCTTTCGGTACGGACCAGAGCCTGGAAGTGATCACCTGGAACCTCCGCACCTTCCCGCTGGACCAAGGCAGCCTCCAAACCATCGCCCAGATCATCCCCCAAATGAAAGTGGACATCATCGCCTTCCAGGAGATCATGGACTATTCAGCCTTTTATGAACTGGCCAGCCTCATCCCCAGTTACGACGCCTACATCTACAACGCCACCACCACCTACCGCCTGGCCTACCTTTACGACACCCGTTCCATCCAGGTGAACGAGGCCTACACCATCTTCGAAGGCCAAACCAACCCCTTCCCCCGCGCTCCCTACGTGCTGGACTGCGATTTCCAAGGCCACAACATCATTGTGATCAACAACCACCTCAAAGCTTTCGGCAACAACCATATCGACGAAACCGACCCCTGGGACGAGGAATACCGCCGCCGCCTGGCCTGCCAAATGCTGGACCAGTATATTGTCCAGAACCTTTCCGACGCCAGCGTGATCGTGGTGGGGGACATGAACGACCAGATCGCCGAACCCCCCGAATACAACGTCTTTCAGGTCTTTCTGGACAAACCCCAGGAATACCGCTTCGCTGACCTGCCCATCGCCCTGAGCCCAAACTACAACAACGTTTCCTATCCCTCCTACCTTTCCCACATCGACCACATCATGGTGACCAACGAGCTCTTCAGCGCCCTGGACCACCCCGACAGCGATTGTAGCGTAATCCGCGTGGATGAATACATGGGCAGCTGGCAAAACTACTCGAACCAGATCTCCGACCACCGGCCCCTGGGCCTGAAGCTGATTCTTTAACCCGGAAACGCGGAGGTTGGAGCCGAGGCTCCTCGAGTTGAGCGAAGAATGAGCATCGACGACAGCCTCCTCATTCGGGTTACGCTTCCTTGCGTCCATGCTCTCTGTGTATCTGTGTTGGCTATTTTTTTGTCCCCGAAATTACACTAATTGTATGGAACGCGGATGACGGGGTGGCGGGGTGACATGATGACGGGGTAACATGATGACGTTATGACGGGGTGACTTGATGACGTTATGACGGGGTGGCGGGGTGATTGTTCGTTTCTCTTTGCGTGTCAGCCTCTTGTCCGCCTCCCATTAAGTTTCCGTTTAGCCGGTGGGAAGTCAATGGGAAGTGATTGGGATGTTTATGGGAAGCGGTACATGGGGGCTCCACATATAGTGGGTAACAAAACAGGGGGTTGTCCAAAGAAAATATGAGAAAAGGGAAAAAGGGAAAGAGAGATAACGAGAATAGAACGCTGATGACGCAGATCATTATGATTTACGCGGATCAATAAAAACAGAGGGGCAGAGTGGCAGAGTTATGTACCATAAGCTTCAGCTTGTTGGGTGCCCGGAATTCA
>JAEAME010002255.1_pt1 | contig 11560 bp, 9 predicted proteins | sample 8958731 | NCBI WGS metagenome assembly JAEAME01 (sample SAMN16933194, study PRJNA681113) | bioreactor sludge metagenome | isolation source: anerobic bioreactor sludge (Control) | place: India:Bengaluru | collected 2018-10-24 | reverse complement strand
GTGGAATGCCGCTTTTGTGCTGCGCGTCATCACCACTGGCACGCTACCAACGGCTCTGCGAGCAGGGCTCGATGCCCTCAGGGAGATGAGGAACATGACCAAGTCCGCAAAGCACCTCGCGCTGGTCGCCGCCGTCCTCGGGCTCGCCTCCGTGGCCGCCGTCGCCCAGGGACCCGGATGGCAGGGCCCCTACGGCCCAGGCCTGGGCGGGTACGGCTGGCAGGGACGGATCAACCAGGTCGGCGACCCCGCCCTCGAGGCCGCCATCGCCGACACCCATCAAGCTATCCGCCGCGCCCAATGGGACCTGCGGGTCCTGACCAACCAGGGCGCCGACACCACCGCCGTCCAGGCCGAAATCCAGCGGCTCCGCGACCGTCTCCAGGCCCTCAACGAGCAGGCCGGCCTCTGCATCGGCGCCGGACCCTATGCCTTCGGGCTCGATGGCCCCGCCGGCATGGGTGGACGCTTCGGCGCCGGCTTCGGCGCCCCCAGGGGGTACGGGTACGGCGCCGGTCCGCGCGCGGGATGGCGCGGCTACGGTGGGGGACCTGGCTATGGCGCGGGTTACGGCCCACGCTTCGGCGCGGGCTACGGCCGTGGACCCGGCTACGGCCTTGGCTATGTGCCCGACATGCCCAACGGCGCCACCGGTCTGAACCTGCCCACCTTGAACAACATGGTTCGCCGCACCCACCAGCAGCTCCTGGCCGCCCGGAACGCCGGTCAGGACACCACCGCCCTCGAGGCCGAGATCAGGCGCCTGAGCGCCCTGCGCGCTCGGTCCCTCCAGGGCCAGTAGCTCCACTGCCACATTCCTATACCATGGGCCGGCCCTCGTGGCCGGCTCATGGCGCTGGTCTCGGCCCCCGCCGGACCCGTATGCTATAATCCGTCGACTGCGACCCACGAGACCGCCGATTCCGCCGCCAGCTCCCCTAGGCCGCGGTCCGCGGCGGCTCGGGCGTGCCTAACGACCCCGGCAAAGACGGCGTGTACCCCCACGCCTCCTCCGCGCCAGGGGCGCCCCCCACGCACGGAGGCGGGAAGCAGAGCCGAGCTGGAGGGCAGGGCTTGAGCGAGACGACCCAGAGGATACGCAACTTCTGCATCGTGGCCCACATCGACCACGGCAAGTCCACTCTCGCCGACCGGCTCCTCGAGATCACCGGCCGCGTCAGCGGGGGCCAGATGCGGGAGCAGTACCTCGACCAGATGGACCTCGAGCGCGAGCGTGGCATCACCATCAAGGCGAGCGCCGTCCGCCTCGAGCACACCGGCCGCGATGGCCAGCCCTATGTCCTGAACCTCATCGACACCCCCGGCCATGTGGACTTCACCTACGAGGTCAGCCGAGCCCTCGCCGCCTGCGAGGCCGCCATCCTCGTCGTCGATGCCGCCCAGGGGGTCGAGGCCCAGACTGTCGCCAACTACCTCCTGGCACTGGAGCATGACCTGGAGGTCATCCCGGTCATCAACAAGATCGACCTCCCCGGCGCCCGGCCAGACGTGGTCAAGCAGGAGATCTTCGATGAGCTGGGCCTGATCCCCGACGACGCCCTCCTCGTCAGCGCGAAGACGGGCGAGGGCTGCCGCGAGGTCTTGGACGCCATCGTCGATCGCGTCCCGCCGCCCAAAGGCGATACCGAGGCGGCCCTGCGCGCCCTCGTCTTCGACTCCAAGTACGACCCCCACCAGGGCGTCATCGGCTTCATCCGGGTCGTCGATGGCTCCATCACCGCCAAGGACCGGATCAAGCTCATGCAGGGCAAGCAGGTCCATGACGTGGAGCAGGTCGGCATCTTCGATCCCGAGATGTTCCCCGTCCAGCAGCTCTCCACGGGCGATGTGGGCTACGTCTCCGCCGGCGTCAAGAATGTCCGCGACCTCCGCGTCGGCGACACGATCACGAGCGCCACCACGCCCGCCACCGAGCCGCTCCCCGGATACCGGGTCGTCAAGCCCGTCGTCTTCTGCGGCCTCTACCCGGTGGAGAACAAGGACCACGATGACCTGCGCGACGCCCTTGAGAAGCTCCAGCTCAACGACGCCGCCCTCACCTTCGAGCGCGAGTCCTCCGAGGCCCTCGGCTTCGGCTTCCGAGCCGGCTTCCTCGGCCTCCTCCACCTCGAGATCGTCCAGGAGCGGCTCGAGCGCGAGTTCGACCTCGCCCTCATCGCCACATGCCCTAACGTTGTCTACCGCGCGAACATGAGCGACCGCACGTCCCGCACCATCGACAACCCCGCCGACTTCCCCGAGCCGACCCTCCTGGAGTCCATCGAGGAACCCTACGTCAAGATGGTCATCATGACCCCCGAGGAGTTCGTCGGGGCCTGCATGGACCTCTGCGAGTCCCGCCGCGGCACCTTCGTCGACATGCGCTACGGCGAGAGCGGACGGGTCCACATCACCTACGAGCTGCCCCTCGCCGAGGTCATCGTCGACTTCTTCGACTCCCTCAAGTCCCGCTCCCGTGGATACGCCACCAGGGACTATTAGATCCTCGGATAACGCGAGTCCGATATGGTCCGGCTCGACATCCTCATCAACGAGCAGCGGGTCGACGCCCTCACCGCCGTCGTCCACCGCAGCCGGGCCTACGAGCGTGGGCGGGAGATCGTGGACCGCATGAAGGAAGTCCTCCCCAGGCAGCAGTTCAAGGTCAAGATCCAGGCCGCCCTGGGACGCAAGGTCATCGCCGCCTCCTCTATCTCGCCCTTCCGCAAGAACGTCACCGCCAAGTGCTACGGCGGCGACATCACCCGCAAGCGGAAGCTTCTCGAGCGGCAGAAGGAAGGCAAGAAGCGGCTGAAGATGATCGGCTCCGTCGAGGTCTCCCAGGAGGCCTTCATGGCGATCCTCAAGCGGGACGACTAGCCATGAGCCCGGAGCCGGGCCTCGGCGTCTACGTCCACATCCCCTTCTGCCTCCGCAAGTGCCCCTACTGCGACTTCGCCTCCGTCCGCTACTACGACGGCCTGGCTGATCGTTACCTGGACGCCCTCCGCGGCGAGATCGACACCGTCGCACCGGCGGGACGACCCGTGGCCACCGTCTACATCGGGGGAGGGACGCCGACGACGCTGGGCCCGGAGCGCCTCGGGCGGGTCGTCGAGTGGGTGCGGTCCCGCCACGAGGTGCGTCCCGACGCCGAAGTCACGATTGAGGCCAATCCAGGGGCCTTTGACCCCCGCTTCGCTGAGGTCCTGCTCGATTCCGGCGTGAACCGCGTATCCGTGGGGGTTCAGAGCTTCGATGGCGCCGTTCTGAGATCGCTAGAGCGCATCCACAGCTCGGCGGAGTCCCTGCAAGCGCTTGCGGTCGCGCGGAGGTTCCCAACCTGGTCCCTCGACCTGATGTTCGGCGTCATGGGCCAGAGCCTCGAACAGGCCATCCGAGACGCCCAGTTGGCCGTCGAGAGCGGGGCCTCCCACGTCTCCGCCTACTGCCTCACCCTGGAGGAGGGCACGCCTCTCCACACCCGCGTCTCCCAGGGCCTCACGCCCCCTCCCGACCCCGGCCTCCAGCGCGCCATGTTCGACGCCGTTGGCGACACCCTCGAGGTCGCCGGGCTCCGCCGCTATGAGATCTCCAACTTCGCCCGCCCAGGCCACGAGTCCCGCCACAACCTGGCCTACTGGCGCCGCCAGGAGTACATCGGCTACGGCGCCTCGGCTCACTCCTATCTCAGTGGGGAGCGGCGATGGAACGTCCCCGATCCCACGGAGTACGTGGGCCGCGTGGAGGCGGGGGCCACGCCCGAGGCGAGTCGGGAGGCCGAGACGCCCCAGACGCGCTACCTGGAGACCCTGATGTTGGGGCTGCGGATGCGCGCCGGCGTCGGGCTGGAGGAGCTGACGCGGCTGGCGACCAAGGCCGGCGAGGCGGGCTTCGAGGACCGGGTGGCGAGCCAAGAGGCCCTCGGATGGCTGGAGCGGATCGAAGGCAGGCTGCGCCTCACTCGCCAGGGCTTGCCACTGGGCGATTCGGTGATCCGCGCTCTAGCCTGATGGCTCGTCCACGGGGCCGATGTCCACGGTCACCGTCACGGTATTGATGTCGCTGGGCACCACGCCCTCGGGGGGCCGGAGGCTGACGCTGGACTGGAACCGGCCCGTGCGGCCCTGCACCTCGACCGCATCGGTTGCGATCCGGCCGCCCAGGGCCTCCAGGGCCGTGCGGGCGCCCGAGACCTCCACGGACTGGGGATCCACGGTGACGCCACGGACCTCATAGCCCTCGGCCGGCTCGCCCACGATCTCGGGCCGCACCTCGACCCAGTTGCTGGTGGCCTGGGCGGGGAGCTGGACCATGACGTACTGGGGGTCGATCTCCACCCGGTTCCGCGGTAGGTACGATCCATCGGCGGCGATGGGCCGCACTCCCACCTCATCGACCACGCGCTGGGCGAGGTCGAACTCCCTGACGAAGGCCTGCACGGCCACGATCCGCTCCACCACGGCCTTCTCGCCTCGCACGGTCACCCGGTCGGGGAGAACGATGGGCGCGGGCATGCCGGGGTCACGCTGGGGGACGACCTCCACGATGACGGGGACGGTCTTCACGTCGAGGGCCTTCACCGTGTAGGCCACTCGTTCAGGGCTCAGGGTGTCCACCCGCACCCCCTCGACGAGGGGCGTGATCTCGACGGGGATCTGCCCCGTACTCTCCGTCATCTGGTCGAACTGCACGCTCGCCCGGAGGGAGAGGGTGCCGTCCTCGTAGGCGCGGATGTTCTTGCGCTGGCCCACGATCGTCACGGTGACCTGGGAGGGCTCCAGGGTGGGCTCCGACGGCACCTTCTCATCCTGGCCGCGAACGGTTACCTCCAGGGTCGCCTTGTACGACTCGACGGGGTTGTCGGCGATGGTGCGGGCCAGCCAGATGCCCAGCCCCACCAGCACGGCGAGGGCGACCCGGCCGATGGGGAGGCTCGCCAAACGCGCGCCGAACCAGGAGTCGCCGCCGGCCACGGGTGATCCGTTAGTCATCGCTCACCTCCCGCCGGATGGACAGGGCTCCGCGCTTGGGCTGCTCGCCCACCAGGCCCCTGAGCACAGCCTCCAGCTCCTCGCGCGGCAGGTCGTACTGTATCTCCCCCGCCACCGCCAAGGACACGGCGCCCGTCTCCTCGCTCACCACGAGGCAGAGGCAGTCCGAGGACTCGGTGATGCCGATGCCGGCCCGGTGACGCATCCCGAAGGTCACGTCCAGCTCGGCGTTCGTGGAGGTGGGGAACTGGCACGCCGCCGCGGCGAGGCGCTGGTTGCACACGATCACCCCGCCATCGTGAAGCGGGCCGTTCTGCACGAAGATCGCCCGGAGCAGCTCGGCCGAGATGTCGGCATCGATGACGATGCCTGTGGCCATGGCCTCGGCGAGCGGGGTCGAGCGCTCGATGGCGATGAGCGCGCCCGTGCGGTCCTGGGACATGCGCAGGCAGGCGGCGATGAGCCGGTGGCAGGTGTCCTCGGTCACGGTGGTGCGGCGCACGAGGAGGCTGCCGAGGTGTGAGAGGAAGGTCCGCAGCTCGCCCTGGAACAGGATGATGAGCCCCACGACGCCAGGGACGAGGGCCATGCCCATGAGCCAGGTGACCACGGGCAGGACCAAGCTGGCGACCCAGTAGAGGGTGAGGAGGAAGGCGACGCCCCACGCCATGCGGCCGGCCCGGGTGCGGGCGAGGGCGGCGAGGATGACGTAGGCGATGGCGATGACCGCCGCCATGTCGACATAGTCAAGGGCTGTGGCGTGACGGAAGGCCTCAACGGATTGGTAGAGGATCCACTTGGCGCCTTGAGTCTGTTCCGTCGGCATCACTTGATCCAGCGGTCATCGGATGGGCGAGAAACACCCTATACCTTGGACGGTAACCTCCGAGGGATAGGTCCCTTGCTTTCGGCGCGGCGTCCCCGATGCCCTGCGTGGGGTTCGCGTCACCGCCTCGCGCGCGTGGGATCCCCCCGGCAGGTCTCCGCCGCGCTTACCACGAACGTGGCGCCCGGGGAGGGTGTGCCCATGGACCCAGCAAGACCCATCGAGCGACTCACGGCGCCCGATGACACCAAGCGCGCCTTGGAGGCTCTCGTCGAGCGCTACGGGAGCCAGGCCGACTACTACGCCAGCGCCACCTACAACGAGACCTCGACCCGCCGCGACTTCATCGACCCCTTCTTCGAGGCCCTGGGTTGGGACGTCGCCAACAAGCAGGGCTGGGCCGAGCCGTATCGCGAGGTGATCCACGAGGACGCAATCCGGGTCGGCCGCGAGCTTCGGGCCCCCGACTACTGCTTCCGGATCGGCGGGCGGCGGATGTTCTTCGTGGAGGCGAAGAAGCCGTCCGTCAGCGTCAAGGGCGATCCGGCTCCCGCCTATCAGCTGCGGCGATACGGCTGGAGCGCTCATCTGCCTCTGTCGGTCCTCACCGACTTCGAGGAGTTCGCCGTCTACGAGTGCGCCCAACGGCCCAAGCCCGACGAGGGGCCCTCGGTGGCCCGCGTCGACTACATCCCCTACACCCGGTACCTGGACCGGATCGATGACATCTACTCGGTGTTCTCCAAAGACGCCATCTGCCGAGGCGCCTTTGACCGCTTCGCCGAGGGCGCGAAACGCAAGCGTGGGACCCAGACGGTGGACCGGGCCTTCCTGGCCGAGATCGAGGCATGGCGCGAGGCTCTCGCCAAGGACATCGCCCGGAACAACTCGGACCTGAGCATCCACGACCTGAACGAGGCGGTGCAGGCCACCATCGACCGCATCCTCTTCCTCCGCATCGCCGAGGATCGCGGGGTGGAGCGCTATGGCCGGCTCCGGGGCTTGGTCGACGAGGGCGGCATCTACGGGGGCCTGCTCAGCCTCTTCGGCGAGGCCGAGGAGAAGTACAACTCGGGGCTGTTCGACTTCGGGCGACAGGGGGATGGCCTCTCGCGCGGACTGGCCGTCTCCGACAAGGTGCTCAAGGGCATCGTCGGCGGCCTCTACTACCCCGACTGCCCCTACGAGTTCTCGGTCCTCGGCGCGGACATCCTCGGCGCCGTCTACGAGCAGTTCCTGGGGAAGACGATCCGGCTCACGGCGGGGCACCACGCGAAGGTGGAGGAGAAGCCCGAGGTCCGCAAGGCGGGCGGCGTCTACTACACCCCCACGTACATCGTGGACTACATCGTCAAGCACACCGTGGGCGAGTTACTGGAGGAGGCGGGGACGCCGGAGCGCGCGGCGGAGTTGCGGATCCTCGACCCGGCCTGCGGGAGCGGCTCCTTCCTCCTCGGAGCCTACCAGTACCTGCTGGACTGGCACCTGCGGTACTACGTGGCCAACGACCCGGAGAAACGGGCGAGGGAGAGGAACCCCAAGCTCGCGCCCTCGCCGACGGGCGACTGGCGCCTCTCCCTGGCGGCGCGGAAGGGTATCCTGACCCGCTGCATCTACGGGGTGGACCTGGACCGCCAGGCCGTGGAGGTCGCCAAGCTCAACCTGCTCTTGAAGTGCATGGAGGGCGAGACGGAGCAGACGGTGGGCGCCCAGATGCGGCTGTTCCACGAGCGCGTGTTGCCGAACATCGACGCGAACATCAAGTGCGGGAACAGCCTGATCGGGCCGGACTACTGGGAGGGCCGGCAGGAGTCCATGTTCGATGACGACGAGGCGCGCCGGGTGAACCCCTTCGACTGGGACGCTGGGTTCCCGGAGGTGATGAAGCGCGGCGGCTTCGACGCCGTCATCGGCAATCCGCCGTACCTCTTCATAACTGAGGTTCCCAACGCCGACCGAGAGTACTACCAGCGACGGTACCGAGGCGTCGCCTACCGCTTCGACCTGTATGCAGCATTCATTGAGCGCGCGGCCGAAGGGCTACTGAGGCCTGGAGGGAGTCTCGGCTACATCATTCCGCACACCCTTCTCAGTAACGAGTCGTACGCAGGGTTGAGGGGGATGCTGGCCTCTGAGACGTGGGTGAGAAAGATCGTCGACCTTGGCCCGGGTGTCTTCACGTCAGCACGCAACGAGACGATGCTTCTGTTCCTAGCGAATGAGGTACCGAATCGCGGGCAGCGAGTCGAGGTCATCCGGACGACGCCGCGTGAGTTCCTAGTGCGTCAGACGGCATTTGTGGTGGCACAGGCCGAGTGGCTGCAGCCTTGCGGCAGAGCATGGATAGTGCACACAGGCCCGGCGGCCTCCGCAGTCGCAGAGCGGATGCGTGAGTGCACGACCCCACTCGGGGATCTGTGCAGGGTCAGTCAGGGCCTGCGGACCGGGGACAATGAACGGTACTTGGCCGAAGCGCCGTCTGGACCCGAGTGGAAGCCTGCTGCAGGGGGGAAGCACATCGCCCGGTACGGGCCAATAGCCAGCGAGATCTACGTGCGCTATGTGCCGGCGCTTCTCGATGCACCCCGGCGCGAGGAGCTCTTCACCGGTGAGTGCAAGCTGGTCGTTCAGGAGGTCCGGAACATCGCCCTGACCAGACGCATCGTGGCCACCCTTGATAGAGCGCGCACGTTCTGCCTCCAGTCTACGAACGTTATCAACCGCACATCAGACTGCCATTACAGCGAGGAGTACCTGCTGGGTGTACTGAACAGCAGCGCGGCTGACTTCGCCTTTCGGACATGGTTTGCCGGAAACAACCATATTGCGTCGTACCAACTATGTCAGGTGCCGATCCCCGAAGCTGACGACCAAGCTCAGATGACCCTGAGCAACCTGGTGCTGGCCATGCTCGAACTCCACAAACGCCTCCCCGACGCGAAGACGGCCCATGACCGCGAGCTGATCCAGCGGCAGATCGACGCCACCGACCGGCAGATCGACCGCCTCGTCTACGACCTCTACGGGCTCTCCGACGAGGAGATCGCCATCGTCGAGGAGGCAACCTAGGCTCGTCCCGAAAAAAAGATGCGCGGTGGGGAGGGGGATCGCCTCCCGACGCGTATTACCTGGCTTGGCCGGTTCCGGGTGCCCCACCACCCCTTCTGCCACCCAGCAGGCCCACCAAGTCACTCGGGGCCGGCCATCCTCTTCCCCCCTTCGTCGCCTCCAGCCAAGACGCCGCCCTGCCACCCTCCGAGCGGTGGCGCCGTAACGTACCGAACTCGCGCGCTCACAGGATTCATGCACACGACTCGGGAATCCCCGCGCGGGTCTGTGAACACGGACTTTCCACCTGTTCGGCGGAAGGTTACCAGGGGTGGACACGCGAAAGCGCGGGGTGTAAGGCGTCACAGTTGGGGCGATCCTGAGCCCCAGTGTCACTCATCGGGCCGAGCGCCCAGCGGCGGGCGCTCGTGACAGACCCGGACCTCGCGGCCGCACCGCCAAGCCCTCACGCCAGGGAACGACACGCCGAGCCCAAGGACGACCTCGCGCGAGAGGGGCTGTGCACGATGAACTGCCCGAAGTGCGGTTACCCACTCGATGAGCCCAACACCCCCTGCCCTCAGTGCGCCACCGGGGCCGGGGCCGCCAAGCCGAAGACCGCTGTCTACGTGGCGATCTGGGCCGCGGTGATCATCGTCGGACTTGCCGTAGGCGTCTACCTCTCCAGGGGATCGGGACCCGCGCCCGATCAGCTCGCCGCCGGCGTCCAGACCGAGTTCCAGCCCCTCGACAGCCCCGGCGCGACGGGCGATGTCCAGCAGACGGCCGAGACCGCCCTCAGCACCGTGGCGACCCGGGCCACCGATGCCTCCAAGCAGGAGCAGAGGATCTCCGCCGTAGAGGCGCTGGAGAATGCGGCGATCATGTTCCGCAACGACGTCGGCCGTCAGCCCCAGAGCGTGGAGGACCTGCTCACCAGGCCCGTCTGGGCCGGCCGGGAGTGGCAGGGCCCGTACCTGCGGGCGGACTTCATGGCGACAGATCCCTTCACCGGCAGACCGTACCAGTTCAGCGAAGGCCTGGTGGTCACGCCGTAGGCGCGCGCGCCGGGCGCCACACACAGGTCACCGTAGCGACCGGGGCGAAGCCTCTCGCGTCGAGGGCGCGATTCGTCTGGCCACTCGGGGAAGGGCGTAGACCATGAGATTGCGCGGGGGAGGCGTTGGGATCGCGCTCGGTGCGAGTGCCTTGGTGCTGCTGGCGGGCGCGTATGTGGGGTGCGCTGGCGGTACCCCGGGTGGGGCGACAGGGACGCTGCAACTCACGATCCTCGGGGTCGCGCCGGGGATGGAGTCGCTCGTCATCCGGGTGAGCGGCGACGGCATCGCGACCCCCATCACCGAGACGATCAGTTCGCCCGAGGTCACCGTTCCGGCGACCGAAGCAGCCCTCATCGTGCCCGCCGGTGAGGCGCGGACCGTGGAGGTCGAGGCCCTGGATCTCCTCGGCGTCCGCCGGGGCCGCTTCGCGGGGGTCGTCGACGTGCCCGAGGGCGCCACGACCGATCTGGACGCCCAGTTGCTCGAGGTGCTGAGGCAGGTGGCGTGGGCGAGCGACCGCGACGGCAACTGGGAGATCTACGTGGCGAACGAGGATGGCGCCGGTGTCGTCAACGTGTCCCAGGACCCGGCCGAGGACTGGGAGCCCACCATCAGCGCCGACGGGACCAAGGTGGCGTGGACGAGCCAGCGAGATGGGAACCGTGAGGTCTACATTGCCAGCACGGACGGCACGGGCCTTCTCCGGCTCACCGATGATCCGGCGATGGACTTCGGGCCCTCGCTGAATGCCGACGGAAGCATGGTGGCCTGGTCCAGCTTCCGCGATGGAGACATGGAGGTCTACGTCGCGAACAGCGACGGAACGGGGCTGCGGAACGTGTCCAACAACCCCGCCGGAGACGCCCACTGCTCCCTGAGCGCCGACGGCAGCAGGGTGTCATGGATGAGTGAACGCGACGGGAATCAGGAGATCTACATGGCGAACACCGATGGCACCGGCGTGGTGAACGTGTCCCAGGATGCGGGCTGGGATGCCGGGTCCTCGCTGAGCGCTGATGGGAGCAGGGTGGCGTGGGAGAGCCAGCGGGATGGGAACCTCGAGATCTACGTGGCGAGCGCGGACGGCACCGGGCTGCTCAACGTCTCGCAGAACCCGGAGGGGGACAACGGCCCATCCCTCAGTGCCGATGGGGCTAGGGTGGCGTGGTGGAGCTACCGCGACGGCAACAACGAGGTCTACGTTGCGGGCACCGATGGCACGGGTGCGGTCAACGTGTCAACGAACGCCGGAGGGGATCGGGCCCCGAGTCTGAGTGCCGACGGGCTGAAGGTGGCCTGGGAGAGTGATCGGGATGGCGACTCGGAGATCTACATGGCGAACTCCGACGGCGCCGGCATGGCGCGGCTGACCATCGACCCCGCTTCGGACCGGTACGCCGCGCTCCAGGGAGGCTAAGGGGGCGGCCGCACCGCAGGCGTCAAGGAACTGCTAGCCCTCCCCCGCGCGCATCGGTGCGCGGGGGAGGGCGGAGTCATGCGGCGTCCTGCAGTGGTTCTCGATGGTCCTTCCCCGACACGTGCTAGACCGTTTCGCCAACCTCCCAGGGAGCCGCGCATGGGGTTCCGAGTATCGCGCCCCTCGGCGGGGTTCGGGGGCAGAGCCCCGTCCT
>JAEAME010002254.1_pt1 | contig 11566 bp, 12 predicted proteins | sample 8958731 | NCBI WGS metagenome assembly JAEAME01 (sample SAMN16933194, study PRJNA681113) | bioreactor sludge metagenome | isolation source: anerobic bioreactor sludge (Control) | place: India:Bengaluru | collected 2018-10-24 | reverse complement strand
GGTTTCTCTATTGTCATTCATTATTTTGTGTGTTTTTTCATGTGGTCATAAAAAGGATATAGATTCTTTTAAGACTATTGAAGTAAATAATAGAATTGCACACTATTCTTTATCATACCCTATCAAATATAAACAATATGGACCTACTTTATCCTCAATAGGCTGGTGGCAATCTGATTTATCACTTTCGGCAGATAGTACGATGATAACTATACCTAATCCAGATCCATCTCAGACAGGTTCTGTTAATGCTTCACATGTACCTGCAGCAATTAAGGTTAACATCTATGAACCAGTCGATGATAGAGATGCACTAGATCAACTTGAATTTATCTTAAGTAGAGAAATTAAAGAATCCAGTTTTCAGTTAATCAATCGTTCAACCATAGAAATATACGGTATAACAGCTCAACAGGCAGTTTATTATACCTCCGGTCTTCTGCCATTTAAAAGTACTCCGAGTAGGCTTATTAGAGCTATCTACTTCGACCATAATGGATATGTCTGGGAAATATCATATTTTTCAGAAGCATCAATGGAAGAGACCATAGAAGAAGATTTTGAGTATGTACTTAGTACCTTCAAGATTCTAGAGTAAGGGTCGTATATTCCTAACTTATGCGAACCGTGGCTACAGAGGCTTATCTTGTATTAGACAAGACTGGAATTCGCGAGTTTACTTTATTTCCTGTACAATGAGTCCGAATCACATGTGAGGTAAGAGAGATGCTCAAGAAAAGAGTATCTCAGGACTCGTTCGAAATTAATGACTTGTATAAGAAAATCATAACAATCGGGTAAAAAAGAGCACCTAAACAACAAGAACGGATTTGATTAAGGACAAATACCTGCTATAGCTAGAATATATCCAATTTTAATTTGAAAGAATAATGAAATCGATGAAAGCCGGACTGTTAGTCTGTGGAATATTACTCCTTGCCGTTATCAGCGGTTGTAAGCCGGCAACAGGCATACCTCCTGATACCACCAATAACACCACGACAACAGGTGCTTGCGGCAATTCACCCTGTCCCATTACAACCGATACTCCGTATGTCGTCTCCATCCAGGAAGCACGGGAATTACTCCGAACGGCGTCAGTCTTCTTCATCGACGTTCGCTCTCAGGCCAAGTATGATGCCGGACACCTCGAAGGGGCGGTATCCATCCCCATCGATGAACTCCCTTCACGTTTTGCCGAGATTCCGAAAGATGAGCGAATTATCGTTTATATGGATTGTTTTTGAGGGGGCGATAACAGCGGCGCCCGGGCGGTGCAGATACTGACGGACAACGGTTATAATGATGTTTCAGAAATAAAAGGAGGAATCGCAGCCTGGACCGAGGCCGGATACCAGGTAGTTTACAGCACCGGTTTAACCACTGGTAATTTCACCAAAGTACTAACCCCATTTTCCCTGATCCCAGGAGATACAAACGGGACGCCAATCCCGCAGGGCGCCATCATTAACCACTGGGATAATAAAATCACCGAAGTATTAGGACCGGATGGGGTAAGATTTCTGGTCGCCCGGGACCTGGAAGCTGCAACCTATACCACAACCACCGGAGACGTACGCCCCGTAACCTGGATATATCTACTACCACCGGGAACAGAGAGAATCCCTGGTAACGAACGCGAGGATTTTTACCTGATCGACGAGTTGATCCTGTCTGTTGTTACTAAGTCGGCAGATTATACCGACTAGTTACAGGGAAGAATGATAAAACAGGCTTCAAAAAATAATTATTTTTTGGTATTACTGGCTAAATATACAACCCCGTTTTATCGACTAGTAATCGGAGGGGTTTTTGTCTTTGCTGGCTTAGCAAAAATAGGGCATATCGATTCACTGATCTGGGAAATGGAACAATATCACCTATTACCCGATACATTAGCTAAAATTTACGGTTATATTTTACCCTATTCGGAAATCGTTATCGGTCTATTCTTACTGGCGGGTATTTTGTTAAGAACGAGTGCTTCTCTAGCTGGTGTATTAACGCTAAGTATTACCATCGCTAAAATTAGTGTCATGGTTCGCGGGATAAGTATTGAATATTGCCCTTGTTTTGGCCCGTTTATACCTCTCCACATGGTTCAGAGCTTCGTCATTGATATTTTGGTTCTGTTGTTCGTTATCCTGATTATCATCAGACCAAACACTACACTCACTTTACGTCGGTTTATTTCTCAGAAATAACCATTCATTTTCCTTATTTAATTGCTTTGAGTGCGAACAAACCCATCCGACCTTCCCCAAAATAGATACTTTTCCGTCAAATATTCTATCTTATTTTATAGGGAAAATTTGCTCGCGGATTAGCAAAGGATTAGCAGAAATCATGTGTGAATTAAATACAATTCTATCGTGATTAATAATTTAGCTTCAAAATTGGCGGAGGGGGTGGGATTCGAACCCACGGTAGCTTGCGCTACGACGGTTTTCAAGACCGTTACCATAGTCCACTCGGTCACCCCTCCAGGGTTTGGGAAGTGGCAAATCAGCCGGGCGGCACTGGGCTCCTTTGTATTATATGCGAACCGCAGAGTGTTGTGAAGGCAACCCTTAGCGTGTGTTTTTTTTGTTTAATGTTTGGCCTGATACTTTCCCTATTGCGAGTTGGTACTGGCACTTGCCAGTATTTTGTACGGGTTGAAGGATTTGCTGGTGGCGGAGATCATGCCGGGGCTCTCCGCTGTTAGTTTATAATCGCCGTCTACCGGATCGATTGAAATATAGTTAAAAGTTGCGATGCCGTATACGGCTTTTTTCGTAGTGGTACCCGTTAAGACAGCCCCTGCGGCGCTGCTGGTTTCATTGAGGTTGATGGTAACCTCGGCGGTGGAGTCGGTGACAATATTCTGGAATAGATCCATTACAGCAACCTTAATGGTAATGTTTGTGCCTAATCCGCTGCTTTCCGGCTCACCGGAGAAGCCCAGGATGATCGCCGGGCTGGGTATGATGTTGAAGGAGTTACTAACGGTTGATGTCGAACCGGAACTGATCGCCGTCAAGGTATAATCCAACCCTGCCGAACGAATATTAACATCGGTAAAGGTAGCGATCCCATTCACGGCATTTACCGTGGTGGTGCCCCATAATATTGCCTTACGGTCAGTTACCTGCAGTGTCACCGCTGCTGTAGAATCAGTCACGATGTTTCCGTCGGCATCGACGATCTCTATTACCGGCTGGACGGGAAAGTCAAATCCCGCTTTAGCCTCGACCAATGAGGTGGTAAAGGCAAGTTTTGTTGTTGTTGGCCCCCCGGTTAATCCGGGAGTGAGTGTGGGGTTAGTAGGTTCGGGCTTGTACGGCAGGCCGGCGTTTTTATTGATATTCAGACCAATCAGGACTGCCGCTACCAACAGTACGGCGGCGGCAGCCACTATATAGTATTTCCTCATCCCCGACTGCCGGAAAAGCCTATCACTCCATGATAGCGGGGTTGTATCATCGGCAACAGGGATCGTTTCGGATACGCTTTCCGTCGTCGGTGATTCCAGATCTTCTTCCCTGAAACGGGCGGCGGGGTGTATCCCTTTCCATTCGAACCTCACCATATACCAGTATCCACTCGAACCGGCCGAAGGGGTTGAATTATTCTCGGGTTCGTCTTCTACCACCCCGGTTTGTCCCCGGTAGCGTGAATGAGAGCTTAAGCGGACTCTTACCTGATCACCCTTATTGAACTTTGGCATGTTCTTCTTTCCCGTCAGCATTAAAAATCAGGTTATACAGGTCGATCCCGTAGCTTGTTTCCAGCGGTTCACCCTCGGCCAACTGGTATGTACGGCTGCCGTCGGCTTGTCTTTCCGCCCGTAAAAACAGCATCTCCGCCGTTCTTTCCTTGTAAAGATCGTGCGTAAACCGGTACAAATGAGATACGAAGATGACTTTTACATGTTTTTCCGGTAAAGCCGCCGCGATTTGCCTCGCTATTTCCGATCCTTCTTTCTCGTTGGTGGCGGCAAACGCTTCGTTAAACAGTACCAGCGAGCCGGCTGATAAATGGTCGACGATTTGACTCATACGGTTTAATTCATCATCCAGTTTGCCGCTTTCCAGGGATTCGTCTTCCTTTCTTTTAAAATGAGTGAAAAGGCCGGTACATAAATTGGCGGTGAAAGACCGGGCCGGGACGAATATCCCACAGTGCATCATCATTTGCGATAAGCCCACACTACGTAAGAAGGTAGTTTTACCGCCTTTGTTTGCTCCTGTTATGATGATAAGACTTTTCCCGTCGGCCTTGATGTCATTCGCAACAACCTGCTGCCCCATATTGAGAGCTAAGGAAATGTCATAAAGGCCTTCGGAAGAAAACTGGTACTGGTTGGCTGCTGCCGGTACCGGAAAGCAAGTAGGCTCGTTGATTTCGGTAAGGCGTTCTTGCAAGTTGATACAGCCGAGATAAAAAGCCAGTTCGGTCCGCAGCATGATGAGAAAATTGAGCACGTGATCAACCGCCTGGGCTGTAGTATTGGCTACCGAGTCGATCCCCCGGTTTCTTAACTCCCCCAGTCGCCGGAGGGCGTTTTCGTCTTGATTATCGATACGGAAGGTGTAGGATTCCGGGCCTCGCTTGAATGCCCGTACGATCCATTTCTCCGGGCTTTTCGGCTTACACAATATGTAATTACTGCCCCGGTTGCTTTTACCCAGGTGCGCCCCGATCAGGATTTCATCTCTTAGGCTCAGTTCTCCGAGTTGTTCCTCAATTTCCACCAGGTATTCACTGGTAATTTCTTCTCTGATCCTTAGAAAGAACCCGGAAAAGCCTTCCGATTCAAACTTACCGGCATCTGCTTCGGTAATATCCTTTAAAGTCCTTAACATACCCAGGAATACTTTCAAGATTTCCACTGCCCGGAGCAGCAGTGACCTTGAGGAGTGGGTAACGCCGCTGGTCCAATGGGATACTTGTTTTTCTCCGATGACTCCGACGGCCAGCTTATATAGTCTTTTAATAACCGCTGGATTTTTCAGACAATCTTTGAGTACCGCATGGCGGTAGAGTATTTCCTCAGTTCCGTCATTGAGACTGGATAACAGCGCACTTTGGGCTACCTGGTATAATAACTCATCGCCGCCGGCCATGGCTGCTAAAACCGGAGTCAGCTGCAGGTCCTGAATCAGGTCCGGCCCATTCCAGGGGACTTTTTGCTCCGCATCGAAGTCCCGGTTTTTATACATCAGGTAGACTTTCATTACTTTATGCGCTCCCGAAGAGAGTCATAGGTCAAGCGGTATTTCCTGGCGATCGCCGCAGCAAAAGAAAGCCCGTGCGGAGACCTTCTGGCGATCTTATAAGTGCGCAATGATGGGTTTTCCGGGTCTACCAGACTGACCATACTCACGGCCTTATTACTATATGATGCCAGTTCCTCGACAAAGGTTACCCAGATGCACAGCGAATCTAACCGGGTCAGGTTTTCCATCACCCGTTTGCCCAGGAATGTGGCATCGTCCAGCGTCGTCGAGGTTAACGCTTCATTGGCGATAATGATACTGCGCGCGGTAGCCTGGTCGATAATACCATGGATTCTCGTGAGGTCGTCTTCCAATTTACTCCGCAGGTTCTCCACATTTTCTTCTTTCTCAAAGTGGGTAAATATCCTGTCGAATAAGAAGAGGCAGGCTTCCTGTCCCGGTACGGGGCAGCCTAAACAAGCCAGATAATGTGCCTGTCCGAAAGTCCGGGCAAAGGTTGTCTTGCCTCCCTGGTTTGGCCCTGAGATAACACAGATACGCTCGTTATCTTTCAGAAAAAAGCCGTTGCATACGATCGGATTTCCTTCCGCAACCAGCTTATTGGCCAGTGCCAGATCAAATCCTTCCTGCAGCGAAATAGCTTTACTCTCCTCCAGGATTTCCGGATAACAGAATACCAGGCCGCCGGCTTTGATAGTACCTGTGAATTCCAGGTAGCCCATATAGAACTGGATCTCCCGGTCAAAAGTATTGATGGTTGCCTCGGCAAAATCCACATGCCGCTGACAATAATCATCCAGGTCGTCGAATACTTGTGGATATAGTTGGGCGACCGCTCCCAGGATGGTGGCTTCCAGTTCATCCATCTCCACCGGCTCGGAAAACCGGGTCAAGTAGTCGTCTGCATCGCCCTGTTTGAACCTGGCGAAGGTCTTCTCAACTTCTGCACTCAAATCTATTTCGGATTCACTCCGCCGGACAGTGTATTCTTTCCCTTTGATGTCTATACGGTAGTCTACGGCCGCAATATCGGCCTGCATTCTTTGCGTCTCTTCGGTGAGAGAAATAAAAGAGGCGGTATTCGTATATTCATTCAGGTAATCACGGAAAGCCAGTAATCCCCGTGATGTTAGCGCTGCCGCTGCCAAGTCACGGTGGAGGGAAGCAACCGCTTTACAATAAACATCCACGGCGTCCAGGAACCATCTTTGCTTCTGCAGCGGGTACATCATCCGGGTACCTCGAGCCAGGTACCTGCGCATGGTGCGCATTCGTTTTGCAAAATCAGTGATGATCCGGGCCGGCTCTTCCCTCTCAAGTTCCTGCATTATTTCATGACGGTACCGGATTGCGCCCACGCGCCCGAGAGGATACCAGAAGAAAGGCTTCAGATTATATTCTTGCCTGTCTTTGGTCACGGCTTCGATGATCTGATCAAGATTCAGGTCAGTGAAAAAATCCGGCAGAACCGGTTCTTCTGACGGACGGTCTTCAATTTTTTCGAATAAGATACTCGCAAAATTCATGTACTAACCTGGAATGGAACCCCGGGTCTATGTTTTTAACCCTATTATTCAGGCTTGTCAGCCAATTGGATTATAACAAAACCCGCTGCCGCAACAAAGTTTTCGTTTCATTTTATGCCAAATCCGGCCACCCGGTTTCTTTATTCTCCTTGAATGAAAGGCATCATTCTGGACAACAACGAACGTAACCTGGATCCTGTCTGCAGCATTACGGTGCGTTCAGGATATAATATGCCCTGGCGATGAATATGATTTTTGTCCCTTAATGTCCGGTCTTTACTTTACTTCGGTATACATCTTAATCTCGGGTTCACCGTTAGTCAGGGGGCCGATGGTCTTAAAAAATTCTTTGAAATGCGCTGTCGAGGAATGGTACTTAATGGCCTCCTGGTTTTCATACTTCTCATAGAAAAAGTATTTGGTGGGGTCGTTATTATCCCGGTGCAGGACATAAGCTAATGCCCCGGGATCCTTAAGTACCTTGACCGCCGCTTTGCGGTACGCTGCTTCGAATTCCGGCCCTTTGCCTTCTTTTACGTTCATCATAGCTTTAACAACGATCATGATAGTCCTCCTCCTGTAAATCGATTGGATTTTTCTCCACCCCGTCATTTTATCATACGGGGAATCATCAAATACCCGGTATCTTACTAAGGGACGGCTTCCGGATTGGCACAATTGGGCAGCATCTCACCCCGCAGCCCCGCCAGCAGATTATCGGCAGCGATCAGCGCCATTTTGGTCCGTGTCGGCACGCTGGCACTCGCGATGTGAGGAGCGATGATAATATTTTCCAGCGTCAGCAGGGGGTCGTCGGCCGGGATGGGTTCTGTCTCGGTCACGTCTATCCCCGCGCCGAATATCTGGTGGTTTTTCAATGCCTGGTACAGTGCCTGCTGGTCGACTACCGGCCCCCGTGAGGTATTGACCAGGACTGCCGTCGGCTTCATCAGGGCAAATTCCTTTTCTCCGATGAGATGGCGGGTGTCTGCGGTCAGCGGTACATGGATACTGATGAAGTCAGCCTGTGACAGCAGTTGCGGTAGATTTTCCACGTATTGGATGCCAAGACGTCTTTCCTCTTCTCCCGGGCACCGGAAGGCATCGTGATAAAGTACCTTCATACGGAAGCCGCTGGCACGCCGCGCCATCTCTTTCCCGATCCGTCCCAGGCCGATGATTCCCAGGATTGCATGGTGGATATCCTGTCCCAGCAGCACCATCGGTCCCCAGGTCTTCCATTTACCCTGCCGGGTATAGCGGTCCGCCTCGACCACACGCCGGGCGGCTGCCATGAGCAAGGCAAAGGCAAAATCAGCTGTAGTATCGGTCAGTACGCCTGAGGTTATCCCTACCGGGATGTGCCGCCTGGTAGCTTCTTTAATATCGATGTTATCGAAGCCCACGGCCAGGTTGCTGATCACCCGCAGCCGGGGTGCCGCTTTGATGACAGTGGCATCTATCCTGTCCGTTAATAGTGACAATAATCCCTCGGCAGTGCCGGCTTTCTCCAGTATCACCGAAGCCGGCGGCGGTATTTCTTCCGGCCACAACTCCATCTCGGTTTCGCTGGCTATTTTCTCCAGGGCTTCCCTGGCGATCGGCCGGCAGACAAATACTTTTGGTTTAGCCATTTTTCCTCACAACCTTTGTTATACTTAATATCCTTGAGTGACAGGTGAGTCCATACTTGCGCCGGAATGACAGACTGATTAATGAGTAACCCATTCCCGACCTGATCGGGAATCCAGAGCATGGCTCCTCCGCTTCTTCAGGAATATCCTTAATACCGGTTACTTCACCCCCAGCCCCTTGATTCCCTCTCCCTGCTGGCGGCACCACTGGGAAATGACCATGGTATCCCAACCGATGCAGAAGTGGCGTACCCCCATCTCGAGGTAGGGTTTGGCCTGTTCGAAGCTGCCCACCTCCACCCGGGGTGCCACTCCGTACTTGAAGGCTTTCTCGATCATTGCCCGGTGGGCATTTTGAACTTCGGGACTGTTGCCTTGCCCCGGTTTACCGATACTGATAGAGTAATCAGCCGGGCCGAACTGGACCATGTCCACCCCTTTCACCGCCAGGATTTCATCGAGGTTTTCGACCGCCCCTTTCTTCTCGATCATGATGGCGATCACGACGTCATCCATCATTTGGACCCACTGTTCCATGGGGTTGCCGGTCCCGTAAGCCGCCCCACCTGCTCCATATACCGTGGCTCGCCGCATGTTATAGCCGTGATTGCCCCCGGCTTCCGGGGTTTCCGAACGGACCAGGTTGATACAGTCCCGCACGTCTTTCGCTGATCGGCAGTCGGTAAACAACAGGTTGGTTATGCCGGCATCGATGGCACGCTGGGCGATGAAACCCCGGTTCTGTTCTTCTACTTTCATCATGGCCGACATACCAGGATAGAGTTCCACTGCCCGGGCGATATTTTCGAGTTGTTCGGTGGTAAAGGTCGAATATTCGCCGACATATTCAATATAGTCAAAAGCCCCGGACTGGCCGATGATTTCGGCCATGCCCGGCCAGGGGATCAACATGTGCACGCCGAAGGTCGGTTTACCCTGGCGCAGTAGTTCCCGTAACCGGTTTGGTTTCATGATAGGCTCCCTCTTTTGTTAGTCTCTCCTTTTCTAATTCTAAAGGTCGTAGATTAAACCCAGGTCTCCGGCCAGTTCCTGTAATGAAGCGACAATTTCCGGGTGCAGCGGCAGGCCGTGCTTTCGTTTATTTTCGATTTCCTGTTCGATTTCTCCGGACATATATATATGGTCGGTTCCCGGTGCTTTCGGCAAGTCGTGATGCGCTTTGATTACGGTATCCATGCGCTCTTTGAATTCTTCCGGAGGCATAAAACCTTTTATGGCGATAGCTCCAAAAAAATGGCTGGCCTGGCCGGTGTAAGGTTGTGTGATTTCCGGGACGGTGGGCCATCCGGAAAGGGTACTGCAAAGGATATCGACCAGCACGGTCAATCCGAAACCTTTATACGAACCAAGCAGCGGCGAACCGCCCAGCGGCAGGATGCCGCCGGTAGCCTTAGCTGTTTCGGTGACCGGTTTATTTTCCATATCGACCGCCCAGCCCTCGGGGATCGGCCGCTTGTTCCTGGCTGCGACTTCCAGTTTGCCCCCTGCCACCACCCCTGTTGCCATATCGATCACAAAAGGGGCTTCATTTTTCGCCGGGACAGCGACGCTGATGACGTTAAGGCCCAGTCCCCGCCCCCGGCTGCCCGGGGCGACAATGCCTTTCCCCCCCTGGGTGAGGGAAATTCCGATCATATCCTTTTTTAGAGCCATCATGGCATAATATGCCCCGGCTCCGTAGTGGGTGCTGTTGCGGACCGAGACAAAACCGGAACCGATCGACTCTGCCCGGCTTATCGCTTCCTCCATAGCCCGGTAGCCAACGACGAAACCGAGCCCTTTATCCCCATCCATAACCGCCGTGCTGGCTGCCCGGCTCATGATTTTGATCTGAGGTTTTACATTGACCTGGCCGTCTTTAATGCGTTTGATGTAAAAAGGCCCCAGGTGTGCGGTGCCGTGAGAATCAACGCCCCTCAGGTCAGCCGCTACCAGCGCCTGGGCGGTGATCAGGGCATCTTCCGCAGGTACCCCCAGCTTTTCGAAAGCTGCTGCAGAAAATTTAGTCAGTTTACCAGGATCGATCAATCCGTTTCCGGTAACCATTTGTCCCTCCCTAATAGAGCAACAGAGTAATTTCGACGAACATTATAAGTCAATCATTGGCATTATAAAAGCAACACGGTATTTCTTACCCGTATGAACACTTTGTAAAATACTGGATTCCGGTCATCCGGGTAAATATGGCCCATTGTTGATGCGTCACGTCGTATACCTGTGGATAGTTCGATTGTTCGAGCTTGAGAGATTAATAATCTATTGTTATAATGATGCCATAATGAATATTAGGATTATTCAAATATGACCCAATATACAAGGCCGCCAAATATCGTGGGCCCTTTTAATATCTACGGCCTTTTGGCTTTAGCCGGGATCATCGGCCCCCTTGTGTTCCTGGTAACTAATCTAACTACTACTTTTACTGCCCATGGATATGACTTACTGCGTAACTCCATCAGCAGCCTGGCCTGGAGCCCGATGGGTTGGCTGCAATCGATCGGTTTTCTTACTGTCGGCGTTTTTTTAGAAATTTTTACTGCCGGCCTGCTTTTCAGCATACGGGCCAAACGAGGTTTTGGTATCGGCATCGGGCTGCTGGTTTACCTGGGCTTTGGCATGCTCCTGCTTGGGGCCTTTGCCGAAGACCTTGCCGGCACCCCGCATACTGTGCAGGGGATAATTCACATTATTGCGGCCATCTCGGTTTTTACTTCGTTCCCGTTTGCCAGCCTGTTGATCGCTGCCAGCTTGAGGCGGGATGCTTATTGGCAAGGCCTTTATGTTTACACTATCGTGGCGACTTGCCTGGCTGCCGGATTTGTCGTTTGTTATTTGATTTTCTGGCTGAGTAAGTTCTGGATCGGTTTACTGGAACAGGTCCTGGTGGCTAATATGGTGATATGGATCGAGATTATGGCCATACAGCTAATGCGGCTTTCTTTCCGTTCGGACGCCCATCTGAAAAGGCCGCGGATATTTTACTGATCTATCGAGGTCATGGCGGCTTTTTCCTGCATACCAATCTTGCCTGATATTTGACTATTGCCTGCCGTCAATGATAAATTGCTTTCTGTGAATGACCTCTCCAGTTCGCAGGCTGCACAAAAAAATAGTTTCTGGCATTCCCTCTTTACCCCTGAATCCATTGCGGTTATCGGAGCTA
>JAEAME010002252.1_pt1 | contig 11573 bp, 9 predicted proteins | sample 8958731 | NCBI WGS metagenome assembly JAEAME01 (sample SAMN16933194, study PRJNA681113) | bioreactor sludge metagenome | isolation source: anerobic bioreactor sludge (Control) | place: India:Bengaluru | collected 2018-10-24 | reverse complement strand
GTTAAAAAAACAGGGATACACGAATGTACAACTGTTAAAACAGGAATGGATCGAACAACTGTTAAAAAGGTACAACATGAATACCATGGAGGACCTATATAACGTAATCGGGTTCGGTGAAATGAGTGCCCAAAAAATAATCACAAGGCTTAAGGAAGAGTATGTAAAAGTTAACACCGAGAAGGAAGAGGCAATCATCCTTAAGGCAGATTCAAAAAAAGAAAAAGAAAAAGATAAAGATAAAGATAAAGATAAAAAAGAGAAGACTTCCGAAAGCGGTATAATTGTAAAAGGTATAGAAAACTGCCTTGTAAGACTTGCAAGATGCTGTAATCCTGTTCCGGGTGACTCAATAGTGGGTTATATCACCAGGGGAAGAGGCGTATCCGTTCACAGAACGGACTGCCCTAATATTGTTTCGCTGCCGGAAAGTGATAACCGTATGATAGATGTAAGATGGGCAGAAAAGAGCAAGAATATTTATATGGCCGAGATTGTAATAACGGCTGTTGACAGAAGCTCTTTGCTGCTTGATGTTGCAAATATAATTGCGGAATCAAAGCTTAATATGAAAGCAATAAACGCAAGATCGACAAAAGATCACTATGATATTATCGACCTTTCGGTTGAGATTTCCGACAGAAGTGAACTCGACAAACTTATAAAGAAGCTAAATAAAGTTGAAAATGTACTTGGAGTAAGCAGGACGGTGAAATAGTGAGAGCAGTAGTTCAGAGAGTAAAACAATCATCGGTAAGTATAGACGGTAATGTAGTAGGTAATACGGGAAAAGGACTTAATGTTTTAATTGGCGTAGGAGACGAAGACAATGAAAAAGATGCGGCTTACCTTGCGGATAAGATAACCGGTTTAAGGATATTTGATGACGGGGAAGGAAAAATGAACCTGTCTATTTTAGATTTAAAAGAAAAGAATGAAGACGTTGGCATGCTGATAATTTCCCAGTTTACTCTTTACGGGGATTGCAGAAAGGGCAGACGTCCTTCATTTATAAAAGCCCAGCTTCCTCATAAGGCAAACATTTTGCATGAATACTTTATTTCTTTATGCAGACAGACGGGACTTCATGTGGAAACCGGTGTATTCGGTGCGGACATGCAGGTTGAGATACTTAATGACGGGCCGGTTACACTTTTAATAGACAGCAAGAAGGAGTTCTGATTGAAGAATATGCAAAAAACAATAGGATGCTTTACATTTGAAAGACTGTCGGAGGGACTGTATTCCTCCAACACATATATTTTATGGGATGAAACAAAAGAAGCCGCAATAATAGATGCAGGAAACTCATATGACCTTATCAATGAAGTTGTCAAAGAAAACAACCTTAAAGTAAAATATATAATTATAACACATGTCCATTATGACCATATACTTTGTCTTGACGAAATCAGGAAAATGTATAAAGATGCAAGAGTTATTTGCCATGAAAGGGAGAACTCATCTTTTGATAAACCGCACAAAAATGCATCTCTTTTGTTCGGCTCGGCCAAAACATACGAAAAAGCGGATTTAACCGTAAAAGACAACGATGTTCTTTATTTAGGTTCTTCCCGTATAAGTATAATACTTACACCGGGTCATACCGAAGGAGGTATTTGTATACTTGCCGATAAATTTCTTTTTACGGGGGACACGCTGTTTTACAGAACTTACGGACGCACTGATCTCGTGGGAGGAAATCCCGAAGACATGGAAGCATCCCTTTGCAGGTTATACAATATGGATCCCGATTTAATTGTATTGCCCGGTCACGGTACGATCAGTACCATAGGGGATGAAAAAGAAAATAATCCGTATATGGGTGGTTAAGAATTGAAGATTACGGTAAAACATAAGGATTTAAACGTTCCATATCACGTTTATGAAATCATACAGATATTTTTTGATATAAACATAGATTTAGAGTTAATACCCTCTTCGGATCAATTATCTGTTACCGTTAACGACGGCGATAATTCATATATATTTAATATAGACGAAGAAACCGAGTCAAAACAAACAAAAAGAGATTTATATATGTTTTTATCGGAGCATTTAAACTACTCTTCGCCCTGGGGTTGCATGACGGGTATACGTCCCGCTAAAATTGTCAACACATTGCAGAAATCAGGATTTAGCAGTAATGACATATTAAAGGAATTAAGCGATTTTTATTTGATCAGAGATGATAAAGCAAATCTTACCGTTCAAACAGCCAACGTTCAGGGTGGTTTCCTGGAAAAGCAATATAAGAATCCGGAAAGAATAGGTCTTTATTCCGGTATACCCTTTTGCCCTACAAGATGCCTGTATTGTTCTTTTACATCCAACTCAATAACAAAGTATAAGAAAGTAGTGGATACCTATTTAGATTTAATTGAAAAAGAAATAATAGGTACAATTGATCTGATAAAACAAAAAAACTTTATATTAGAAAGCATTTACTTAGGAGGGGGCACACCCACATCCCTTTCGGAAAAACAGTTTGAAAGATATCTTGACATGTTTACGGATAATATGGATACAGACAGTCTTTCTGAGTTTTCTCTTGAAGCGGGAAGACCGGATTCAATTACAAGACAGAAACTTATATGCGCAAAAGAACACGGTGTAAACAGAATCAGTATAAACCCTCAGACAATGAATGATGAGACGTTAAATATTATAGGCAGAAAACATACAAGCAGTGATATTACAGAAGCTTTTAAACTTGCCAGAGAAGAGGGTTTTGATAATATCAATATGGATATTATAGCTGGTCTACCCGGAGAAAACATAGATATGTTCATTAATACTCTTGAAAAGATTAAAGAGCTTTGTCCTGACAGCCTGACAGTACACACTTTAAGCATTAAAAGAGCCGCTAATCTTAAAACAGACGATGAAAAGAGGCGTCTGTTATATCCCGAATATGTGGGGAGAATGGTTGATATAGCATATGAATACGCCACTTGTATGGATATGCACCCGTACTATATGTATCGACAGAAAAATATGCTCGGAAATCATGAAAATGTGGGTTACTGTAAAAAAGGCTGTGAAAGCCCATACAATATTCATATCATGGAAGAGGATCAGACAATTCTTGCCACAGGTGCAGGTGCCGTATCAAAGGTTATTTATCCTGACGGAAGAATAGAACGTGCTTTTAATATGAAAAGTGTCGAAGATTATTTAAAGAGAAGCGAAGAAATGAATGAAAGAAAAAGGGCGCTTCTGTTATAGAAGCACCGCATCGTTAATTATGAGTTTAAAATGTAGTTTAAGGTATTCCGCGGCTTTTCTGCATAAAAGCATTCTGCCTATAAATATTTCAAAGTAATCCATTACCGAACATTGCCTGGTATCTATTCTGAGTTTTAAAGTTACAGTTTGTTCGCCTGTATTTAACAAAAGCTGTGAGGAATCAACCGCATGATTTACTCTGTCGTGAATATCATATTCAACGGTGTTTTCTCTTACTCTTACGCGCGTTCTGCGAACATCGCTTTTGTCTGCAAGTATAAGTGCTGCAGCAACGGAATTAACGGCAGCGGCAGAACTTTCGTCATGGTTTCCGATTGCCGAAATAACTGTCGCCGCTTCTTTCGGATCCATCCCCATTTTATCCAGAATACGAAAAGCCATAATTGCTCCGGTGTGGGCATGGTTCTGTCTGTTTACGACATTCCCTATATCATGCATAAAACCTGCTATTTTTGCAAGTTCAACCGTTCTTTCATCAAACTGCAACTGTGTCAGAATCTCGGCTGCTTGTACTGCTACCTTTGTTACATGAGCAAATGAGTGCTCTGTATAACCTATTGCTTCCATTACTTCATCTGCTTTTTGTATATAGCTTCTTATTTCATAACTGTTTTTGACGTCTTCATATGTTATATGGTTATATGTCATAAAGAAATCCTTTTTGTTTTATTTATAATATTTTATTTCTTTTTCCCGTATTTATACCGATAAACTTTTTGCTTTTTCAAAGTCATCCAATACTTCTGAAGAAGGAGCGGCTGTAAACTTAGATACTACATAAATAACTATACATGAAATTATGAATGAAGGAAGTAATTCGTATATTGCAAATACTCCTCCGAGTTTGCTAATCAGAAGTTTCCAGACAAATACGCTTGTTCCTCCTGCAAGCATTCCCGCAATAGCTCCCGTAGTTGTTGTCTTTTTCCAGAAGAGTGAGAAAAGAATTATGGGACCGAATGTGGCACCGAAACCTGCCCATGCAAACGAAACAACATTGAATATGGCACTGTCTGCGTCCATTGCTATGATTACACCGAATATTGTTATTAATACCAGCATTATTCTTGTTATAATGAGTATTTGCTTATCACTTGCATCTTTTTTTACTATTCCGTGGTATATATTTTTGGCCATAGCCGAAGCGGCTATTAATAAATATGAGTCGGATGAGCTTATAATGGCAGCCAATATACCGGCCATTGCCAATCCTACAAGAAGAGGAGGTAACAGATTTTGTGCGGATATGATAAATATGTTTTCTACACTTGTTTTATCAAGTAAATCAACAGGATATAAACTTCTGCCCATAAGTCCGATCATAACTGCTGAAGTCAGTGAGATCACTACCCAAATGGATGCTATCCTTCGTGATTTTTTTAGTTCCGACGGCTTTTTAATAGCCATAAAACGAAGTAATACTTGAGGTACACCAAAGTATCCTAGTCCCCATGAAAGTGTTGACAATATGGTTATAAATCCGTATTTTCCGGCCTCACCGAATATGGGTTTGCCGTTTTCTGCAAGCTGTACGCCGTTTTCATATGTTGGTGTTGCTATTCCGAAAAAGTCCATGAATCCGGGTATGTCTTTTATGTTATCAAATACTTTCCCTATTCCGCCTGATGCGTTTATTCCCAATGCAAATACTGCGACCAATGCGGCTATCATTACTATTGCCTGCATTAAATCCGATACGCTTTCTGCCAAGAACCCTCCTAGAAATGTATAAAGCAGAACAAATACTGCACCCAGTATTACCATGCTGCCATAAGGAAGATCGAACAGTTTGCTGAACAATTTACCACAGGCTTTCATACAACTTCCGACGTATACACTGAAGAAAACAAGTATGAATACTGCCGAAATTGCTAATATTATTTTGTTTTTTTCCCTGAATCTGTTACTCAAGAAATCGGGTATTGTTATAGAATCTTTGGCCACAAATGAATAGTTTCTCAGCCTTTTAGCCACTAAAAGCCAGTTTATATATGTACCTATAGCCAGTCCTATTGCGGTCCATGCGGCTTCGGCAAGTCCGGTTGCATAAGCGACACCGGGTAATCCCATCAGAAGCCAACCACTCATATCGGAAGCTTCTGAACTTAAAGCCGATACCCATGGTCCTAACGTTCTGCCTCCCAAAAAGTAGTTTTCGGTATTTTTGTTTGCTCTTTTTGCAAAGTATACGCCTATTCCTATTACTATTGCCATATATACAGACATGGTAAGTAACGTTTGCATTTGATCACTCATATTTTCACCTTTATTCATTATACTAATACGCTAAAGTAACGTATTAGTTACCATAATAACAAAAGTTGGTTATATTTTCAAGGAAAAATATTTTTTAATATATTGATAATTTGTATATATATTATATAATATATGCATAACAGAATTAAGGAGGCAATATATATGAAAGTTAAATTAATTATTCTATCTCTTGTGTTTTCAATTTTATTAAGCATGTCCGCTGTTTTTGCTGAAACAACTGAAGTTGTTTTTGGTCCTAGTGCAGCAGAGCATAAACCTTTCCAGGCAGCAAATCCCGATACCGTCACACCGACAGTGTTTGCTCAAAAGTTTTCATTTACAGATAAAGAAATGACTACTCTTACATTACCGAATATACCCACATGGGGACCCCGTAAGGACGGAGAAGTAGAGGACAACAGCGCAAAGATATCCGTTTATAAATGGAATACCGACTATGAGACAACAATAGCGGGTACAGCATTAAAGGTATATCAGATTACCAACCATGCAGACGGTCAAAATGAGGTTATAACATTTGATAAACCTCTTGCAGCAGGTACATATCTTTGGGTATGTTCTGATGTAGAAGTAGGCGTTGGCGGTTTCGGTTTCTGGGGCGGAACGGTTACAGACACTAAAGGTGCAGTAGGTTTCCAGGACGGTACTGAAATGGTAGATGTATTTCGTATGTCTATAACATTACAGGATCCAACTAATCCTTCTACCGGAAATGCAGGTGTTATTATTCTTGTTATGTTCTCTGCTATGGCATTGATAATTCTTAAGAAGAGAGTAATGGCATAAGAAATAATATTATGAAAGATTCAAAGGACAGGATTTATAACCTGTCCTTTTTCCTTTGCAAAATCTTGACGTTTGTATAATTTAAAGTTATTATAGATGTAAATGATATTGGATTAACCAATGATGATCCTGTTATAGAGGAAAGTTGATAGATCAAGAAGATTTCGAGAGACTCACAATGAAATACTTTACAATATGTATATACAGAATAGGGTGTTTTTATGAAAAGAAGGATAATGATTACTTTATTTTTTGTAACGGTACTGTTATTAATGGTTAGTTGCAATAGTGACAAAACGAAAGAAAAGGATGTGGTCAGAGTGGATGGTTATGGCGATAATAACGGATTTAATATTAATTATCTTTGTGGTGTAGATCAATTTGACCGTGCGTTTATGCCTGTAACGGGGATAGACGATAAAAAGGATGTTGGCATGTTCTATTTTTTATGGCATGGCTTATCGGGAAAGACGACATATAACAACACACAGTTGTTAAAGGATAAACCGGACGATTTCTGGAACACAAAAGGAACCAAAAACAGTCCCCTTAATTCGTTCCATTATTGGGGCGAGCCTTTGTTCGGATACTACCGATCAAATGATAAATGGGTAATTGCAAAGCATGTAGAAATGCTTACTGCAGCAGGTGTTGATTTCTTGGTTTTTGATACAACAAATTCATTTGCATACATAAACGAAAGTAAAGCGGTTCTGTCGGTTCTGGATGAGTATCAAAAAGCGGGCTGGAATGTTCCTAAAGTTGCTTATTATACAAACTCTTATTCAATAAGAACAATGGAACAGATATATGCAGAAATATATAAATATAAAGAATATAGCGGATTATGGTATTGCCCTGACGGGACACATCCGTTAATAATAGGAGCACTGACACCCGAACAGGACAAAAGTATTATTAATGATAAATCATATAACCCCAAACCCTTAAGTGAGGAGTTTTTATCATTCTTTGATCTGAGAAGCACACAATGGCCGTTTGATCCTGTAAAAGAAGACGGTTTTCCATGGATGGAATGGACATATCCTCAGCCCAACCACAACGGAATTATGAATGTATCACTTGCCCAGCACCCTCAATTACCGTTTAGTGATTCAATTACAGACCGAAGCAAGAATAAGGGCAGAGGGTATAATTACGTCACAAAGAAAAATGAAGGAGAAAACTCTCATAAAGGAATAAATGCTCAGGCTCAATGGGATACTGTACATAACAATAAAGGCAATGTACATACTGTTTTTGTTACGGGTTGGAACGAGTGGATTGCACAAAAACTTGTATTAGACAACAGAGTATGGTTTGTCGACTGCGCAAACGAGGAATTTTCAAGAGACATAGAACCAAATGCGGACGGTTATGAAGATGCCTTCTATGTACAGCTTGCAGATAATATCCGCAGGTTTAAAGGGCTTGAAGGAGTACTAAAGCCGGGTATGGAAGCTACCATTGATGTTAATAAAGATGCAAGTCAATGGGATTCGGTTACCAATATATACAAAGCGCTTTCCCAAACAGTAAGGGAGCGGGATTCACGTTCGGTTGACAATAAGATAAAATATGAGCAGGAACCTGCCAGAAATAATATACAGGAAATCAAATTAACGAATGACAAGAACAATGTTTACTTTATGATTAAATGCGATAAAGATATTGTAACCGATTATACAAACAACAATTGGATGAATATATTTATCGGAATAGGTGATGTTAAATTACGTGATTGGGAGAGTTATTCATTTGTTGTCAATCAAAAGGTTGAAGGTAATAAGGGAAGTATATGCTCTCTTTTAAGCGACGGTAAAGCCACTGAAGTAGGAAAGGCTGATATATCCGTAAAAGGTAATGTTCTTCAGGTATCAATACCTATGTCATCTTTAGGTATTAAAGACAACATTAAAGGTATTTACTTCAAGGTTGCTGACGAGGTGGAGAATCCTACCGATATTATGAGTTACTATACAACAGGTAAAAGTCTTCCTATGGGTAGACTCAGTTATTACTATTATATGAATTAGCGTAGACATATATAGTACTTCAAATAACCGCCTGTGATTATTACTAACAGGCGGTTTTCTTATCTTTAATATATCTAAACAAATTATTCCCTTGATTGCTAATGTTTATGTAAAATTTACTTGAAACCAAATATATACAGTGATATAATTGCCAAAATTATTCAGTTCTATAGATAAGGTATAAATAAAGCAAACAATATAGCACCCATAATATAATTTTAAACAAAAAGGAGTTTATGATAAAAGTTGAATGCTAATTTTAATGTAGAAAGACCTAAGTTCCCTGATAGAGCAGTCGTAACCGCAGGTATGCCATATGGGAATAAAGAATTACATTTTGGGCATATAGGAGGTGTGTTCGTTCATGCCGATATATTCGCAAGATTTTTGAGAGATAGGATAGGTCCGGAGAACGTTATTTTTGTTTCCGGAACTGACTGTTATGGGTCCACCATCGAAGCCGGTTATGATCAGGCAGTATCTGATGGGTTTAATGGCAGTCTTGTAGATTATGTAACTAAAAACCATGAGAATCAGAAGAAAACTCTTTTTGATTATCAAATATCACTTGATTTGTATGGAGCATCGGCTTTAGGAGAAGCAGGTAAAATACATACGGCTTTATCCAAAGAGATATTTATGAGTCTATATAAAAAAGGTATGTTAAAGCTAGATGAAACTATTCAATTTTTTGATGAAGAAAAAGAAACTTTTTTAAACGGGCGACAAGTTATAGGTAGATGTCCAATACAGGGTTGTAAATCTGAAGTCGCATATGTGGACGAGTGTTCGCTGGGTCATCAATATAATCCTGCGGAACTAATTAATCCGAAAAGTATCCTAACGGGGAATACTCCTATTCGTAAAATGGTAGTAAATTGGTTTTTTAATTTGCCTTCATATAAGATTGTGCTTGAAAGTGTATTAAAAGAGTGGGATAAAAATGCTTTATACAGAAAAAGCTTAGTCAACACGATAAATGAGTTCGTGAGGAAGCCGTCTATCTATATTAAAAAAGAACTATTAATAGAAATAGAAAAAATAACTGATTTACCGCCTTATAAGGTGATCTCAGAAGATCAAAAAACGTCATATGCGCTTGAATTTTCTGATCTTGATGCAAGAGATCAAGCTATTAAATTATTTGATCAAAATGGAATTCGCTATCGCAGCGGTAAAACAATAGTACCATTTCGTTTATCAGGGAATGTGAAATGGGGAATTCCAATACCTGAAGTAAATGGAGTTTCCGGTTTGACTTTTTGGGTATGGCCGGAATCTTTATGGGCTCCTATATCCTTTACTAAGACTTATCTAGGTGATGGTATTGAAGGTAACGAGTGGGAAAAGTGGTGGAAATCACACGAATCAAAAGTATATCAGTTTATAGGCGAAGATAATATCTATTTCTATGGAATTGCAGAGATGGGGATATTTCATGCCCTTGAAGAAGGGTTATGTATACCTGTTATTATTCCCAATCATCATTTATTGTATGGTAAGAACAAAGCGTCCAGCAGTGGTACAATTAAACCACCTAAAGCATCTGAGCTATTAGATTATTATACACCGGAGCAACTTAGACTTCATTTCATGAATGCCAGTTTAAATGAACATTCTGTTGGCTTTGAACCGAAAGCTTTTCTTGATAACGCCGGAGACTTTGATAATGTTTTATACGAAGGAAATCTTATAACAAACATACTGAACAGACTTGTGCGGTCATGTTTCTATACTGTACAGAAGTATCATGATGGTGTATATCCCGAAAGCAAATTAAGTGACACAGTTAAAGAAATTTCAGATAATACTATATTGCAATATGAAAAACTGATATCAGAGTTTCAATTTGACAAGATATTCGAGCTCCTTAATATTTATCTAAGAGATGCTAATAAAGAATGGACAGCTAGAAGCAAAACATCGGATTTAACTGATATTTATCAATTGTTAGTTGACACTTTTCATATCATTAGGGTTGCGACGACGCTTTTTCATCCGATTGCTCCTGTTGGATGTGAAATGATTCGTGATTATTTAAATATTGACGAAAGAATATGGGACTGGCAATATGTTTTTGAACCATTAGATTTCTTTATTGGTTTTAGACATAGATTTAAATTTTTAGAACAGCGCGTTGACTTTTTTAAAAGGAATCATTCGCAATTGGAAAAATAAATTATATATGCAAACACTAAGAGCTGTGGATGTCATTTGCGATTTTCACTTTTGCGGTGAGTCAAACTTTTGTCACTGCAAAATTCACTTATTAATAACGAAATGGTTTATTATCTGAGTTTATATATAAAACAATTTGAATAATACAGAAATATATGAATAGCTATGACATATTTCCGATTGCGTGTTATAACATTTTTGTTTATAAAACAATGTATACCGTACTGAAAGTGGATATCGGGATGATCTGAAATAGCTCGCTTCCGCCGCACTCAGTCAGATTAACAAAAAAAGATAAAGCATGTAGAGATTGAGTCGGAGTAGGCATTTGGTCGTTATATGAAAACTTTGTAGTAATATTTTCTAAAAAAATAACTTGACACATAAAAATGAATATAATATAATCGACTTCATCTTCATTGAAATGAAGATAAATATAAATACGATGATGAAAAGCAGTAACCGTGTAAAAACTTCAGAGAGCTTTGGTTTGGTGTGACAGAGTAGTTATATTGCGGTGAACTCGTTTCGGAGTACTTAAAGCGAAGAGTCAACTTGAGTAGCTTTAAGCGTATGACAGGCGTTAACTGTTTCTTGAGTGAGTAAACATAGAGTTTACTAATAAAGAGTGGTACCGCGGAGCATGTCTTCGTCTCTTTTGCATAAGGAGATGGGGGCTTTTTTTATAGCCTTCATCAGCAAATTTAAACAAAGGAGTAGGGAAAATGAACAAAATATTTGGTGATAGGGATAATTCTCTGATTGAGATGACTTTGGGTGATTTGCTTGACAGGGTAGCATACTTGTATCCCGATGTGGATGCGGTTGTGTATACCGATCGCCCATTCAGAATGAACTATAGGCAGTTTAACGAAGAGGTAGAAAGTATTGCCAGAGGCTTTATGGCCATGGGAGTAACAAAAGGCAGTCATGTTGCCATATGGGCAACAAACTATCCGGAGTGGATAGTTACAATGTTTGCAACCGCAAAAATAGGAGCAACACTGGTGACTGTAAACACGAACTATAAAATATATGAGGCAGAAT
>JAEAME010002179.1_pt1 | contig 11574 bp, 9 predicted proteins | sample 8958731 | NCBI WGS metagenome assembly JAEAME01 (sample SAMN16933194, study PRJNA681113) | bioreactor sludge metagenome | isolation source: anerobic bioreactor sludge (Control) | place: India:Bengaluru | collected 2018-10-24 | reverse complement strand
CTGGTCGTTGAGTCATCGGGTCGGAGGAGACCCGTGAGACGAAGGAAGACCGCTACGCTGGACCGTGATTTACGGTGACTTGCGCTCCGAACCCTGCGCTTGACCTTCTATCAGTTGTATTTTTTGCGCCTTTGACATTTTCTTGATACGAGCTTCTTCTTTAAGAGCATCTGACAAACTTGAATACCCCCTAATGAAAACTAATCTGACCGGACGACGACTGCGGGTATATTTGGCCCCGTTCCTGCTGCTGTTATGACTATTGATTCTCTTGTCTATGTCACTCGTCCAGCCGGTATACAAAGTCCGGTCGGCACACTCCAGAATATAGACGTAATATTGCCTTTCCGAGCCCACAATCTTTATCAAAACAGGCGTACAAGAAATTTGCAAGACTAAAATTCCTGGCTGACAAGAGAGTCGTCGAGTCATTGAGTCATAGAGTTTATTGAGTTACTTGTGTTTATTGAGTTGATTGGGTCGGAAAAGGCAGCATAGCGCAGAGGGCATAGCGCATGGCGGAAAAGCGGTCATTGAGTCATTGAGTCGTCGTGTCATAGGGTCGGGGAAAAACGTTGAACGTTGAACAGAGAACATTGTACCGGTCGAAGGATGTTCACTGCAGAGCTTGACAAAAAACTGCATCCCGCTAATAATTGTATACAGACAGGAAGTTCACAACACTGGTATCGGGTAGAAGCAGTCTATGAAAAAAACCCTTGAACAGCTCTTTCGCACATTGCATCAAAGCATCCCCCACATAAGCTTTGCGGTCCGGTTCTGGGACGGAGATATGTTTCGGGGAGGCAACGGCGAACCTTCGTTTACCATAATCTTCAAGACCAGCAAGGCGGCAAGCCGGATCTTCAGCAAGGGTAGTCTCGGATTCGGCGAAGAGTATATGAAGGGTAATATCGTCGTTGAAGGCAATTTAAAGGAGCTGCTTCGGCTTGGTATGGACCCACATTTCCAGAATATGAAGATCTCGCCTAAAACAAAGCTCGCGATATTAATAAACCACTTCAAATCGCTGAATACCACAAAAGGTTCGCCAAGAAACATTTCCCACCATTACGATAAGGGTAACGATTTCTACCGCCTTTACCTTGATGAAAGTATGACATATTCCTGTGCCTATTTTCGTGATTCCAACGATTCCCTTGAACAGGCACAACAACAAAAATACGAGCATATCTGCAGAAAACTGAATCTCGCGGAAGGAGAAAATCTCTTAGACGTCGGCTGCGGGTGGGGCGGCATGCTCATCTATGCGGCGAAAAACTATGGGGTCAGGGGTGTGGGATGCACACTTTCCGCCGAACAGGCACGTTATGCTCAAGAAAAGATTAAAGACGAGGGTCTTCAAGACAAGCTTGGCGTCATTTTGGAAGATTACCGCAATGTAAACGGTCTGTTTGATAAATTTGTCTCTATAGGCATGTTCGAACACGTTGGCCGTGACTTTATCCCGACATTTATGAGGAAGATACGCACACTCTTAAAACCGGGGGCTGCAGGCCTTCTCCATACTATCGGAAAAGAAAAAGATACCCCCAGGGATGGCTGGATCATGAAATACATTTTTCCAGGCGGTTATATCCCTGTTCTCGATCATGTTATCAGAGTTATGGGAGAAAACAGCCTTGTAGCTCTTGATATTGAAAATCTCCGTCTTCATTATGCCACCACACTTGACGAATGGGCACGGCGCTTTGAAACACACGCAGACCAGCTTGTAGAGAAGTTTGGCGATATCTTCGTCAGGACCTGGCGTCTTTATCTCAACGGCAGCGCTGCGGCTTTTCGTGATGGGGAACTGCGTCTTTACCAGATTCTCTTTACCAATGGTTTAAATAATAGTTTTCCCTCGACATTGGAACATCTCTACCGGTGATCTCTCCCGGCAACGGTCATCGTATCTATTGAACTATAGGCGTCGTTGGGTCANGGGTCATTGGGTCGGGGAGTCGAGTCATAGGGTCGGAGAAGACCCGTGGGACCAGGGACGTGAGAAACGCAGTGAATAGTCGTTAGTGAACATTGAATAGTAAAAACACAATGACAAAGGACTCTGGAAGAGTGCACATGTTTTAAAGAGCGGAGCGCAAGCCAATTGTATATTCAGATGCAATATCCGCGGACTCAACAAGATAGGCGAGGGTCGCGGGTGGAGTGGACTGAGGCAACGATTATTTTTATTATTTTTTTACCCGACATCATTTTCTGAATCTGATGGGGCCTTTTTGATGTTATCAGTTGTACCTGGTTTCCGGTATGATTCCAGTTCTACTTCTCCGCTTGGAGAGGAAATTTCGCCGGTCTTCGGTGACATACTGATATTCGTGGAGACTACTTTCACGCCGTCTTCACCGGTCAGTTGAATGACAACATTCTTCGTATGTTGTGTTCTCACAGATGTCTGGGAGGTTATATCCTGACGATCATTGATGGAAAAACGACGGCGGGGAAAGCGGTGGTTAAGCCATAAAATAATAAGGCATATCCCCACCCACATTGCCCCTATGATGAGTATTATTCTCATCTTAGACTCTCCCTTCACGGAGGATGTGCGCTAAATTCTGTATCCCACAGTCCATACTTTTTATATGCACAAATTGTTCCTTAATATCATTTGTCGAACATGATTCTGCGGGCATCATCTAAAGCCCTGATAGACAATGATTCACACTCACTCAATATATTTGTCATAATGGCACATGATCCTCGCTACCAATGCCGTAACCACGAATTGTAAAGATATCCGACAAATAATGATAATAAGCCGCCCTGTATATTCCATATATTTTATCTAACTATTTGATTTAATGATGTATTACGTGTTTCTCAGAATTCGTAAAACTATCCGACACGTTTCTGTTTATTTTACATATTCAGGAACTGTTGATTGAATCAGAGGGATGAACCTCCCCACAACAATCTATGGGGTATCTGAGGAATAAAGACCTTATCCCCCCTCACCTTCCCTCTCCCTCGGGGGGGGCGAGGGAATATAGTTACCCCGCAATTTATTGCAGGGAATCAATAGATTTAATCGCCCGACCGGATTGAAAACTATAAAATCTTCCTCCGGCCGGGCGCTTGAGATTAATCTGATGAGATATTATCTCGGTGTCACCGGAACATAGAGGGTCATATCACCTCTCTGGATCAGTAACAATACACTGTTTCCCTGGGCCGCTTCCACACTTTCGATGAGGCTTTTTGAATCCCTGACAGGTTTCCTGTCTATTTCACGGATGATATCACCCTGCCGGATACCGGCGTTGGCTGCGGCGCTCCCCGGTTCAACTCTCGTTACCACGACACCTTTTGTGTCCCGCAGAGAAAGGCTCCTCGCAAGCTCAGGGGTAATATCCTGGACGTTAATTCCGAGTTTTTTTCCGGGAACAGCAGCCTTTGCTGTTGCTACAGGCTCGCCCTCCATTTCTCCCACTTTCAGGTCCTTCATCATGGCATTACCGTTACGTAAAATTCTCATCGTAACCGACTTTCCAACGGGGATTGCCGCTACTATCCTGGGGAGGTCTTTAGACTCATTAATCGCTTTTCTGTCGAATTCAGTGATCACATCGCCCTGCTGGATTCCGGCCTTGTCCGCCGGTCCGTCTTTAACGACCTGTGACACAAGAGCTCCTTTCCTTTCTTTAAGGCCAAAGGATTTTGCAAGATCAGGAGTAATGTCCTGAATGCTGACGCCAATCCATCCACGGGTCACTTTTCCTTTGTCTTTGAGCTGCGGCATGACTTCTTTTGCCATATTAACTGGAATGGCAAACCCGATGCCCTGGCCCGCTGCCACAATAGCGGTATTAATTCCAATAACTTCACCGTTCGTATTGATGAGGGGGCCGCCACTGTTCCCCGGATTGATGGAAGCGTCTGTCTGAATAAAATCATCATAAGGGCCCGCGCCTATTGTTCTTCCCTTGGCACTCACTATGCCCGCGGTCACTGTCTGTTCCAGTCCGAATGGGCTGCCAATGGCGACAACCCAGTTCCCGACTTTCAAGGAGTCGGAATCGCCCAAACGCAGAGGGCGCAGGTCTGAAGGCCCGTTAATTTTGATAAGGGCAAGATCGGTCTTGGGATCGCGGCCCACTACTTTTGCATCGAATTCTTTCTCATTAGAAAGCTTGACTTTAATCTCGTCGGCGCTTTCTACCACGTGATTATTGGTCAGGATGTACCCTTCACGATCGATAATAAATCCTGATCCGAGGCTCTTCTGTTGAAAATTTTCCGAAGGATCGTCGCCACCGAAATCAGGGCCGAAAAAATCCTCAAAGGGGTTCTGTCTTCCAAAGGGATTGCCGAAGAACTGGCGGAATACCCTGCTGTCGCCTTTTCCGTTCTTGACAGTCTGTATGTTCACGACACCATCACGCACTTTTTCCGCGAGTTCAGCAAAGTTTCCGGGGACCATGATCGGCGCGTCTGCACCTCTCGATACTGCCGCGTCGGCGCCCCTCACCATCCGTGATGCCCCGTATCCAAATCCGGCCGCAAAGGCCATCAGGATAAAAATAATAAATATCGTTTTTAATTTTCCTTTCTCTAACATGGATCACTCCTTATTTATTGTTTTATTAACTTCTGTTAACCGCCACTTCTTCTCATCTATCTCCATATGATTTTATTACCCGGTTGCTACGTCATTTCATCTGATGAAAAAGCACATCTTAAAAGGCCGGCTACTGGCGTTTTAAAAGGGAGGACCACGCATGGTAATGTCCGAAATCAGAGCTTCCCCCTCGCCAACATGCGTATCAGTGTAGACAAAATAACGCTGTGTGCGAAATACGTTTGGAACAGACCAGGGCGTTATGAGAGTAGCGAAGTTAGAATTTTGCGTGTAGATTCCGATTTCGTTTCCTGTACCACACACCTCTGCCGGCTTCGTCATTGTCCACGTGAGCGCGAATAAAATCAGAATAAACGAAACGTCCCCTGAATCCCTTTAGGACGGCAGCGCCTTTGAGTTCCTCTACCATGTGCCTGGCCATTTCTTCATTGACTGGGGCCACACGTATTGCCACATCTTTATAGATTTCAACAAAAATACCACCCGTTCCGCAGAGAATGACAGGGCCGAACTCCGGGTCGTTGCGGCCGCCGATGATCATCTCCCATCCGGAAGGGACCATTTTTTGAATAAGATAGGGGCCGGTTTTGATGCGTCCGAAGGCATCTGCAAGCATATCCTCATTTTTGATGTTCAACAACACCGCCCTACGCTCTGTTTTATGGAGCACGTCGGGTGAAGCGGTTTTCAGCGCAAGAGGATAACCGATTTCACGGGCCGCATCGAGACCCTCATTTTTATTATTGACGATCCTGTAATCCGCAACATCAAGCCCGTACGCCCTGATCAGATCAAAGACCTTATCAACCCGCAATATACCTGCCGGGAGGGGTGCTATTTGATCCTTTTTTTCATTCAACAGTATCTTCCCTGGATGTCTGCCGGAAGATTCTATTCTATTGTTAAAATGCGTATAGGAATGCCGGAGGGCGCCGAGGGCTTCATCGACATGCATGAAGAGAGGAAAATCGGCGGCCTCCCGCATCTCAAACCAGTCTTCTTTATGTCCGCTCATGCAAAATAACACAGGTTTCCCATATGTTTTTGACAACTCTGCTGTGGAAGAAATAAATATTTTCGTCGGCTCGCTGTCGCGACCCACCGCATAGGAATGGACAACAACAACCCCGTCAACTTTATCTTCTTGGAGGGCTTTTTCTGTTATCTCCAGATAGACATTCAGATCGAAGACATCACCAAGGTCGATGGGATTGGTCCTGCGTATGACACCGGTCCTCGTTTTTTCCGAGAGCATATTAAAAAAGTTTTCAGAAAAAGGTGCCAGCGTAAAACCATGATGATAGACGCTATCCGCCGACAAAACCGCCTGTCCACCGGAGCGGGCAATAATGGCGAGGCTCTGCCCCTTGAGCAGCTTAAGAGAAAATACCTTGAAGGAATCAATCATCTCTTTGAGGTTATCTACGCGATGGACAACGGCCTGTTTCATGGCCTCATCAACAACCCTGTCATCTCCTGCCAGAGCGGATGTGTGGAACCTCGCAATTTCGGTGCTTTCAGGGCTCCTGTTTGACTTTAAAAGAACGACCGGTTTATCTGTCCCTGCGGCAAGGTCCATCAGCCTTCTTCCATTACGTATATTTTCTAGATATATTCCGATCATTTCCGTGGTAGGATCACCGATCAGGTATTCGAGAAAATCATTTTCGTCAAGGGCCAGTTTGTTTCCTATGCTTATCAATTTATTTACACCGAGGTTGGCCATATGGCACAGCATCATGCTGTCATGAAGAATACCGCCGCTTTGCGTGATAATCGATATGGGGCCTTTTTTTGTTTCGTGAGGATAAAGAGGATAAAAAGGCATGGTAAGGCCATTTTCAACATTCACAACGCCCACGCAATTCGGGCCAACAATCTTCATGCCCCATTGCTTGGCTATTTTCAAAATCTCTTCTTCCAGGCCTTCGCGTTCTTCACCAAATTCCGAAAACCCACCTGATTCAATCACAATTCTGCGTATTCCTTTTTTACCGCAGGATTCGAGTGTCTTCGGCAAACCCGGAGCCGGGATAAGAACAACTGCCATATCAGGCACTTCAGGTAATTCACTCACATCGGCAAAGATCTGCCGGCCCATAAGAGAGCCCGGTTTCGATCCGACAAGATATACCTTTTTTTTAAATGCGAAACGATCGAGATTTTCCAGGATGCCTCGGGCGACATTGGAGGGAGAATCAGAGACACCGATGATTACCAGACTATGAGGAGAAAATATTGTTTCCATTTTTGCTCCGAAAGGTTGTATTTATTGGCTTTTACTCTGGTTCGCACACAGGAATATTACAGTTTGATGTATTCCTTCGGTGCGAAATTTTTTTCCATGGTCCATACGCAGGCAGAGGCGTCGGCAACCCGGAAAACCTTGATTAAGCCGTATCCTTCTTTATCTACCAGCGGCTTTAGAAAGGGCCTGGCTTTGATGACTTCTTCTTTGATGTCCTGGCCTTCCAGAAACTCAGCGGTTCCATTAATGCGTATTTGCATACCCTTCGAAGGGCTGTGATAGCAAAGTTCGACTTTCGGGTTCTTTGCGAGCTGTTTGTAAACGTCTTTAGGGGTACTTATCTGGATAAGGATCCCCCGTTCATCCGCTTTGTATGTCCCGATTGCCCGGACCCTCGGTACATCACCTTCAACGGTAGCAAGATAGCAAACCGGATTTTCCCTGATGAATTGCATTATTTCTTCTTTGTTCATTGCTCTCTCCTTTTTTCGGAGGCTCTCCAATTCACGCCTCCTGATATATTTGTTTTCAATACCTCCTANTTTTTTGGGCTTTTATTCTTCTGCCATAATATAAACTTGAATTTTTCATTGAGTGGCATGTCGGGTTTCCTGAAGCAAATCCTCGCGAGGCAAGGAAGCTTGGCCTTTTGTTGTCAAACAAAAGTTCCGAAGCCGAGCGAGAGCGAGTGGAAGTCGCAGGAACTTGAATGAGCGTGTTTGTGAAGGAAATCCCGACATGTCACTCATTCTAATAGCAAATTTAGTATAGTTATTATTTTGAGCGCGACATTGACATAACCGCCTTTAGCTTGTATATATCGTATAGAGTATCTGTGATTTATCTCTGACAGAATTGAATTAATTATCTGGAGGTACTGTATGTCGAACATATTTCAGGATAATTCCTTTTCAATAGGAAGGACGCCTCTCGTCAAACTGAACAAGGTTGTTGACGGCGCGAAGGCAACAGTACTCGCCAAGATTGAAGGAAGAAACCCGGCGTATTCAGTAAAATGCAGAATTGGCGCCGCCATGATATGGGACGCTGAGAAAACAGGCAGATTGAAACCCGGCATGGAGATTATTGAACCTACATCGGGTAATACAGGAATCGCTCTTGCCTTTGTTGCGGCCGCCCGGGGATACAAGCTTACCCTTACCATGCCCGAGACAATGAGTATCGAAAGACGAAAAGTGTTAAAAGCGCTTGGCGCCGGTATCATCCTCACGGAAGGGGCAAAGGGCATGAATGGAGCTGTCACGAAAGCGGAACAGATTGCTAAGAGCGACCCAAGGCGGTTTTTCCTGCCCCAACAGTTCGAAAATCCCGCTAATCCTGCAATACACGAAGCAACAACAGCCGTGGAGATATGGAATGACACAGATGGAAATGTGGATTTCTTTGTTGCCGGTGTCGGCACAGGCGGAACAATTACCGGAGTCACAAGGTATTTCAAACAAACTAAGGGAAAGAAAATAATTTCCGTTGCTGTTGAGCCTATCCATTCCCCGGTCCTCACACAGACAAGAAACGGTGAAGAACTCAAACCTGGTGCGCACAAAATTCAGGGTATCGGCGCGGGTTTTGTTCCAAAGGTGCTTAATCTTTCATTGATTGACCGAATTGAAACGGTGAGTAATGATGAAGCCATTGCAATGGCCCGGCGCCTTGCCGCAGAGGAAGGAATCTTAAGCGGCATATCCTGCGGTGCAGCCGTGCACGTTGCCGTGAAAATCGCTCACGAACCCGAAAGCGCGGGGAAAACCGTTGTTGTCATCCTCCCCGATTCAGGAGAACGATACCTGTCGACAATACTCTTCGAAGGACTTGCTCCGGGTATAGATACTGCCGGAGCCTCGGACACACTTCTTTAGAGAAGTGCTCTGAAAAACACAAAGTTCTAAGCTTTGTTTTTCATCACCAGTTCAGGCTTTTTGAGAAAAACCTGTGTATCCGGCGGCACTGACTCGATAAGCCAGACGTTGCCGCCGACAACTGAACGGGCGCCGATCACTGTTTTGCCGCCGAGAATAGTCGCATTGGCGTAGATAATAACGTCGTCTTCAATTGTAGGATGACGCTTCTTACCTCTTAGAGACACGCATTCATCTTTATCCAGGGAAAGAGCGCCTAATGTCACGCCCTGATACAAACGGACACGATTGCCGATGACTGTCGTTTCGCCGATAACTACACCGGTCCCGTGATCGATAAAGAAACTTTCACCGATAACCACCCCGGGATGTATATCGATTCCTGTATAGCTATGGGCATATTCCGTCATAATCCGTGGAATGAGAGGAACACCATTCATATGTAACCAGTGGGCAATACGATAGACAGTTATCGCAAAAAGGCCCGGATAACAAAAAATGATTTCATCATAATATTTAGCGGCAGGGTCCCCTTCGAGCGCTGCCCGAACATCTTTGGAAAGCATTTCCTGCAGTTCAGGGATAGCGCTTAAAAATTTAAGTGCGATCCGGTTGCTCTGCTCCTCGCAATGTATACACGTCAGGTTGAACCGTATGCAATCGTGGCGAAGAGCATGGGCAACCTGGGTCGACAACGTATCGAAGAAGTCTGTAATTTCACGGCCAAGGTAGTAGTTCGCGTTTATCTCGTCCAACTGTTTACTGGAAAAGAAACCCGGGAAGAGGACAAGGAATGCCTTGTGGACTATATCGATAATCGCCTGCCGTGATGGAATCGGCTCCGGAGCGATGTGATGGAAACGCCCGTTTTTATTGTATTGGGATATGATCCCTTCCACAACCGAAGGAATCTGGGACCGCATCTCCTGAGTCACGGTAATCTCTTCTTTGCAACGGTCTTTTGAATTTTCTTCATCTTTCATAGCTTACCTCCTTTATAGTAAACACACAAAATCAGGTTCTGATTTTCCTTTCTTGTCATTCTGATAATATAATACTTAAATTCCTATAACATCATAAAGTTCATAAATATTTATGCAATACTGCTGTTCAACCTCTTGACACGTTTTACAAGTGGTCTAATAGTTAATAAAAGAACCGGATAAAAAAGGGGGTAATAATAATGAGAAGAACAGCAATATATATCATGGTACTGCTTCTGATCGCGGGTGTTGCCTGGGCAAAGGAATACAAAGCAAATAAAAAGACGGGAGATTTGAATGTCAATATCATAATTGATAAAAATCCCCCTATTATTGGAAAGAACAACCTGGAAATTACCATTACCGATTCTTCCGGCAAGGCTGTGACCGATGCCAAGGTAGCTATGGAGTTGTCCATGCCGGCGATGCCGGGGATGGCCGCCATGAACTACAAATACAACGCGGAGTTGAAGGGGAATGTTTACAAAGCTATTATTGAACCTTCTATGGTCAGTTCCTGGAATCTGGCAATCAAGATTAGCCGTGCCGGTAAGACGGATACGGTGAAACTGACCCTTGATGTACAGTAATCATGACAACAGGAGGTATTCTAATGTTTTCCTTTACACGAGGGACCAGGAATCCCACGAGGCTGACTTTGTTGTCATTGTGGTTCTTACTCTGGCTAATGCCTCTCCCTCTCCTTTATGCCGGCGACAATGAACTGAAGCTCGATGACTTGATTGCCGAAGGATTGAAAAACAATCCCGAGATCGCTGTTGCCCAATCACGGGCGCAGGCAGCCGGCTACCGTATCCCTCAAGTAAAGGCACTGCCGGACCCCATGTTTATGTTCGGTTATCAGAATGAAGGGTTTGAGAAATTCACCATCGGTGAAGCCGAAGGAGCCATGGGCATGTTTACCATTTCTCAGATGTTTCCTTTTCCAGGGAAACAGGGATTGAAAGGGGAAATGGCAGCTAAGGATGCGCAAAGTCTTGCTGCCATGTACCAGGCAAAAAGACTCAACATAGTTTCCAGGATAAAAGAAATCTATTATGATCTGTTTCTCGCTTACAAAAACCTTGATATCCTGAAAGAGAGGGCGGAACTCTTCTCCCGGATCGAGGATGCCGCCACTGCACGCTATTCTTCGGGCATGGGAACACAGCAGGAAGTGGTGATGGCCCAGACTGAGAAGTACATACTTCTCGAAAGGGAAGAAATGCAGAAGCAGAAGGTCCAGACGTTGCAAGGGATGCTCAATGCGGTGGTGGGTAGGCCCGTTGGCGCACCGCTGACAAGACCCGAACAGATACGTTACACATCATTCGAGGGCACGTTTGAAGAAGCTCTGATAAGGGCCGAGAGCCGTTCTCCTGAAATCGTATCGAAAAACAGGATGATCGAGGGGGCGGAGGCAAAGGTGAAGATGGCGAAAAAGGAATATTATCCTGATGTTACCCTGAGCGCAGGCTATTTTCCAAGAACACGTGGAATGATGGATATGTGGAACCTTACTGCCTCGGTCAATCTCCCCATCTTTACCGGGACAAAGCAGAAACAGGCAGTGTTTGAAGCAAATGCCCAGGTGTCCGAAGCCAAACATGAGTTGGAGGTTATACGTTTAATGCTCGCTTCAAGTGTCAGAGAAAACTTCTCCATGCTTCAGGCTACCGACCGGTTGATGAAGCTTTATAAAGAAGGTCTGTTTCAAAAAGCCAATCAGGATGTGCAACTGGCTATTTCCGGTTACGTGGCAGGGAAGATAGAGGCCTTTACCGTCATTGCGCGAGTAAAGAACCTTCTCGATTACGATACCCTTTACTGGCAGCAGTTTGTGGAGCGGGAAAAAGCTATAGC
>JAEAME010002249.1_pt1 | contig 11591 bp, 9 predicted proteins | sample 8958731 | NCBI WGS metagenome assembly JAEAME01 (sample SAMN16933194, study PRJNA681113) | bioreactor sludge metagenome | isolation source: anerobic bioreactor sludge (Control) | place: India:Bengaluru | collected 2018-10-24 | reverse complement strand
CTTAGATAAAATTTCTAAAATCGTCGATTTTTTCTCAGGACCTACGGGACTCCAATGTTTGTTTTTGGTCAATATCCCGGCACTTCGTGCCGGGCTATTTTCACAGCGTCCCTCACGGGACGATCCGCTCTGCGTGTGGAACAATCATTGCCATTAAACAAACCATCGGCTCTGGCAGTGATTCTCGAAAAGGCTTTGCCGTCATACAGTGCGTCCCGGACGCAATGATAATACCCGGCACCGCGAAAGCTGTCTCAAAACTCAGGATTGGACGCTTTTTTGCCCAACCAGGTCCGAAGGATTGGCAGCCCGACCGTAAGGTCGGGATAGAAATACGAAATGATATCGAGCGCCGAGGGTGCGGCACAAAGGCGCCGACAAATAATCGGACACGGTAATGGGACTGATCGCGGGCATCGGGAGCCGGATGGAATAGCATCATGCTGAACGGCGAAGAAATCATAAAAATCGCGTTGGAATCCGGGGCTTCGAACGCCGCAGTCCTGGACACGGCGAAAATTCAGTTTCATGAAGACTTCCGCAAAGCGTGCGAGAAAAATTCCTGCGGAAGATACGATACAAGCTGGATGGGACCGCCGGCTGTCGGCCCCATCTCCGGGCTGATGAAAAAAGCCGCGGATTACCGGCACGGAATGTTGTTTCAAACCATACACGCCGTGGCGAGCAACTTCGACATGAAGGGAATGCTGGCGGCGGCCAAGGCCCACGAAAAGATCTTCAGAATCCTGCTCGACCGCATCAGGCGGGAATTTCCCGATGAAAACATCCTCCCTCTCAGTGCGGGATGCTGCAATCTATGCGAAAAATGCGGCTACCTGACGCAGGAGCCGTGCCGCCACCCTGACCAGGCCGTGTCTTCCGTAGAGGCGTATGGAATTAATGTCATCGCCCTGCAGAAAGCCGCAAGGCTCCCGCATTATCTGGGAAAAGAATCCGTTATCTACGTCGGATTGATCCTGTTCAACAGGTCTCGGCGACAGTCACCATAATTCCTTGGAGTAAACCGCACCTCCGGCAGGGCAAAAAAGGCGTCCCAGCGGGACGCAATGATTATAGCCCGGCACTGCAGAGGCTGCCTCAAAACTCAGGATTTGACGGTTTTTAGCAAAACCAGGCCCGAAGGGCCGGCAGGGAGTAGGCCCGACCGTAAGGTCGGGAAAGGCATACGAAATGGCATCGAGCACCGAAGGTGCGGCACAAGGTGCCGGGATAACCATTTGCGGATAAATGAGGTCCCGTAGGGACGACTGAACAATGTCATCCGTCCCTACGGGACTCCGATGTCGGTCTTCGTTCAACTCCCGGCACTGCGTACCGGGCTATTTTCACAGCGTCCCTGACGGGACGCATCGCATTGCCCATCCTGGGGGCTTCCTGATATCACCCGCTCTGCTGGGGGAGCGTTCATCAGTAATTTCCCTCAATTACCGGATAAATCATACTTCTCGGCGAATTTGGGAATTATGGTGACTGTCACCGAAACTTTTATATGCTAATCTGAAAAACATGGAAAATCTGGTGCTCTACCGCCCGACGCGGCGCGATGTGGTGAGGATGGCGGCTGCTTTCCTGCTTTTGCCTTGCACGGAAAGCGTCCCTGCGTGGGCGAAGCCTCTTCTGATCGAAAACCATTTCAGTCCGCTCAACCGGAAACGTCCCCGGCGCCCGCAGACGCAGTACATCATTCTTCACACTACGGAAGGGGAAGAAGAGGGATCCCTGAGGAAGATAACGCGATATGGAGAAGCGCATTATTGCGTCTCTACGTCGGGCAAGGTATATCGGGTTATCGACAAGTCGAAGATCGCGAAACACACGGGCCGGAGCATGTGGGAGGGAAGAAGCCCGATCGACAACTATTCCATCGGCATCGAAGTCGTGGGGTATCACAACAAGGACATACGAGATGCGCAATACGATGCCCTGAAAGAACTGCTACGGCAGCTGAAAGAGATTTACGGCATCTCGGATGACAGGATCCTCACGCATTCGATGGTGGCTTATGGAAGGCCGAACCGTTTCCATGACAACAACCACCGGGGGCGCAAACGGTGCGGCATGATATTCGGCAATCCCGAGGTGCGTGCGCGCCTGGGTCTGCTTTCGCAGCCGGACCATGATCCGGACGTGCGGGCCGGCCGCCTGAAGGTTGCCGATGCGGCGTTGGAGCGCTATTTGTTCTCCGGCAAGCCGGCAGCAGTCCTCGCTGCTACGGCGGGCAAGGCCGCTTCGGCCGCTGCGGCTGTCATCGAACCGCCGGCAGAATCCAGCAGAATCGACAGCAACTGGACCGCATGGAGTATTGCGCGCGAACGCTACAACCACCCGTCGACCATTTACGTGTTTCCTGATGGCCGTCGCCTGCCGGGCGACAAGATCGAGGACTGGGCGCGGATCCCGACGGGAACGCAAGTGGTTCTCGGCGGGGCGGAAGAAGAGGAGGCTTTCGAGGGATTTCTCGAGATCGGCAAGGACGGCGACACGGCGCGGGCGGTCGCGGGCAAATCTTATACAGCCGCCACGACCATATATTTTTTCCCGGACGGCCTGATTCGCACCGGTGCGGAGCTTAACAGGCGCCGGTCCACGCGGACACTTCTGAAAAAGGCTCCCAAGGGAACACGCATCCTGCTTGGATATGTTTATGGAGGCCACGTCAAAACGAGGAGGCCTCCGTCAAGCATCGCCGGGTCAAAGTGGAATTATCCTTCGACGTTTTACCGATTCTCGGACGGATCCATATTGAGCGGGGACGATATCGACGTAAGCAACATCCCCGCAGGGACCCTCGTCTTTTATCAGCAATAATCGTGTATGCGCGCTGAAGCCCGCATGCTCATGCTTCTGCGGGGCCGTCGTATACCGGACCGATGCCGTAGTGGCTGCCGGCCCATAGCGCGAGCAGCGCCGTCAAACCGGCGATGGCGCGTTTTTCGTCATCGAGGTGAACGACGAGGCCGTGCGTATCCGCGACAAAGCGCAGCCGGCGGAGAACCTTCATCACGGCCTTGGACTCGATCCTGCCGTGCCAATAGGCGATTTGATCCACGATCATTCCTTCGTGACGCCGGAGAAATTCGCCCATGGAAACCACATTTTCGCTCAGCGGATTGCGGGGTTTGCATATGCGCAGCAGGTCCTCCAGGTATTCGTCCCACAGCTGAGCCAGCTCCCTGTTTTCGTGGCGGCGGAGGTACCGGGCGCGCCAGAGGGAAAAATTTGCGCGCACCTGGACGCGGAAATGCGGCGTGAGCGGATACAGGTCGTAGAGAACTTCGGTCTTGCGGGGCTCCTCTTCACTGCGCGTGGAGAATCCCCACATCGTGCCGAGCCGCTTCCATCCGACGATGGTGAGGACGGCGGCGTCTTCGCTGTCGAGCAGCAGAAACTTTCCCTTTTCCTCTTTTACGACGGCAACCCAGTGCTTCCACTGGTGCACGCATAGCAGGCAGGGGATTCCGTCGCGAAGAAAGGCCGTCAACTCGCGCCGCGCGTCGTCGGATTCGTCCAACCGTATCTCTTTCAGATCACAGTTGAACCTCCGCGCCGCGCGCGCCAGGCTGCGCTCGTCGGTGCCGTAGCCGTTCGATCCGGCGATCTTTGTGATTTTGCGCTCGTCGACGAGAATCCCCAGCATGATAAGTGCGTGCTTCAGTGCATACGGGCCGCACTGCCAGAGATTCGGTTGCGCTCGAAATCCCATAACGCTCTGCCTCCGATTCGATACCGCCGACAGAAGATTCCATCAGACCGGGACGGATTTCAACATCTTATTTGCATCCGGACATGGTTCTGGCCGATACTGTTGGCGGGACTTTTTGCCATGAGCGGTGATAATAAATCTGTGCTGGTTTTGTTTAACCAGATAGAAACGGACGAGTACGAAGCGTTGCGGAAAATCGATCCGTCGACGCTGGACTTTACGCCCAGTTATAACATCCATGTGGCGACGGTTCAGGAGGAGTATGACGCGATCGTCAACGCCTTGCGCGCCGAAGGTTTTGATGCGAGCTGCACCAACCTGCATGACGATATCTCCGCGCTGCACCGCCTGATCGCGAAGAAGCCTCCGGACGTCGTTTTCAATCTGGTTGAATTCTTTCACAACGATCTGCAGCGCGAGGGGGCTGTCGCCGCATACTACGAACTGTACCGGGTGCGGTACACGGGAGCATCTTCTTTCTGCCTCGCGCTCTGCAGGCGAAAAGGGCTGACGAAAAGAATTCTAATGCAGCGCGGCCTGGCGACTCCGAAATTTCTGACTCTGGAAAATCCCAAGATCAAACGCAGGCACGGATTGCGCTATCCGCTGATCATCAAACCCTCCTGGCAGGACGGGAGCGCCGGAGTGGAGGCCTGTTCGGTCGTGCATGATTATGCGCATCTGGAGAAGCAGCTTGAAAGCGTGTATCAGCGGTACCAGATGCCGATCCTCGTCGAGGAATTCATTGAAGGGATGGAGCTGCACGTTTCGATCCTGGGCAATGATCCGCCGGTCGTTCTTCCGGTCATCGAATACGACTTTTCAAAGCTTGCGGACGATCATCCGCCGGTGATCACGTACGACATCAAGTGGAATCCGCTGTCTCTGGCGTACCATCGCGTGGACTCGGTCTGCCCGGCGCGCATAGACAAGCAGACGGAGGCGCTGGTCATGGAGAGCGCTCTGCGCGCATATGAGACAACGTATTGCCGGGACTACGCGCGCATCGATATGCGCCTGGGGAGCGACGGGGTGCCGTACATCCTTGAAGTAAATCCAAATCCGGATCTTACCGAAGGGGTTTCGTTCATGGAATCCGCGGAAAAGGCAGGGATGTCGTTCCGCGAAGCATTGCGCCGCATCGTTCAGTTCGCGCTGGATCGTGATCCGTAGTCATATGTTTCCATGATTTTTGGCGGCATGCGAGTAACGGCTTCAGCCGCATGGTTTTCGCTCCAATGCGTTTTTGAGCCTCGAAGAGGCGGCAGAGAGTAGGCCCGACCGTAAGGTCGGGAAAGAAGGATGAATGGAAAGGTGAGCGCCGAAGGTGCGGCACAAAGAGTATCGCACCTTCGGCGCTCGCATAAGACGGAATGCATATCCCGGCCTTACGGCCGGGCCTATTCTGTGGCGGGCCTTCAGCCCTCACGCGTTGGATCGTGATCCGTAATTGTTTTGTTTCTGGCTAGGTATGAAAAGAATCAGAATTTGTCATTTGTTATTTGCGAATGGTTATTTGTCACTTGCTGACTTGCAGGGCTTTACCCTTGGGCAGTCTTGATCGATCGGCCGGTAGTGGAAAAATGACAAATAACCAATCACCAATAACAAATAACCAATATTTTGGAATTTGTCATTTGATTCATTTTTTCTGTTTGGGATCGACAATATGCGCAGTTAATTATGACGCTGCGTGTAGAAAGGTTACGCAGTGGCAATAACGGCATCAAAGCCCGACATAGACAAACTGGAACATCTCGCGCGCATCATTCGGCTGGACATTGTGCAAATGGTCGGCGTGGGACAGCGCGGCCACCTGGGGGGATCGTGCTCGATCGCGGACGTGGTAACGGCGCTGTATTTTTCGAAGATGCGCCACGATCCGAAAAATCCCTCATGGCCCGACCGCGACCGTTTCCTGTTGAGCAAGGGGCACGCCGCTCTCGTTCAATACGCGGCTCTGGCCGAATGCGGCTATTTTCCCAAGGATGAACTGAAGCGCACCAAGCGCCTGGGCTCCATGCTGCAGGGCCATCCCGACGTCAAAAGCACTCCGGGCGTCGAAGCCAATACCGGCTCTCTGGGCCAGGGGCTTTCCATCGCCTGCGGCATCGCGGCGGGACTGAGAATCGACGGGCGCGCGAGCCGCGTGTATTGCGTCGTCGGCGACGGGGAACTGGCGGAAGGCCAGATCTGGGAGGCGGCAATGGCGGCCGCGGCTTTCAAGCTGGACAACCTGGTCGCCATTCTCGACTGCAACGGGCTGCAGGCGATGGGTCAGGTGGCGCAGCGGTTCAATACGAACCCGATTCCCGAAAAATGGCGCGCTTTCGGCTGGCATGTCGCGGAAATCGACGGGCACAACATGGGAGAGATCGTGCGCGTGCTCGACGAAGTCGACGGCGTGAAAGGGAAGCCAAAAATGATAATTGCGCGCACCATCAAAGGCGCCGGCATCCCTTTTGCCGAAAATAGAGTGGAGTTCCACAACGGATTGCTGGACGCCGGGCAGTTCGAGGCTGCCTGCGCGCTGCTCAGCTCCGATCCCGTTGCCCCGAAGGGAAAGAGGGAAAACTAGATGAGGGTCCAGAATCCGCGCGAAGTGTACGGCAGAACGCTGGTCGAGATAGGACGCGAGAATCCGAACGTAGTTGTCCTTGAGGCCGACCTTGGAAAATCCACGATGTCCTGCTATTTCGAGCAGGCGTTCCCGGAGCGCTTTTTCGAAATGGGAATCGCCGAGGCTAACATGACGTCTTTCGCCGCAGGCCTTTCGCTGACCGGCAAGATCCCGTTTACCAATTCCTTCGCGGTATTTGCCGCGGGACGAGCCTTTGATCAGATCCGGCAGGGGATTTGCATCCCGGGGCTCAACGTGCGCATCGTCGGCTCGAGCTGCGGCCTGTCGGACTTCGGCGACGGCTCGACCCACCAGTCGGTCGAAGACGTGGCAATTATGCGGGCAATTCCCAACATGACGGTGCTCGTCCCCGCCGACGGCAACGAAACGCGGACGATGACTCGCGCGCTCGCCGATCTGAAAGGGCCGGCGTACATGCGCATTACGCGCAACGACCTGCCGGATGTGATGCCGGAGAACGAACCGTTCGTGCTGGGGAAACCGCACCTGGTCCGTGAAGGCAGCCACGTCGTCGCGTTTGCCAACGGCCAGATGGTGAGCGCGGCCGTCGCGGCCGCGGATAAACTGGCCGACGCGGGAATTTCGCTGCGCATAGTCAACGTCAGCTCGATGAAGCCCGTGGATAAACCGGCTCTCGCGGCGTTCGCCGATGGGATGAAAGGAGTGGTAACGCTGGAGGAGCATTCGCGGATCGGCGGGCTCGCGTCTCTGATGTCCGAAGTTCTCCAGGGACGGGCGGTTTCTATGAGATCCATAGCCATTGACGACCGGTTCGGACAATCTGCGCACAACTATAACGATCTGTTGCAGGCGTATGGATTGACGCAGGAGAACGTGGCAGAAGCCGTCCGCCAGGTGGCGAGATAATCATTCCATCTGGGCAAACCACCGCATCCGGCGCGGCGAAAAAGGCTTTGCCGTTATGCAGTGCGTCCCGGAACGCTATGATATTAGCCCGCGCAAAACATGTTTTGAACCGGCATCTGACGCGGCAGGAGGGAATCCATGCGATTATCGAACAAGGTGGCTTTGATTACGGGCGGAACCCAGGGACTCGGCGCCGCGATAGCCCGCAGGTTTTGGGAAGAAGGCGCATCGGTATTCATTGCGGACGTCAACAAAACCGATGGCGAAAAAACCGCAGGTTCCATGCAAGGATCGGTGTTCGTGTGGCTGGACGTGACCTCGGAAGAGAGTTGGAAGGCGGCGCTGGCGCAGGTCGTGGCCAAGGCGAAACGCCTGGACGTTCTGGTCAACAATGCAGGCATCAACATCCGCAAAAATATTGAAGAGATGGATGCGGAGAGTTTCGACGCCATGATGGCCGTCAATATCAAAGGGCCGTTTCTCGGCATAAAGCATGTTTTGCCGGTTTTCCGGTCGGGCGGCGGCGGGACAATCCTCAACATGTCGTCCATCTGCGGCCTCGTCGGCCACAAATACACCAATGAAGCATATACGACGACGAAGGGCGCGGTGACTCTGCTGACCAGGTCGATTGCCGCGCGCTATGCCAAGGACAATATCCGCTGCAATTCCGTCCACCCGAGCACTGTGGATACGCCGCTTGTGCAGGCCGTGCTCCGCGATCCGGAGCGTCGGGCAGAGCGGTTTAACGAGGTTCCTCTGGGCAGGCTTGCGACGACGGCCGATGTCGCCAACGCGTTTGTGTTTCTCGCGAGCGACGAAGCGGCCTTCATCAACGGCGTTTCGTTTCCCGTGGACGGCGGCCTCACCGCGTATTGAAGAATGGATGCGCGGCAGCATTTTCAGTCGTCCCTACGGGACTCAATTCAAGAGATATCGTTTGGGTGCAGGTGATCGGATCAATTTGATAAATGCCGTTGATGCGGGAGCATTTTCAGCCGTCCCTACGGGACTCGATCATTGTTTCATGCGCGAATCCCGGCACTTCGTGCCGGGCTATTATCACAGCGTCCCTACGGGACGCAAATCGGGAAACCGCGGCGAAAAGGAACCACCAATGATTTCACGCCCCGTCAGTGGTGGATCGAAGGCGAGGGTAATCGGGGAAATGCATGCAAAACCGCCGTGTCCGGGCGGGATCGAGGCATGCATATGCGCCCCGTTGGGGGCGCAATGATAATAGCCCGGCACGAAGTGCCGGGAAAATGCGGCGAAGAACCAATTGAGTCCCGTAGGGACGAATGACATAACATTTTCACACAGGCTCTGCGAATATGCCGAAAATCAAGGGATTGAGATGGTGGATCATCGGGCTGATCATGCTCGGATCGTGCATCAATTACCTGACGCGCAGCACGCTTTCCGTGGCTGCGCCCACAATTCTTCAGGATCTTAGAATCACCGAAAAAGAGTATTCCTGGATTGTCAGCGCGTTTCAGGGCGCCATCATGCTGCAGCCGATTTGCGGCTATATCATGGACGTGATCGGGCTTCGGACGGGTTTCGCTTTGTTCGCGATCGCCTGGTCTCTCGTGAATATGGCTCACGGAATGGCCAACAGCTGGCAGGTCCTCTCATTCCTGCGCGGCCTGCTCGGATTCAACGAAGGTTCCGCAAATCCGGCGGGCATGAAGGCGACGGCCGAATGGTTTCCGGCAAAGGAGCGCGGGATCGCCGGCGGAATATACAACATCGGCGCATCGGTCGGATCCATGATCGCCCCGGCTCTGGTCGCATGGGCTATCCTGCACTACAACTGGCAGTCGGCATTCCTGATTACGGGCGGCATAGGCCTGGTGTGGGTTGTGTTCTGGTTGATGCTCTACCGGCCGCCGGAAAAACACCCCGCTCTTTCGGACGAAGAGCGGGAACACATATTCTCGGGCCAGGACAAAGCGTTGCGCGGCGACGGCGCTCGTCCTTCGTTTAAAAAAATTCTTGCACAGCGCAATTTCTGGGGAATCGCGATACCGAGATTCCTAGCCGATCCGACGTGGGGGACACTCAGCCAATGGCTGCCGCTTTATTTCAGCAAGGTGCGCCGGTGGAACCTGAACCGGTTTGCCCTTCTCGGGCTGCCGTTTCTGGCGGCCGATTTCGGGAGCGTGTTCGGCGGATTCGTCAGCATGACGCTTCAAAACCGTTTCGGAATGAGCCTGATCAACGCCAGGCGCTGCGCTTTCTGCCTCGGTGCATTCATGATGCTGTTCGTGGGATTTGTCGGATTTGCGGAAAGCTCCTATGCGGCATTGGCGCTTCTGTGCCTGGCAGGATTCGCGCATCAGACGCTTTCGGTGACCGTGATAACGATGTCGACGGATCTATTCAAAAAAAGCGAGGTGGGCACGGTTGCGGGAATGGCCGGAACGTGCGGCAACGCCGGAGTGCTGGTCTTTACACTGCTGATGGGCGGACTTGTTGATGTCGTAGGCTACGCGCCGTTTTTTATCTGCCTCGGCGTGCTGGACGTCGCGGGCGCGATCATTCTGTGGACGGTGGTCCGGGAGCCGAGGAGGTCTTCATGAAAATAAAAAATCCTATTCTTCGCGGATTCAATCCGGATCCGTCGATTGTCCGTGTCGGGGACGACTACTACATTGCGACATCCACATTCGAATGGTATCCGGGAGTCCAGATCCACCACTCGCGGGATCTGGCGCACTGGCGCCTCCTGACGCGCCCTCTGCGGCGGGCGAGCCAGTTGAACATGCTTGGCGATCCCGATTCCTGCGGCGTCTGGGCGCCGTGCCTGAGCCATGACGGCGGGCTTTTTTACCTGGTCTACACCGACGTGAAGCGCTACGGCCGCACAACGCAGAGCGGGGCGGGCGGCGCATCGCTGCGCGACTTTCACAATTACGTCGTCACGAGCCCGAGCATCGAAGGCGACTGGTCCGATCCGGTTTACTTGAACAGCGCCGGCTTCGATCCGTCGCTATTTCATGACGACGACGGACGCAAGTACCTGCTGCAGATGATCTGGGATTTCCGGCCGAGCAGGAACCGCTTCGCCGGAATCGGCCTGCAGGAATATTCGGTCCGGGATCGAAGATTAACCGGGCCGGCGCACAACATATTTCGGGGCACACCGATCGGATTCACCGAAGGTCCGCATCTATACAAACGCAAAGGCTATTACTACCTCATCACCGCGGAAGGCGGGACGGGCTGGGGCCACGCCGTCACGATGGCGCGGTCGCGTTCATTGACGGGGCCATACGAGCTTCATCCCGACGTGCACATCCTGACGTCGCGAAGCCGGCCGGACGCCGAGTTGCAGCGCGCCGGGCACGCGGATCTCGTCGAGACGCAGACCGGCGAGGTCTGCATGGTGCATCTCTGTGGCCGGCCGATTCAAAGCCGGGGCCGGTGCACACTGGGGCGGGAAACCGCGATCCAGCGCATGGTATGGTGCGACGACGGCTGGTTGCGGACGGCGGACGGCGAGGGCGTGCCGCGCGTCGAGGTCGACGCTCCGGCGCTGCAGCCGCATGTTTTCGCGGCAGCGCCGGCGCGCGAAGACTTCGATCAGGATCAGCTGCCGGCCGATTTTCAGTGGCTGCGCTCGCCCTGGCCGGAGGAGTTGTTCAGCTTGTCAGCGCGTCGCGGGCACCTGCGCCTGTACGGAGCCGAAACGATCGGAAGCGCGTTCCGCCAAGCCCTGGTGGCGCGCCGGCAGCAGTCCCACTGCTACAGCGCGGCCACGGTGATCGATTTCGAGCCGGAGCGGTTCCAGCAGATGGCGGGCCTGGTCTGCTATTACAACAGCTCCAAGTTTCATTACCTCTACGTCTCGCGCGACGAGGCGCTGGAACGGCATGTGCGTGTGATGTCGTGCCTCCCTGACGCGGTGCAATCGGATGTATTCGGCGAGCCTGTCCCGATTCCGGACGGCGTGCGCGTGCATTTGCGCGTGGAAGTGGATTACGAGCGCCTGTGGTTTGCCTTTCGCATTGAGGGAAGGGAATGGCGATGGATGCCGGGTCCTCTGGACGCGAGCATTTTATCGGATGAGGCCGGCCCGCCGGGAAATCCGAATTTTACGGGAGCGTTTGTGGGCATGTGTTGCCAGGACACGGCAGGAACGCGCTGTCCCGCCGATTTCGATTATTTCGAATACCGCGACCGCGAGTATGTGATCGATCCGACTCGCGCCTGAACATGTGGGTGCTGAGGCTCTCCAGCGATTCATTCAGCCGTCCCTACGTCCCGGCACTGCGTGCCGGGAACTGGAGTTTATACGCTTTATGTCCTGAAAGGACATCGTCTCAAAGCCCAGGGTTGAGCGTTTTTTGCGCT
>JAEAME010002244.1_pt1 | contig 11591 bp, 9 predicted proteins | sample 8958731 | NCBI WGS metagenome assembly JAEAME01 (sample SAMN16933194, study PRJNA681113) | bioreactor sludge metagenome | isolation source: anerobic bioreactor sludge (Control) | place: India:Bengaluru | collected 2018-10-24 | reverse complement strand
CGCTTTACTTTGAATAACCTGCCGAAGCTACTTGATCTCGTGTGCCCCGCCCGGTCGAGTGGGAAATTCGATCGAGTTGTCTTCTGTGAACAGTTTATCCCAGACGATGCCTTCCAACTCATCGAGTGATACACCGCTCACCGAGAGCGCGAACTCTCGATTCTGGACTTGTGGCTGCAGCAAGAAATCCCACCGTTCCCCATAGAACGACCAGATGAAGACGAACAAGTCGGCAGGCGAGGCTGAAGTCAGGCGTAGGCAGATCGGTGTGGTGGACGGATCAAGCAAACGGGGCTGGGACAAGATTGGAATGCCGCCCACTCGCACATCCCCATCCCTTCGGGAGGCACTCCGCAGCAAGTCCAGAAGGATGAACTGCCCGGTCTTTCCCGGATGGATCGACTCCGCTGGAAAAACGATCAATTCCGTTTTCAGTCCGCTCTTCAGCATTATCTCCCTGAGGGCGATCGTCTTGTCGGTCAGGAGAACCTGTTGCTGCAGAATCCGGGCCACTTCAAACCACGTCCAGGTCGCTCCCATTTTCGGCGGATCTTGAGGCGGTTTGGCGTAGCAACCGCATGAGCAAGGAGGCGGATCACAGGTACAGTATGCATGGGGCGTGGGTGGTACGCAGTGAGCGGAACAACTGCAGCCTTGCCCGCTGCAACTGCAGTCCGCATCACCGAATGCAGTTCCGACGCAAACGGTGAGAAGAAATACACTGAAGACACAAACAGAATATTTCAACATTTTACACCCCCTAAATATATTTTTAGTGTAACAAAAATAACTACAACTGTCAAGGCGATCCACTTCGGTAAATTATTGTGCCACAGCTCTATGTATCATCTTCAAAATGTCCGGATAGGGGGCGGCGATGCCGCGGAGCATGTCCAACTCCGGCTTCACGTCGTAGCCCCCCTCGAGCAGCGCGGCCACGTTGTCCGCCCGGTTGAAGAGCACCGCCATCATCATGGGCGTGGCGCCTCCCTTGGCCTTCACATCGGTGCGGGCGCCGGCTTTGAGCAGGGCGCGCACCGCCGCCGCTTCGCAGTACTGGGCGGCATGGAGAATGGGCGGTGCGTTGTTGCTGTCGGCCCGGTTCACATCGGCGCCGGCGGCGATGAGATCCGCAACCAGTGCGGTCTGAATGGCGGACTTCTTGCCATACTGGCGGAAGGTCACAAAGAGCAGCGGCGTGGCGCCGTCGTGCGCCCGCGGCTGGTTCGGGCTCACCCCCGCCGTCAGCAGCAGCCGCACCGTCTCGGCGTCATCGTCCATGAGCGCCCGCCAGAGCGCATCCTGGGAGGGGGGCAGGCCCCGCGTCTCCAAAGTCGCCATCGCCTCCGCCCGGCTCGGCATCGGCCGGACGGGTGCGCGCGCCGGTGCCGCTTCGGCGGGCGGCCGGGACGGCCTGACTTCCGCAGGCGGCCGGCTGCCGCCGGCTCCCGTCGCCTCCCGGAGGATCTTCTCAACCTCCGGCCGGCCCACCGCGTCCTTCAGCAGCCGGTCGCGCTCCGCGGCCACCGGGTAACCGCGGGCCACGAGCAGGCGGACCACGTCCGTCTTTGACAGGGCGATGGCCGCATCCATGAGCGCCTGGCCGGCGGTCCGTCCTCTCTGACCCGAGGGCGCATCCAGCCGGGCGCCGGCATCGAGCAGCGCCCCCGCGATGTCGGCGCAGCAATACACCCGGGCCAGAGCGGTTCCGCCGGCCTGCCGTGACACGCGGTTGGCGTCGGCGCCCCGCCGGAGGAGCTCCTTCACCGCGGCCCGCTGGCCGTCGCTCAGATCACCCCCCAGCATCTCCAGGAGCAGGGTGTCGCCGGTTGACGGATTGGGCGTGTCGGGCAGCATACCCGCATCCAGGTACCGGATCACATTGCCGGCGTTCATGAGGGCGCCGGTGAAGAACCAATCCGGCGTGAAATGCAATCCCTCGGCCCGAAGCTGCTTGCGGAGTTTGCGCTGCGCCGGCGTGGCGGCAGCCTCGGCGGCTGCCTCCCAGCCCGGCTTCACGGCGGCATGGAACTCGCCGCTGAACGACCAAGTCCGGCCGTTGGTCTGCTGAGGTTTTCGTGTGAACACCCGCCCGTTCACCGCACCAGCGGTCCGGGTGGCCGCGACGTCCCAGTCGCTGCACACCGCGCAGCCCGTGCTCAGCGAGGGGTGGGCCACGTTCCACCCCTCGGGCCGGCCCTCGCCGGTGAGCGAGAAATGGAGTCCGTGCGCCTGGCCGGCGTTGGCCAGGAGCTCATGGAGCGGGATGCCCCGGTCCAGCAGCTCCACCGAGAGCGGCCGGTCGGTGAGGAGCACCGCCAGCTCTTCGACGCTGTCCATATTCAGCTCCACCCGAGCGTACGCGTGGACCAGCCGGATGGCCTGCCCGTCCACGGTGAGGGTCACGTCGGCCCGCCCCGGGGGCGGCGCCGCCGCGAGCCCCGCCGCCAGGTTGAGTGTTACGAGCAGCGCGATGATGTGCAACCGGATTGCGGTCATGGTCGCCTCCATCAGATCGGGATCAATCGAAAGCCGAACGCTCGCCACTTGATTGTCGTTGCATTCAGTATATATGAATCGACCGGTTTCCAACCAGAGCCGAAGCGAGGCCCGCCGTCCAGAAAGCGCTTGGACCGACTTCGTTCTTATGCTGAAATGGACCGTATCATCCACGGGGAGGCATGATCCATGCAGGTGTTGTACCTCAATTCCGACCAGCTGGGCACCGGCGACGCAGAGCTCGGCCGAAAGCTGCTGCAGGGCTTCTTGAAGAAAATCGTGGACTCCGAGATTCCCCTCGACTTCGTGGTCTGCGTCAACTCCGGTGTCTTCCTCACCACCGCCGACGGCGAGGCGCTGGAGAGCATCCGCGCCCTCGAATCGCGCGGGGCGAAGGTGGCCTCCTGCGGCACCTGCCTGGACCACTATGGCCGCCGCGCGGCGCTGCGCGTCGGCGTCGTCGGCGCCATGGCCGAGACCGTGGAGCTGCTCGCCTCCGCCACCCGCGTCATCCGACCTTAACGAATTTTCGAAATCGTGCTCGCAATCGTCATCGAGGCTCGACGCTCGGGTCTCGATGCTCGTTTCCGATTATCGGACATCGGGCATCGGACCAGTGACCAGGGTTCTGGATCGAAGAATTCAGCTCCTAATACTCATTCACCCATGCACCGATTCACCGATTCACCTTGAGCCCCGAGCACGATTACGATGGCGATTACGAGCACGAGCATAGGCAAGGCGGATTGGGAGGTCATCCGGAGAAATCTGCTGCCAATCCGCCATCGCTCACATATAATGTCACCGCTTGCGGATGCCAAATCCCCGGCCGAGATTGAAAGCCAAGCTGTTTGACCCAATATCAAGGAGGATCCCATGATTCGAACCGTCACCGTGTGCCTCGTGCTGATGCTGCTGGCCGTGCCGTTTCTGGCGGCCGACACCGCTTCGTCCAAGCCGGCGGACGACTGGCAGATTCTGCGCGACAAGTTGAAGGCGGACAAGAAGCTTTTGGTGGCCGAGAACCTGACGATGACCACCGAGCAGGCCCGGGCGTTTTGGCCCATCTACGACGCTTACCAGGCGGACCTGACCAAGATCAACGAGCGGATCAAGAAACTGGTCCTCGCCTACGCCGACGTCTGGAACAAGGGCGCCGTAAAGGACGCGGACGCCAAAAAGTTGATCGGCGAAGCCATGGCCATCGAGGAGGCGGAACTTCACATGAAGAAGACCTTCCTGCCCAAGTTCGAAGCCGTGCTCCCGGCCACGCAGGTGATGCGCTATTTCCAGATGGAGAACAAGATCCGAACGCTGGTCCGGCTGGACCTGGCCGCCAACATTCCCCTGGCCGATTGAGCCGTTCCTCCCGACCGGCCGACCGCACCGGCGGCCGGCCGGCCGGGATCTCCCCGCCTCTCATCACCTCTCCCTACCTCGTGAAACCGCCAGATTCAGGCACACCATACTCCTCGTGACCAGCGGAGCGCGGCGCTTAGCCGTTGAACCCGGCGGGACGGACCGCTACAATGCAGACATGAGGACACCTCCCGACGGCCAGCTGTCCGGACGGACGGACGAGCCTAACCTGCCCGAATCCGGGCAGGAGCTGTTCACGGTGACACCGGAATGCGGCGACCGCTACGCATATCCCGGCGGCGAGGCGGCATCGGCCGAGCTGGCCCGCGGAGGGATCGGCCGGATCCTGCTGGTGCACGACCGGCACCTGGGTCGCGAGATCGTGCTCAAGGAGCTGCTCGGCGAGTTCGCGGTGAACCGCGACACGCTTTCCGCGTCCGGGGCCGGCACCGCCGGTACCGCGCCGCTCACCGTCGTCCGTTTCCTGCGCGAGGCGCGGGTCACCGGCCAGCTGGAGCACCCCAGCATCGTCCCGGTCTACGAGTTGGGCATCCGGGCCGACGGCACCCTGTACTACACGATGAAACGAGTCCGCGGCCGGACCATGACCCAGGCGTTGCAGGCATGCGAGACCTTGGCCGACCGACTGCATCTCCTGTCCCATTTCACCGACCTCTGCCAGGCGATCGCCTACGCCCACAGCCGCGGCGTGATCCACCGCGACATCAAACCCGACAACGTCATGCTCGGCGAATTCGGCGAGACGGTGGTGCTGGACTGGGGTCTGGCCAAGGTGAAAGGCAAGAAGGACATCCACCGCCAGGAGATGTCGCGGGACATGCAGGCCCTGCAGGACGGCCGCGAGGGCATCACCCTTGACGGCGCCGTGGTAGGCACTCCCTACTACATGTCGCCGGAACAGGCCGAGGGCCACCTCGACCAGCTCGACGAGCGCTCCGACGTCTGGGCCCTGGGCGCGGTGCTCTACGAGATTCTCATCGGCCGGCGGCTGTTCAGCGGCGAGTTCCCCGTCCAGATCATCTTCGAGGTGATGCAGGGCCGCTTCACTCCGCCCCGCCAGCTTGAGCCGTCCGTCCCGGCCGAGCTCGAGTCGATTTGTCTCAAGGCCCTCCAGCGCGATCCCGCCGACCGATACGCCTCGGCCCAGGAGCTGGCACGGGAAATCCAGTCCTTCCAGAGCGGCGCGCGCGTCATCGCCCACGAGTACACGTCGTGGCAGCACCTCCGCCGCTTCGCCGCCAAGAACAAGCCGGCCATCATCGCCGCCGGCGTGATCCTCGGCGTGATTCTGGTCGCGCTGATCCTGCTCGGCACCGCCAACGCCCGCCTGCGCGAGGCCCGTGCCCGGGAGCACCAGGAGCATCTGCTGGCCAATTACCATATCGCTCAGGGTTTCAACGAGAAGGCCGCCGAGTTGCTCGAGGAGCAGCAGTATCTGGCGGCCCGGGTGTTCGCCGCCGCATCGGTGCTGCACAATCCGGCCAATCCGGCGGGGCCGTTCGCCTCGGCGGCATTTGCGCGGAACCAGGCGGAGAGCGTGCGGTTGCAGGTCATGGCCCGGTCCCGGGTATTCCAGGCCCGGACGGGCGCGCGGCTGGAGCACAGCCGGACACTCGATGCCGGGACGCCGCTGCTGGCCGCCGCGGTTTCACCGGACGGCCGCTGGGTGGCCGCGTTGGGCGACGACCAGGCCGTCCGGGTCTGGGAGGCGGCCTCCGGCCGGCTGGCGCATACCCTGCGCGGATTCCGCCGGGGCCCCCGCGGTCTCACCTTCTCACCCGATAGCCGACGGTTGATCGCCGCCGGCGTGTCGGCCGAAATCCACGCCTGGGATCTGCCGTCAGGCGAGGAAGCGTTGGCGGCAACCGGCCCACCGGGTACCATATTCGACATTGTCTACGCTCCGGACGGGCGATCCTTTTTCACCGCCGAGGCGGCGGGAACGATCGGCATCTGGGATGCCGCCACGGGTCGGCGGCGGGGCGCCCTGACCGGCCACGGCGCGCCGGTCCTATCCCTGGCCATCGCCGACGACGGCCGCCGCCTGGCCTCGGCGGGACGGGACCGGGTCATCCGTCTCTGGTCGCTTCCCGGCGGGAGATCCGAGCGGGTGCTGCACGGCCACCAGGGCGTGGTGCGCGGCGTGGCGCTTTCGCCCGACGGCACGCGCTTGGCCTCGGTCAGCTCCGACAAGACCCTCCGGATCTGGGAAACCTCCACCGGCCGGCTGCTCTTCACCGGCGAGCAATTTGCCGACGAGGTGCTCACCGTCGCCTTCTCCCCCGACGGCCGCACGGTGGCCGCGGGCGCCTGGAACGCGGTCACCAGCCTCTGGGACGCCCGGTCCGGCCGGCTGCTCCTGCAGGTGACCAGCCACGCCCAGGCTGTCTGGGATGCGGTCTTCACGCCGGACGGCCGGGAGCTGCTCACCTTCGGCGAGGACGGCCGCATGCAGGCGTGGAGCGTCCGGCCGGGGCCACCCGCCTATGTCGCTCCGGGGCAGGAGTACATCTGGTCCATCAGTTTTTCGCCCGACGGACGACTGGCCGCCGTTGCCGGCAACGACGGCGACCTCCGGATCTACGAAGCCGCCTCCGGCCAGTTACTGCGCACCCTGACCGCCAGCCGGGACATCATCGCCGACATCCAGTTTTCACCTGACGGCCGGTCACTGGCCGCCTCCGGTTACGATGGCACCATCCGGATCTGGGATCCGGAATCCGGTCGTCTGGTCCGCTCCTGGCTGGCCCACAAGTCTCTGGTCCAGAAGCTGGCCTTCTCGCCGGACGGTGCCGAACTGGCTTCCGCCAGCAGCGATTCGACCACCCGGATCTGGCACCCGGCCACGGGCCAACCGCTGCGCACCCTCGAGCCGAAGAGCGGACCGGTGCGCGGTCTGGCCTACTCACCCGACGGGCGCCTCATCGCCACCGCCAGCAACAAGGGCGCCCTGGATCTGTGGGACTCCCGGACCGGCTCGACCACCGGGCGGATCACCGTGAGCGACGCCGACCTCTTCGCCGCGGCCTTCTCGGCCGACGGCCGCTGGCTGGCGGTGGCCGATTTCGCCGACCGGCTGGCGCTGGTGGACATGAAGTCCCGGCTGGTCGTCCGCAATCTCGCCTGGACGAGCGGCGGGGTGAACCGGCTGGCCTTCGCCCCGGACTCACAGCGGCTGGCTGCCGCTGGCAACGACGGCGCCACCGCCGTCTGGTCGCTGGACGGCGGTACGCCCGACGTGGTGATCAGCAGCCGCCAGAGCGTCATGGGCATCGCCTTCACCCCGGACGGCCGGTCGCTGGCGGTGGGCGACGTCGAAACGGGCCGCATCTACCCGCTGGACTTCACCCATTTGGGCGATCCGCCCCGGCGCCAGCTCCGCGCGGCGGAGTCCGCCGCGGGCGTCGTCCTCGACGGCTTCAACCTGACGCTGCGACCGGCCGGACGCTGATTCCGACCTCCTGTGTCGTACCGGGATCAGCTTTCGCGGAATTGGAATACGCATGCTCCCGCTGGCATCCAACATCGGGGCGGTTCACTCCGATCCGGCGGAAACCCAGATATTGTTTAAGGAGCCGGTTTGATGAAAAAGATCACCCTGTTTTCAGCCCTCCTGCTGGCCGGCCTGGTGGGTTCCCAGCTGCTGCCGGCCTGGCTGGGACCGGCCTACGCCCCCCTGGCGGAAGCGGTGCGCTTCCTCACCATGTTCGGCCTGGCGTTCATCATGATCCACGTGGGCTACGAGTTCGAACTGGACCAGACCCAGGTGCGCGCGCTCGGCAAAGATTACGGCGTCGCGATGACCACGGCGGCGTTTCCCTGGATCATCGCCACCATCTATTTCATGTACCTCCTGCTGCCCGCCGCCGAGTGGGGAAGCTGGACGACGTGGAAGGAGCTGATCCTGGCGGGGCGGTTCGCCGCTCCCACGGCCACGGGCATCCTGTTCTCCATGATGGCCGCGGCGGGTCTGTCGGCCACCTGGGTCTTCCGCAAGACCCGCATCCTGGCCATCTTTGACGATCTGGACACGGTCCTGCTCATGATCCCCCTCAAGATGCTCATGATCGGCTTGGCCTGGCAGCTGGGCTTCATCGTGGTGGTGATGGCTATCCTCCTGGTCGTGGGCTGGCGGTGGCTGCACCGGGTGAGGTTGCCGGTGAGCTGGCCGTGGGTCCTGGGCTATGCGCTCGCCATCGCCGCCGCCAGCGAATTCATCTACCAGTTCACCAAGCTGCTCGATGACAACGTCCCGGTGCACATCGAGGTGCTGCTGCCGGCGTTCGTCCTGGGCTGCGTGATCCAGCGGCCGGCGGGGTGCGACCCCCACTGCGACGACGCCCGCGAGGGCCATCAGGAAGGGCCCGAGTCGCCCGTGGAACAGCGCGTGTCCACCATCGTGTCCGCGGTCTTCATGATCCTGGTGGGCTTGAGCATGCCCGTGTTCGTCGGGTCGGCGGCGCTGGCGCCGGCCGGCGGCGTCGCCACCGTGACCGCCGCCCAGCCGCCTCTGTCGCCGGGCGCCCTGGTGCTGCACGTGGTCGCGCTCACCCTGCTCATCAACATCGGCAAGCTGTTCCCGGCCTTCTGTTACCGGCGGGAGGCGCACTGGCGGGAGCGCCTGGCGGTGGCCGTCGGCATGTGCCCCCGTGGCGAGGTGGGCGCCGGAATCATTCTTTTGAGCCTGAGCTACGGCATCGGCGGTCCCGTCGTGGCCGTGGCGGTGCTCAGCCTGGCCCTGAACCTCGTGCTGACGCCCGTGTTCGTAGCCGCTGTCAATCACCTGGTCCGCACCGCGCCGCCCGGGCTCGCCTAACGGGGGCGGCGCCGCAATTCCGGCTTCAGTTTTGCCGTCCGCCCGGCTACAATAGCGGGACACACCGCGTCACCGGGAGAACGGACATGAGCCACACGCTGCTGCGAACCAAACCCATCCAGACGCTGCTGGCGGACACCCAGGACGAACACCACAGTCTCAAGAAGTCGCTCCGTGCCGTCGACCTCATCGCCATCGGCATCGGCTGCATCATCGGGGTGGGCATCTTCGTGCTGCCGGGCGTCCAGGCCGCCCACAACGCCGGCCCGGGCATCATCCTGTCGTTCGCCATCGCTGCGGCGGCCTGCGCCTGCAGCGCGCTGTGCTACGCCGAGCTGGCCGCCATGATCCCGGTGGCCGGCAGCGCCTACACCTACGGCTACGCCACCCTGGGCGAGATATTCGCCTGGATCATCGGCTGGGACCTGATCCTGGAGTACATGGTGGCGGCGATCCTGGTCTCCACCGGCTGGAGCGCCTACTTCGTGAACATGCTCAGCGCGGGAGTCGGAGTCCACCTCCCGGCTGCGTACACCGCCTCGCCGTGGGACAAGACCCCCGGCCTGTTCAACCTGCCGGCGGTGGCCATCGTGCTGCTGCTCACGTTCCTCCTGGTGCGCGGCATCAAGGAGAGCTCCCGGGTGAACCTGTTCATCGTCATCCTGAAGATCGCCGTCATCCTCTTCTTCATCCTGCTCACCGTCTGGCACGTGGATCCGGCCAAGTGGAGCCCGTTCATGCCGTTCGGATTCACCGGGGTCATGACCGCCGCAGCTATCGTCTTTCTGGCCTTCGTGGGCTTCGACGCGGTGAGCACCACCGCCGAGGAGGCGATCAATCCCCAGCGGGACATGCCCATCGGGATCATGGGCTCCCTGGCCGTCGCCACGGTCCTGTACATGGCCGTCTCCGCCATCATGACCGGGGTCGTGCCCTACCAGGACCTGGGCGTCGCTGATCCGGTGGCGCTGGTGCTGAACCGCCTGGACCTGCCGTGGGCCAGCGCCCTGGTGAGCGTCGGGGCCATCGCCGGCATCACCAGCGTGCTGCTGGTGCTGCTCATGGGCCAGCCGCGGATCCTGTTCGCCATGTCGCGGGACCAGCTCCTGCCGCCGTTCCTGTCCAACGTCCACCGGCGCTTCAAGACGCCGTGGGTCACCACCCTGATCACGGGCGGCATCGTGGCGGTGTTCGCGGCGCTGACGCCCATCGACGTGTCGTCGGAGTTGTGCTCCATCGGCACGCTGTTCGCGTTCATCATCGTCTGCGCCGGCGTGCTGGTGCTGCGCTACACCCGCAAGGACCTGCCCCGCCCCTTCCGCGTGCCGCTCTTCCCGGTGCTGCCGGCGCTGGGCATCGTGCTGTGCGCGTATCTCACCTGGTGGCGGTTCCTGGGGTGGATGGTTATCGGCCTGCTGATCTACTTCCTGTACAGCATCCGCTCCAGCCGCCTGAACCAGGAGGGCGTCGCGGCGGCGCCGGAGCCCAAGTAGACGCGGCGGCGGACTGGGTACCCGTCGCACCGCGCTGGGAGGTCACCGCATGGATCCCGTCTGGGCCAAGCTCAATTACAAGGGGCACGCTCCGGTGCTGGCGCTGAACGCGCCGGACAGCTTCCGGCCGCGGCTGGCCGACTTGGGCTCCGTCCGGGTGGATCGCCGGCCGGCGGCCGGCGCGGTGTATCCGTTCGCCCTGGTGTTTGTCACCGCCTGCGCCGATGTGGCCGCGCTGGCCCCGCCCGTGGCCGCCGCCATGGGTTCCGACGCGGTGCTGTGGTTTGCGTATCCGAAGAAGACATCCAGGATTTACACCTCGGACCTCTCCCGCGACGTCGGCTGGCAGCCGCTGGGTGACCTCGGCTTCGAGGCCGTCCGGCAGGTGGCCATCGACGACGACTGGTCGGCGCTCCGGTTCCGCCCGGCGGTGGCGATCCGAACGCTGCGACGCGACGCGTCCCGTGGATGGGAGGGAGTGAGGACCGACCACTTCAAGGGGGAATGAAGGTTTGAAGGTTTGAAGGTTTGAAGGTTTCGCAGAACCTTTCAACATTCCAACCTTCAATCTTTCCAACAGTCCCCGGATGGTTCCGGCCGCCGCATTTCTCCCTACGGCCAGAGGAACCGCTTGAGCACCGTGAACGCCCGGTCCACGTGGCGTTTTTCCAGGATCAGCGTCAGCTCGGTGTACGTGGACACCACCTCCACGACGTTGATGCCCGCCCATAGCAACTGCTTGAGGATGCGTAATACACGCCCGGCATCCCCACCACCTTGGGCGTGTAGCGGATCCCCACCGCAGCCAGTCCCGGCAGTCGCGACACGCGCCGCTCCCCGGCGAAGATCGCTTCCACCCGCTTCTCCAGACCGCCGGCCGCCAGCACCGTCACCTCGTGCACCCCCTGGGTGACCGCGAGGAACGCGTCGCCGCCGCGGGTCGTCTCGCGGAGCAGGCGTTGGAGGCAGCCGGCGATGCCCGGCGAGTTGAGATAGGTGAACTCAGCGATGTTGGAGCGCACGGTGATGTCGCGGATCTGGCGGAGGATCCCTTTGGCGTCTCCCGGCGGCCCGGCCAGGCGGGGCGCATCCGGATTCTCCTGAAACATCCTGGCCAGGCGGGGCGCCAGCCGCTTGAGGGCCATGACGATGGCCCCCTCGCCCGCCGGCTTGAGGGTTTCCGCCGCCACTTGCGGCCCGATGAGACGGGCCACCGCCGACAGGTTCAGGATGCCCTGCGCCAACCCCTCGCCGAGGAGCGGCGATTCTCGGACGATACGTTCCACGACTGCGGCGATTGGAATCATGTTAAATATTTAACACTATATACTATTTTAGTCAAATATAACCAAAAATTTTATTTCGCCGTTTTACGGCCCTACACTGGCCCCCAGCTTCGCAAT
>JAEAME010002216.1_pt1 | contig 11595 bp, 14 predicted proteins | sample 8958731 | NCBI WGS metagenome assembly JAEAME01 (sample SAMN16933194, study PRJNA681113) | bioreactor sludge metagenome | isolation source: anerobic bioreactor sludge (Control) | place: India:Bengaluru | collected 2018-10-24 | reverse complement strand
ACCTCGTCAACTGTGCCTGGCGGCACAGTCCATGCGCTATTCTCCCTCGCTATCTCGCTCTGGTGAGTTTCGCTGGTGCGCACCTCCTTTGCCCGTCGTGCGGGCGGCCCGGATACCGGCATGGAGACGGTCCGGTATCCGGATTCGCAATCGCATCAAATCCGGAGACTAACGCTCCGCGTCACCCGGCGAGCTTTTTGAACTCGCTCTTGGCCGCGCCACAGACCGGGCACGTCCAGTCATCGGGAATATCCTCGAAGGCGGTGCCGGGCTTGATTCCGCCGTCCGGATCGCCGACAGCCGGGTCATACACATAGCCGCAGACCGTGCACTCCCACCTGGCCAACTGTGTGGCGGCTGGCTTGGGCTCTTCCGCCTTTGGCTCCTCCTTGATGTAGGTAGGCGCCGTCTTGGGCGACTTGCCGCCTTTGACCAGGTGGTAGTAAGCATAGGTCATCGGCTCGGCCTTTTCGTCGAGAATCTCCGCGTCCAGCACCTTGGCAAGGTAAAGAGTGTGCGTCTCGGCCTCCATGCTGGCCACGACTTCGGCCTCGTAGTAGGCGAGCGCATGGTCCAGCACAACCGGCGCTCCGGTCACGCCCACCTTGTAATTGACGCCGTCGTACTTGTATCCATCGCGCCCGGACTTGAAGCCGAAGCGGCCGATGAACTCCATGGGCGTCGCGGTGGAGAGAACCGAAACGGTCACTACCTTGCTGGCCTCAATGAACTCGTGGGTGAGGTTCTTCTTGTTGATACACAGAGCGATCATCGCGGGCTCCGATGTCGTCTGAACAATCGTGTTGGCGATCTGCCCGTTGAACTTGCCATCCTTCCTGGAGCTCACCACGTACATGCCGTAGCTGATCTTGTGCAATGCTTTTGGATTCATCCCACACCCCTTGTGAGCACGATTGTACTGGTTCCCATGGCAACACCACGGGCGGATGGGTAGATTCTACCACTGCCGGACCGTTGGGTCAAATCACCCCGGGCGCAACCCCTCCAGAGGGGGTATGGACCCCGCCAAAGGGGGTATAGACCGTCGGCCTAGAACACCAGCTCGGTCCCGGCAACGCAGGGCGCCACGCGCTCCCCGAAGGCCACGGCCAGAGCGATCTGGGCGGGCCGTCCCGTGCAGTGATTGGGGTAGAGACGCGGGCTACCGTAGCCGCGCAACGCCTCCACGATATGCTGCATCTGTTCGCCGGCCGGATCGACCAGATGGGTCCCGCCGACCACGGCGACAACCGGCTGCCGGAAAGTGGAGTCTACATGGTGCAGGGTGTTCAGCAAGCCGGCATGGCAGCAACCACACAACAGAACCAATCCCCCCGGCACCTGCAACACGAGGGACATATCATCGCGATAGGGATCGGCAACAAGCTGATCCCGCTCCAGAACAAAATGGTGCGCGCTGCCGCCTTGAGGCTCCGGGCGGTCGACGATCTCGCCTGTTGTGTATACCCCCGGCAGGATCTCCTGCCGCTCGCGGCAGAGGCGCATCTCGGTGCGGCGCTGCAACTCCGCGGAGGTCATGACCAGCCCGATGTTATCCAGCCGGGTCTCGCGGCGCGAGAATCGCTCGCGAAAGAGGTCGGGGTGCGCGTAGAGCGGGAGGCGCCCCACCTGCGGTAGCAGTGCGTACAGCCCGCCGGTGTGATCCCGATGGGCATGGCTCAAGGCCAGGGCGGAGATCCGGGCCGGCGAGAGGCCGGCGACCTCTAGGTTGTGCATCAAGACCGTGCCGCTCTGGCCGGTATCGAACAGCACACAGCCAGCGTCGGTCTCTACCCAGAACGCCAGGCCATGCTCGCCCCAGAAGCGAGATCCTGACAGCACCGCATTGTCAACCAGACAGCGTACCTTCATTGGCAACCCTTTCTCTTTGCGCGGGCCGACGATGGCGCACCTGAGCCCCGGTGCGGCAGTGGCGGCCCTTGACTCAGAGCAGCATCACCTTCTGCACCTCAATGGTCTGAGTCCCTGCACGAATGACGCCGGCAGCCTTGAGCAGCACGAGCAGCAGCCACAGAACAGGCAGCGCCAGGAGGGAAATCACGAGACATACCGCCAACAGCGGCAGGAACAGCACCAGTGCTGCGGCAACCGGCACATAGGGCGTCACCGGTCTCATGAGCTGCTTCAGCTCTTCGGTGAGCAACTGCTCCGCATAGCTGCGCACGGTGTCGTAAACCTGCTCCTGGACAAGCGCGGGAAATGGAGCCGCAGCACGAGACGCCAGGCGCTCGGCAAACTCGCCAGAGTATTGCTGCGGGATGGAGAACCCCTGCTCCCGGATGTAGCCCGTTGCGCCCATGTGCAGGGCCCCGGCCACCACGGCCGCCAGCACGATCAACAGGCCCAACTGGCTGAGAGCCGCGGAACCGACGGAGAAACGGATGCTCTGCGATAGGTCGTGCTGCGTGAGGGCGCAGTGAGCCAGGCCGGCCAGCAGAAACACAAGAGCGAGCAGGGCGTGTGGCGGTGTCACTCCCCAGCTCCAGAGCACGGCCAACCCGCAGAGGGCAAACGCCGCCCCCGCAATCCACAGCGGCTGAAACAGCAGCGCCACGATGCCCGAAGTAATCGCCAGCGCGGCCAAAGCGAGCACCAGGTCGCGCAACAGGGGCACAAGGTCCCGCACGGTCAAGGCCAGCAGCAGATGGCCCGCCTCCACCCGCCGGCAGACCAGGCCGAAAAACCACGCTGCCGCGATGAGCGGCAGCGTGAGCAAAACAATCTTGAGCACCCTTCCCATGTTGCGCCCTACACCTTGGGCGTGCATTTCACTTCGGGGACAAGCAGCGAGACCGCAGCGGCGATTGGCTCAAACACCTTGCCCGGGTAGGATTCGACCTGGCCCTGATCGCAGGCACGAGCCAGCTCGGGGTCCAGAGGCACACGGCCCAGCAAGGGCACGCCCATGGTCTTGGCGGCTTCCTCCGCGTTGCCAGGGCCAAAGACCTCGATCTTGCGCCCGCAATCCGGGCATTCCACGTAGCTCATGTTCTCGACCAGGCCGATGATGGGCACCTCCATGATGCGCGCCATCCCGGCGGCCTTGCGCACGACCATGCCGGCCAGGTCCTGCGGTGAAGTGACCAGCAGCACGCCGTTGAGCGGGATGCTGCCCATCACCGTCAAAGTGGCGTCCGAAGTGCCCGGTGGCAGGTCAATGACCAGCGTGTCCAGCTTGTCCCAGAGCACCTCACCCCAGAACTGCCGGATGATGCCGGTGATCAGGGGGCCGCGCCAGATAACGGGCTCGCTCTCATCGGCGAGCAACAGGTTGATGGACATGACCTTGATGCCCTCTTTGCTCACCGGCGGGACGAGGCCAAGCGGGCTCGGCTTGGGCTGCTTGGACAGGCCGAACATGTGCGGGATACTCGGTCCGGTGATGTCGGCATCCAGGACACCCACGTTCTGACCCTGCCGGCGCAAGGCCACGGCAAGCATGGCCGCCACGGAGGACTTGCCAACGCCGCCCTTGCCGCTCAGGACGGCAATGATGTGCTTGACTTCATTAAAGCTCTCGGAAAGCATCGGCTGCGCTTCCGCCGGGCCAAAGGCCCGGGCGCGTTCCTCAGCGGTCATTTCCGCCAGTTTGACATTCACTTTCAGGTCCGGGTTCACCGCCAGGATGGCCGCCTGAATGTCACCGGCCAGCTTGCTCTTGAGCGGGCAGGCCATCGTCGTCAGGGCGAGCGTCACGGCGACCTCATTGCCGTTCACCTCGATGTCGCGCACCATGCCCAGCTCAACGATGCTGCGACCGATTTCGGGGTCCATGACCCCGGTCAATGCTTCACGGATTTCGACGTCAGTTACCATTCTCTCCCCTCAAAAGATCGTTCAGATTAAATACCATACCAAACATGCGAGCATATCGCATATCGCGGGATTTGGCAAATGGGACCGGACAATGGCCGGGGTCAAGGGAGACACACGCACAGTGGACTGCATGGCTCTGGCCAGCCGTCTACCCCACCAGTCCGGCGCCACTGGCCAGGTCCTGCACCTCAGCCGTGATCGCCTCTTGCCTGGCTGCCTGCAAGGACGTTTCCAGTTCGGCGGTCAAGCGCTGCGCATTCTGCACCGCTCCCTCCAGGAGCTGGTAGCGCGCCGAATGCTCGGCGGTGGCGGACTCGAGCAGAATCCCGTACAGAGTGGCTGCCAGCCACAGGCGAGCCAGGCGGTCCAGGAGTGCCAATGGCTCCGTCTCGATGATGGGGGGCGATTCCGTCTCTCCCGGCGCGGCAGCCCGCAGAGCCAGAGGCAGCAGTTGGGTCGTGACCGGGGCGTAACCCGCGANACCACGTCGTTAAAGGCGCCACACAGCCCACGCTCGGTGCCGATCACGAGCACGGTCAGGCGCCCGGCTGCCTGCTCCGGAGCGTTCAAGAGCGACTGCTCCTGATCCAGGGCAGGTGCAACCCAGGCCAGGATTTCCTCGAGCTCCTGGCGGTAGCGGGACACCGTCCCGGCTCTGTTGATGGACAACAGACGGTTGCCGAGGGCAATCGTGCGCAGAGCAGCCAGAATCGGTTCAACGGTCCGGATGTTACCCAGCCGTGTCCTGAGGCGCTCCAGTCCCTCCATGGGATCAATACCTGCCCATGCGCTCCAGATCCCAGACAAACACCGCCGCCCCGCCCACTTCGGCGATGTCTCGTGACAGAGCCGCCGGGCCGGTCGTGGAGGTGCCCAGCCGCTCTACCTCCACACACGAATGGCATGAACGGCCAATGATCGCCAGGATCTCTTCCAGGTCCTCATCTTCCGTGGCAATAAACAGAGTGTCATACTGCTGGCGAAGCACACCGCCGCGGCTCTCAACCGACGTGGCCGTATGTCCGGCGACGACCAGTTCATTCACCACCTCGCGGGCTTCTGCCGGCGAAACCACAGCCATGATCATTTTCATCCTGTGTTCCCCTTCTTGGAACGAACCGCGCAGTAATCAGCGAACAGAGTCTGCAGGGTGCCCTGCATTCCTTCCTCCCATTCGCCGGTATGATCCAGGTCATAGTACAGCTCGGGCTCTCTGGTTTGTACATGCCTGAGCAGCTCACCCTCAAACGGCGGGATATCCTCCACCGCAACATCATCCAGAAAGCCCTCGGTCACGGCAAACAGGATGATCAACTCCGCCGCCAGGGACCGGGGCTGGTTCGGCGGCTGGCCCAGAACCGCGCGCAACCGCCCCCCCCGTCTGATCTGCTGCCGGGTTGTCTCGTCAACCTCGGCACCAAAGCGCGCAAAGCGGGCCACCTCTTCATACTGCGCGAGATCGAGGCGCAACATCGAGGCCAGCTTGCGCATGGCCGGTGATTGTGCGGCTCCGCCGACGCGCGATACAGAGAGGCCAACATCCACGGCGGGCTTGATGCCACGGTTGAACAGGCTGGTATCGAGCACAATCTGGCCATCGGTGATCGCGATCAGGTTTGTCGGAATGTAGCCGGAGATGTTGCCGCTTTTGGTCTCGACAATGGGCAGGGCAGTGAGTGACCCCCCGCCCTCTTCCGGCGCCATCTTGCAGGCACGCTCAAGGAGGCGCGCATGCAGGTAAAAGATGTCCCCCGGGTATGCTTCTCGCCCGGGCGCGCGGCGAAGCAGGAGGCTCAACTCGCGATAGGCATCGGCGTGCTTGGACAGGTCGTCGTAGACAATCAAAACATCATGACCCGCGTCCATCAGATACTCGGCCATGGTGCAGCCGGCGTAGGGTGCCAGATACCGCAAGGCAGGCGGGTCATCGGGGCCCGAAAGCACGACCACCGTGTAGGTCAGAGCGTTGTTCTTGCGCAGTGCGGTGATGACCTCAAGAGAGGAGGACTTTTTCTGGCCGATGGCTACATACACGCACAGCACACCGCTGTCCTTCTGGCTCAGAATAGCATCCAGAGCCAGCGTCGTCTTGCCAATCTGCCGGTCGCCGATAATCAGCTCACGCTGGCCACGCCCGATGGGCACCAGAGAGTCAATGAGCTTGGTACCGGTGTGCAGGGGCACATTGACCGCCGCACGCTGGATGATGCCGGGAGCGTTTCGCTCCAGATGGCGGAACTCGGCTTCCTGCACCGGGCTGCGGCCGTCCAGGGGCTCGCCCAACGGGGTCACGACCCGTCCCAGCAACCCACGCCCGACCGGCACACGCAGACGTCGCCCCGTGCCAGTCACCAGATCACCACCCTGCAGATTCTTGTCCGATCCCAGCAGGATCACGTCAATGGAATCATGGTCCAGGTTCAGCACCATGCCCCGCACTCCGGTAGGAAAGACCACCAGCTCATCCGTGCGAGCGCGTGGGAGCCCGGAGAGCGCCGCAACACCGTTGCCGATCCGCTGTATGGTACCCACATCGTAGAAACGTACCCGGGACGCCAGGCTCGCTGTGCTCTGGCGCAGGTTGGCCAGGATAGACTCGACCTCGGGCTCTGCCGGGGGCAGGGCAGAGACAGCCGCGATACCCTGCCGGATCTGTTGCACGGTCTCGGTCGGGCTCAGACGACCTGGCTCTTGATCCAGCAGATGCTCACGGAGAGCGCGCAAGGTGGCGGGCACATCGGGCTCGTGTCTAGGCACTCTGGCCCTCCACGGAGTTGCCGCCGGCATTCCACTGCTCCCGCAGGGTGAGCGAAGCCTGCTGGCGCAGCTCCTCCAGTTGGCCGGCCAGCGAATTGTCAATCACCGTGTCGCCCAGGCGCACCTTCAGGCCCGCCACCAGGTCAGGGACAATGCTCAGCTCGATATTGACATGGCGGTCCGCCAGCGCCGTCAGGGTCCGGGCAAGAAAGGCCTGCTGCTCACTCGTCAGCTCGCGAGCCGAAGAAACATAAGCCACCGGCTCCCGGTCGCCCAGAGCACGGCGCACGGCCTCGACGCGGTTCATCTCGGCTCGCCCCATCTCGCGAATGCGGTCACTCAACCCCTGCACCAGGGCGTCATGAACTGCCGGGGGCGCATTGCGTGAGGTAATGGCCGCGCTGACCTGCACAATGGTACTGACCATCTGCTCGTGGAAATCTTCTATGGCCTGTTGCCGCATGCGATAGCCATCCGCCTCAGCTTCCACCAGGATCTGTTCCGCCTCGGTGCGCGCCTCCCGCAGCAACTCCAGGCGGTCGGACTCGGCTTCCACGCGCATTTGCGCCAGGTATGTGTCCCGCTCCTCATCCAACTGCGTCCGCTGGCGCTCCAGGTCGGCACGCAACGCCGCCACGGCCCGCCTCTCCTCGGCCAGTTCCCTGGCCAGCCGTTCCCTCTCCGCCGCACGCTCTGCCGCCTTTTTCAGAATCGGTCGAAACAGAAACCGGTTGAGAATCACCGCCAGCACAACAAAGTTGATAACCTGGAAGACAATTGTCGTTAGATCCAGAGACAACATCTTGATATCCTAAAAGAACCGGTCCAGCAGCGGGTTGGCAAACAGGAGAATGAGGCAGATCAGCAGCACGTAGATCGCACCGGTCTCCAGAACGGCCATCGAGATGAACAGCGTGGCCCGCAGCCGGTCGGCAGCCTCCGGCTGGCGCGTCATGCCTTCGAGAGCCTTGTTAACGGCGCGACCTTCCACCAGACCGGGAATGATCGTGCCAATGGTTACGGCCACGGCCGTGGTCACAATGGTCACGACGGTAATCAATGTTTGAGAATCCATGTTCCAACTCCTTTTCTGGGCAAGAATGCGTCCCGCACTCTGCCCTGTGTACCTCTGCCTTTCTACTCAGAAAGGCCGGCGGGTGCCGAAGCCCCAACGGCGGCCGCCACATACACCGCAGCAAGCACCGTAAAGATATAAGCCTGCAAAAGGCCGGTCAGCATGCCCAGCGCCATCAATGGCAGGGGCACGATGAGCGGCAACAGAGAAAAGATGACCGCCACAATCATCTCACCGCTCAGCACATTGCCAAACAGGCGCAAGGCCAGCGCCACAGTGCGCGAAAACTGGCCAATCAGCTCCAGCGGTAGCATAAAGACCGGGTCGGCAAGACTTTTGAGATAGCCCGCCACCCCCCTGCTGCGCACTCCATAGTAGTGCACGGAAAAGAACACGACCAGAGCCAGGGCGACGGGCGTGTTGATCCCGCGCGTGGGCGCGTGCTGGGCCGGCACAATGCCAAAGATGTTGGCCAGGGCGATAAAGATAGCCATGGTACCCAGCAGGGGCAAGTAAGGCCGCGCCGAGCGCCCCATCACCATCGACGTGTTCTCCAGGACGAATTCCACCAGCATGTCCAGGATTGCCGGGCGCTTGCGATTCAGCAGCACGACTGCAACCATTACGACGCCCATGAGCACCCACGTGGAGACCACGGTGTCGCGCACCCCCACGCCCAATATGGTAAAGACTACCCTTGGAACAAACCCCTCCACGTTCCTCGTCTCCTGCCCCAATCAAGGGGCTACACCGTAGCTACCCCACAACAGGGGGTACGCAGTAGCTACCCCACAACAGGGGGTACGCAGCAGCTATCTCGCCAGGCGCCACAGCCAGACAAAGCGCGCTATGGCCAGCCCCCCCAGCGCCCACAGGCCAGCAGCCAGGCCACGCTGCATGGCCAGCAGCAAAACCAGCGCCACCATCAGGGTGCGGACCAGGCCAGCGCCCAGCACCCGGGCTACGCCCGCGTCGGCTGAGGCTCCCGGCTCCAGCCCGCGCACGGCTCGCCACAGCAGCCAGCCGTGAATCGCGCCTACTGCGGCTCCGATGAGGAGCCACGCGAATCCTGACAAGACTCCTTGTCCTTCCCTTGCTCAAATGCCGTACGCTCGCGGTCGCGCTCGATCTCTCTGGCCAGCGTGCGCCCCGCGTTGTAGAACCCGACCATCGCGCCCAGCATCAGCAGGCCAAACGTCACCTGGTAACCGGTGCCGAACCTGCCGTCGAGCCAGTGACCCAGCAGAGCGCCCCCGCAGATGGGCAGCCCCAAGTCCCAGCCAATGGATGCCGCCCGCAGAGCATCCGCCCATGCCCCCTGCCAGGTGCTGCGACGATCATTCACGGGCATCGGTGCCAGTCCCGCCCGTGGTATAGATAGTGATCACCTCGCGAGCGACAGACAACAACCCGGCATTTACCGGCACGGAATGCTCACCATCTCCATCTTTATAGCGCAACGGTGCCGTGACCGTCTCGGCCAGCAGCGGGGCATGGCCCGGCAGAATGGTGATCGGTCCCCCATCGGCCAGTTGCACCTGCAGCGAGGTCACCCCCTGCACCTCAAGGGTAGTCTCTGCCGGTGTACGGACTACCAGTCGCCAGGGTCTGAACATACTCCTGCGCTCTCCGTCACTACTGGGCAAGCCTTCTGGCCTTGCCGACTACCTCGTCGATCGTCCCCGCCATGTAAAAGGCCTGCTCCGGCAGGTCGTCATGCTGCCCGTCCAGAATCTCACGAAAACCGCGCAGGGTCTGGGGCAGGGGCACGAAGCGGCCCAGTAGCCCGGTGAAGGGCTCGGCGACAAAGAACGGCTGGGTCAGAAAGCGCTGCAGCCGCCGCGCCCGGTTCACAGCGATGCGATCCTCGTCGCCAAGCTCGTCAATGCCCAGGATGGCAATGATATCCTGCAATTCCTCGTAACGTGCCAGCAGGGAACGCGTCCGCTGGGCAATCTCATAGTGCTCCTGGCCCACCACAGTCGGCGTGAGCAGCTTGCTGTTCGACTGCAGGACGTCGATTGCCGGGTAGATGCCCTGGCTTACCTGGCGTCGGGAAAGCACGGTCGTTGCATCCAGGTGGGCAAAGGTCGCCGCAACCGCCGGATCGGTCAGGTCATCCGCCGGGACATAGATCGCCTGCACGGAGGTGATGCTGCTGCGGCTGGTGGTGGTGATGCGCTCCTGTAGCTCGCCCATCTCCGTGATCAGCGTGGGCTGGTAGCCCACCGCACTGGGCAAACGCCCCAGCAGGGCTGAGACCTCAGCACCAGCCTGGATATAGCGGAACGTGTTGTCAATAAAGAGCAGCACCTGGCGCCGCTCCTGCTCGCGAAAGTACTCGGCCATCGTCAGCGCCGCCAGCGGGGCACGCAGGCGTGCGCCCGGCGGCTCATTCATCGACCCGTAGACCAGCGTGGTTCTATCCAGCACGCCGCTGCGTTTCATCTCCAGCCACAGCTCGTTGCCCTCACGATTGCGCTCACCGACGCCGGCAAAAATGGCGATGCCCTGGTGCTCGCGGATGGTGTGGCGAATCAGCTCGATGATCAACATTGTCTTGCCCACACCGGCGCCACCAAAGAGCCCGATTTTGCCGCCACGCGGGTATGGCGTCAACAGATCAATCGCTTTGATACCGGTGGCGAAGATATTGCTGGAGACCTGCTGCTGCTGCAAAGGGGGTGCAGCCGTATGGATAGGTAGCAGCTCCGCATCGGTCAGAGGCGGGCCGCCGTCAATAGGCTGCCCCAGCACGTTGAACATCCTGCCCAGGGTGGCAGGGCCGACGGGAACACGGATAGGAGCGCCAGTGTCCACCACCTGCAGACCGCGCCGCAGGCCCGATGTGTTGCTCATGGCGATGCCGCGCACGGTGAACGGGTTAATATGCTCCTGCACTTCGACAATCAGGGCAGAACCGCCATCCAGCTCGACACGCAACGCGTTGCGGATGGATGGCAAGTCACCCGATGGGAACCGGGCATCTACCACCACCCCTGCAACCCGCGCGACAAAGCCAACGCGCTCCAAAATGACCTCCCGGACAGGATTCGGCAAGGAGGGGCCGCGGGCCCCTGCACTTAACCCCATTATTGTACAGATTTGAGCAAATCCGGCAAGTGCGCAATCGGGTTTTATGTCACTTCGAGGCATGGGGCGGCCCCGCCGGGGGCTTGACCCAGTTACATCGGGCGAAAGCGCGCGAGGTAGGCAGGTATAGTGGCCATGGGCGGACGCTCGTGCTCGCTGACCTGGGCCTCTTCCAGGCAGAAATGCCCGGGCTCGTACAGGATGGTCTTGATGGTGCGCTGGGCTTCTTCCATAGGGAGCGCATGCCCGGCCCGCTCCAGGCGCGAGGCAAATACCTGGAGGATGGCAAAAGCCATCTTGCTCAGGCTGCTGAGAGGCTGGTTGCGATGAGTGCGCATTTCCAGGTTGCACTGCGCGATTGCCCCCAGGCCATAGCGGCCCAGGAGATCCACCAACAGGCCGGCCTCCACGCCATAGCCCGCAAAGAACGGCAACTGCTCCAGAGCACAGCGCCGGCCAGCATACTCTCCTGAAAGAGGCTGGACGATCCCCGAGAGCTGTGGAAAGAAGAGGTTGATCATCGGCCGGGCCAATAGCTCGGTTACCCTGCCGCCGCCGCTCACCTGCACCCGGTCGCGGCTGCTCAACGGGCGCTGGTAAAAGCCCTTGACGTACTGAATGCGATTCCAGCGCAGCAGCGGTCCCAGGATACCGATGACAAACCGTGGGTGGATATTGACAATGTCGGTGTCAATCCAGGCAATAATGTCGCCGCGGGCCACGTACAGGCTCTTCCACAGCGCTTCACCCTTGCCGGCGTGCGTTCCCACCTGGTCAGTCAGGACCTGCTGGTGGACATAGACGGGCACCCCCAGGTCAGCCGCAACCTCGCG
>JAEAME010002248.1_pt1 | contig 11596 bp, 8 predicted proteins | sample 8958731 | NCBI WGS metagenome assembly JAEAME01 (sample SAMN16933194, study PRJNA681113) | bioreactor sludge metagenome | isolation source: anerobic bioreactor sludge (Control) | place: India:Bengaluru | collected 2018-10-24 | reverse complement strand
CGGGATCAATACGGATTTCATCCGTATTGATCCCGTATTTATCCCGTAATGATATCAGGAGCGGCCTTGGAAATGGTTGATGGAGAAATCCGGCTCTCTATCAAACCGGGAGAGTGAAAAGGGCAACCAGCTGTGCGCTCCGATGCTGAATCCAGGGCTGCCAAACCATACTTCGCCTCCTTACAGCCGCATAAACTTTGCCAGGGCATACAACCCCGCCTTGCGCGGGTTGCAGGAATATAGGCGAAGGTTTCAACCCCCGTATTCGCCCGGCAACGAACCCCCGAACCCCCATCAGAGCCTCGCAGAGGCGGCATAACGTTCTGCCGCCCACAAGGGGCTTGTCTGGATTCCCGCCATGATCATATTGTGGCGAAGCGATGAATCCTCCGCAGCTTCACCCACCCCATGCGCGACGAAGTGGTTCGAGGAGCATCAGAAGGGATATCAGATCTTCACGTATATTCGGCGACGGTAATCACCGGTCGGCATACAAGAACGTGATCCGGGAGATTCAGTATTTGATGAGTTTGAGCGTTTTGCGACAGCTGGAGGATTCTCCGCTCAGCAGATAGAGCCCCGCCGGGCAGTTCCTGCCGGCATCGTCCCTGCCGTCCCACACATGCTGCTGCGTGCCTTTCGGCGCGGGACCCTCGAACAGGGCGCGCACCAATTCACCCCTGAGGTTGTAGATTTTTAGGGTGACGGAGCCTGGCCTGGCGAGTTCCAGGGTCAGGCCCACCTCGCCGGAGAAGGGATTGGGGCAAGCCAGCAGATTCAGTTCCGCCGCCGGAGCCTGCGAGGGATCCGAAACCGCCACTCCGTCGCGGAGCAACCCCACAAAGGTATCGTATGCCCCCAGGGGTTCGCACTCGATGTTGGCAAAGACCACATTGCCGCTGAACTTACCTGTCACAATACAGTTTTCCAGTTCATCCAGGCAGATGGAGGAGCCCCGGAGGTCACCCTGGTCCAGGGAGGGATCATGCCACAACTGTCCCGTCAACGTCAGCCAAAGCCAGTTGCCTGATTGGTCCAGAGCGGCGGTCAGGATATCCTGCCTGCTGTGTACGGCAGCCTCTTGATTGCCAAAGTGGACGTTCCCCCGTGCATAACCGGTGAGAAAGGTGGTGCCGTTGGGGTCGGTGGCAAGGGCCAAAGCCTGGTCATCGTCTGTGCTGCCGCAGGAACTTGCCCAGCGCCACGCACCCTGGGGTGTGAGTTTGGCGGCAAAGGCGTCGCTGGCTCCCCAACTGCTGATGCTGTAGCTGCCAAAAGCGATACTGCCAGAAAAGGTTCCCGCCAGATAGAGGTTGCCGGCAGCGTCCACGTCGATGCCGGCGGCAAGGTCGTCTTCCGATCCGCCGGCGCTGAGGGATTGCAACCATTGCAAATCGTCGCTCAGAAGGGCGACCAGGATGTCGTACCCACCTTGGGAGTGATAGGGCCTTTCCCCAAAGACGGCATCTGAGCAAAAGGCCGCGCACAGCGCCAACTTGCCTTCTGGGGTGATCACGAGGCCTCCCGCCAGGTCCAGCGCGTCACCGCCGCCATGCACCACCGCCAGAGGCAGGCCGGACGGACCCAGTTTAAGTACATAGATATCCGTACCGCCTTGGCTGGTGAGGGTTTGCGCGCCAAAATCCACGCTTCCGGAAAAGGTGCCTGTCACATAGAGGTTACCCTGACTGTCCGTCACAATGTCTTTTCCAGCATCCGCGCCCAGTCCGCCGAACGAGACCGCCCACAGCCAGTTTCCCTGTCCGTCCAGCTTTGCCACAAAGGCGTCCGTGCCGCCCTGACTGGTGAGGGTATGAGAGCCAAACTGCGCGCTGTTGGTAAAACTTCCCGTAAGGTAGGAACTCTGGTTCGCGTCCGCCACGACCGCCGCGGCCGCATCGTTGCCAGTGCCGCCCGCGGTGCTGATCCACAGCCAATTGCCATCGCCGTCCAGCCGGGCCGCGTAGAGATCGGTGCCCGAAGCGCCGTAGCTGTCATAGACGGAATCAGCGTGGATAAACCCGCCCTCATAGTTGCCGCAGATGAAGTTGTTACCCAGGGGGTCCTGAAAGACATCCGTTCCCTCGCTGCCGATGTGGTTGAGCCAGGAAGAGCGCAACCAGTCGATTTCGCCGGTGGGCGACACTCCGATCACGTTGCAAGTCATCACCTCTGGCGCGGTATGATAGGGCCCCACAGGCAGCATTTCGTAACTTCCCAAAGTGAGAAAGCACCTGCCATTGGGCGCGGACCTGATCTGACGGTACAAATTGTAGTATCCCGGAGTGGGATCGTAAGCCCACACCTGATTGAAACTGCTGCTTAGTTTCATCAGGACGGTGCCCCTGACGGCAGTGAAAGCCACTCCCCCCATGGTGAACGGGCCGGTGTATGACCCCAGCAGATAAAGGTTTCCCCCCGCGTCCCGCGAAAAGGAGCGTCCGCCCACCGTTCCGGATGTTCCCGTGGTAAAAACATCGGTGCAGGTGCCTCCGGGTCCGAACCGTCTGATGCGCATACTGGCGTTGATATCGTCTCCATCGAAGCTGTAGAGGAGCAGCGCGTTGGCGGAACCGTCCCAAACCAGGTCGTGTTCAGAGAGAAAATACTCGTGGTAGAGAGGTCTATAGAGCTGTCCAGCCCAGAGGCACACCCCCCCTGCACTGTATTTGGCCACGAAGATCCAGTTGTAATCGTTGTAGGGCCGGCCCAACTGAATCTCCCCCAAATCGAGATCGTCGTAGGCTCTGCCGCTCACATAGCATTCACCCCCGGCCCCCGCCGCGACGAGGTTACCGCCCACTTCCCGCCAGCCCGTGGCCTGCCTGGCCCAAACCCAGTCTCCCGCGGAATTCATCCGCGCTACATACATATCTTCATAATCCTCGCAAGTTAGGGTGATATCGCCAAAGTTGAGGGGTTGGTTGTTAAAAGTTCCGGTGAAGAAACAACTGCCATCCAACCCCACCGAGAAAGCGGTTTCATATCCGCTGCCGGTGATGTCTTTCACCCAGAGATAGTTGCCCGCGGGATCCAGTTTGGCGATCAACTTCCCCCCTGAACCCCCGACCAGGGTAAAATCGCCCAGGGTGACCGTGCCCCAGAAGCCTGCCGTGTAATAGAGGCATCCCGCGCCATCGGTGCCAAGGCGCCGGGGGCTGAGATTGTTGTTTTCAAAGGAGATGATCCACTGGGTGTTGCCGGTGCTGTCCAGTTTCCAGATAACCTTGTCGGATTGATAGTGATGAGGCGGAAACTCCGGATAACCCAAAAAGCTCATTCCGTCGACGTAGGCCAAGGTGTAACTGTTGCCATACACGTCCGCGACCGAGTCGTTGGACCCGGCGAAATGGGTGGCAGTCTGTAACTGTGACACGATTTTCCAGCCGGGCGCCTGAGACCACAGCAGGCCGGACGCGAGGACGAGAATCAAAACCGCTGGCAAAGCATTGCGTGGCATCCTGATACCTCCCGCGCGGATGGGGCGGTGAGCATTAATTCTTCCACCCAACCCCGCACGCGTTCATGTTATGAAACCTGCGCAATCTGTCAAGCAATATTCGATGTGGAGGCCAGCCTGCGCTGGCATGACGGTTAGCTACACCACACAGACCATGCTTAGGAACCCCTCGCAGAGGGGGTTCCTTCGGTCATTACTTACTCGGTTTGATGTAGAGTCAGAATTACTTGTTTTACGATATAGGGGTGGATCGGGTGAGGCAGGGCAGGCTCTGTCACTTGCGCAGCATCAGCCAGACGAAGAAGGGGCAGCCCACCGCGGCGGTGACCACGCCCACGGGCAGTTCGATGGCGGCGATGTTTTTGGCGATGAGGTCGCCCAGCAGGAGGAACACGCCTCCGGCTGCGAGGGACCAGAGATAGACCTTTTTTTGGCCGGAAGGCACGAAAAAGCGCACCACATGGGGGATGATGAGTCCCACAAAACCGATGATGCCGGCGTAGGAGACGGTGATGCCGATGAGCAGGGAAGTGAGGATGAAGATCTCTTTGCGCACGCGGGAAACATTGATGCCCACACTGCCGGCATAGACGTCTCCCCCGCTCATGATGTCCAGGGCCGGGGCGCGGAAATACAGCCAGGCCAGGACGAGCAGCGAAACGCCCATCAGCGCAAGGAAAAAGCTCCACTCCCCGTGAGTGAAGACGTGGCCCAGATTTCCCATCAGGACACCCAGGATGATCATGGTGTCTTTCTGAAAGAGGTACATCACCAGGGAGATCCCGGCCGCGAAAAACATCCCGGCGATCACCCCCGCGATCAGCAGCCGGCTGCGGTCGAAACTGCCCCTTTTGCGGGCCAGGCGCCAGACCAGCAGCAGGGTTGCCACCGCACCGATGAAACCGCCCACAGGCATCAGCAGGGTGAGGCCCAACACGCCGAAGAGGATGGAGCCGAAGGCCGAGCCGGAGGATATGCCCAAAATGTAAGGCTCCGCCAGAGGATTGGCCAGCATCAGTTGATACACGGAGCCGATCCCGGCCAGGGCCATGCCGGTGAAAAGGGTGAGGATCAGCCGCGGCAAACGCAATTGCAGCACGATGTTGGGATCCGCCCCGCCGCTGAAGAGGTAGAAGGCGGCGATCACGACCCCCAAGAGCAGGAGCAGAATGGCTGGGATCGATCCGCGGGGCATTTAATCTCCGCCGGGGAACAAGAGCCGGTTCAAGCGGTTCAGGCCTTGCAGGGTGCGGGGAGTGGCCTGCTGGATGAGGTCGGGGTCGAGATCCCGCTCAAAATAGACGCGCCGGTTGCGGATGGCGGGAATGTCCTGCCAGCCTTTGCGGGCGAGGATGGAGTCCAGGCTGTCGCGGGAATAGCAGATGATGATGTCGGGTTTGGCCTGGACCACGTCCTCCGCTTTCACGCGGGCGTAATCGCGTTCCAGGACGCTGAAAATGTTGTCCCCTCCGGCTGTTTCGATCACTTCGCCCACGAAGGAGGCGTCGGAAACGCTCATCAGGGGATCGCGGTAGATCTCCAGATAGACCTTGGGGCGGGCCGCTTTCGCCGTTTTGGCCCGCATGGCGGCGATGCCCTCGTCCAGGCTGTCGGCCAGGGCTTTGGCCTCCGGTTCTTTGCCGATAAGGCCTCCGATCTCCCGCACCGCCAGAGGCAGGTCGTCCAGTTTTTGGGGATAGATCCGCTTCACCCGCAGGCCCATTTTCTCAAGGTCCGCGGCCAGGGCTTCCTGTTCCAGCGCGGAGGTGAACACCAGGTCCGGCTTCAGGGCCAGGATCGCCTCTTTGTTCACGGCGCCGAAATTGCCCACCTGCGGTATCTGGGTCAGGCTGGCCGGATGATCGCATTCGCGGGTGACGCCAACCAGCAGGGAAGCGCCGTCCAGGGCCGCGATGATCTCCGCCACCTCCGGCGAGAGGACAACGACGCGCATTCCTTCCGAGGTTTGGTCGCCTTTGCCGCAAGCGCTGGCGATCAGAAGGGCCGCAAGCAGCAGCCACCCGATCCTGCCCGCGGCAGTCTTCATTTGATGATGTCCACCCTGATCTGGGTGGGATCGCTGAGCCAGGCGACTTCATTCTTGAGCTCCGTGACATCGCTGCTGTAAAGGCGGATGCAGCCGTGCGAGATGTTCTTGCCGATGGAGGAGGGGCTGCTGGTTCCGTGGATCCCGATGCCCCACCAGCTTTTTCCGGAGAAGTTGCCCCGGCTGGTGTCCACCGAAAAGAACCAGGGACCGTACACCCCCGGACCGCTTTGATTGCCGGTGATGGGAGAGGTGTAGCGCCAGGTGCTGGAGGCGCTGATGGACGCAATCTTGAAATGGCCCTCGGGGGTGGCCATGTCGTTCACCCTGCCTTTGTCGTTGGCATTTTTGCCCACGGCCACGGGATAGGTTTTCAGCAGCACTCCGTTTTTGTAGAGATGGAGTTTGTGGGTGCTTTTTTGGATGATGATGTAATAGCCGGTGGCCACATTGCGCGGGGCGCGGTTCTGGTAGGCCAGCAGGCTGTCCGTGAAGGCGGGAAGCACCCTGAGGGCGCCATCTTCGGTGTACAGGCTGTCCGCCGCCACTTCCAAAGAATCGCTTTGCACCGCTGCCTGGGCCCCAAGGATTCCAAAAGCCAACAGCGCGAGCAGTAACGCCAGGATCATGCCAGTGGTTTTATTGGCCAATTCATACCTCTTTTCATTCATTTGTACAGGCCTCGTGATTCCTCACCTGCCAAGGCCATCAGCCAACAGGCTGCAAATTTGTCAACCGTTTTTATACCCGCGCAAAAGGCTAATCCCTCAGAAAAAGAATTCCGGGGGCAGAGCAGCCGCGGAGGCGCGGATCCGGATTTTTCAGTTGACGTATTCGGCGGGGCTTAAAATACAGGAAAGCAGACAGCGCAAGGTATAAACAGAGAAGCTTCAGGAGACCAGATGAAACGCATGATTTTATTGTTGCTGGCGCTCACGGCCATCGCCCTGACCGCCGGGACCCCCGATCCTGACGCCGTGATCGGCAGGATCGATGACCTCAGCTACAGTTTTTCGGAATACGACCGGATCCTAAACAACTATTACAACTACCACCAAAACCAGAAAGGCCAGGCCCTCACGGACGAAGAAAAGGCGGGGCTGAACAACCGCTGTTGGGAGGAACTGGTGGGCCGCTACATCTACGACAAGGCCATCGCGGCGGGCAGGATCCGGATCACCCAGCAAGAGCTGCTGCGCGAGGCGAAGAGAAACCCGCCCGCGGCAGTGCGCCAGATCCCGGACCTGCAGAGGAACGGAAGGTTCGACAACAATCTCTTCGAAAGAGCCCTGAATGAGTCCCGGGAGTTCCGCGACGCCGTTCTGGATGAGGTGAAAGCCCTCTACCAGTATAGCAAATTGCTGGACGCCATCCGCTCGGAGGCGGTGGTGGAGGAAGACAGCGTGCGGACACAGTGGGAACGCGATTCCGAGCTGGTGGATGCCAGGATCATATTTTTTGACGCCAACCGCCAGACCAGCCTGGTGGCCACAGAAGACGAGGCCCGCTCCTACTTCAACGAGCGGAAGGAGGATTTCCGCAAGGACGACTGCCGGCGCTACCGCTATGTGAAGTTCGCCAAGGTCGCCACCGCGGAGGATTCCCTGGCCGTTTACGAGCAGGTGCTGCAAATCTATCGCGAGCTGAAATCCGGAGCGGATTTCGCGGAACTGGCCCGCGCCCATTCGCAGGATCCCGGCTCCGCGCCCAAGGGCGGGGACCTGGGCTGGTTCGGCCGCGGGCGCATGGTGCCTGTTTTTGAGGAAGCAGCGTTCGAAACCCCTGTGGGCGGATTTTCCGAACCGGTGCTGTCCAACTTCGGCTGGCATATCATCCAAACCCAGGACCGGCGCGAAACAGAGGCCGGGGAAGAAATATCCGCCCGGCACATCCTGATCCGGGTGGAACCAAGCCAGGCCACCCAGCAAAGGATGAAGGCGCATAGCGCCCAGCTATTTGAACTGGCCAAAGCCAAAGGCCTGGCGGCAGCGGCGGGGGAACTGGGCCTGCCGGTTGAGGAGACCGCTGTTTTCCAGGCTCGGGACGCCGTCATCCCCGGCATCGGCAGAGACGGGGGGCTGGTCAGTTTCGCCTTTGCCAATCAGGAAGGCGCGCTGGCCGACCTGTTCTACTCTCCCTCCGGCGACATCTTCGCCTGCGAGGTCTCAGGCGTTTATCCTGTCTATTATCCCAGCTTTGAAGAGGAACGCGCCCGCGCGATGAGCAGTGCCACCAGCGCCAAAAAAGGCTATACCATGCACCAAAGGGTGCAAAACTTCGTGAACAACCTCCAGCCGGAGCAGTATCTGGCCTGGGCGGAGCGCGACAGCATCCTGGTGGTGGAGATCAGGGACCACAAAAAGGGCGACAATATCAGCTCCATCGGCCGGGTGCCAGCCATTGAGGAAGCGCTGTTCAACACTCCCGAAGGGACCTTCGCGCCCCTGATCAGCGAAACGATGCGCTGGTTTTTGGTGAAGGTGGAAAGGCATCAGCTACCCGATCCTGCCGTTTGGGAAAGGGACAAAGACACACTGATGGAACAAGCTTTGGAGCAAGCGCGGCAGGACCACCTGAACGAGTGGTACCGGCAGGAACGCCAGCAGGTGAACATCATCGACAACCGCAGGGATTTCTACGACCTCAGCGCCGCCGAACGGGTGATCAGACTATAGGCCGGCGCTTTGCCGCCAAACCCGTGGTTCAGCCACCCTAGACCCCGCTGGGATGATAGTGGATCATCACCCGGCGCAAACCGCCCTCGTAGTGCGCCAGCAGCTTCTCCTCCACCCTGTGGGCGATCGCGTGGCCCTCGTCCACGCTGATGCCGCCATCCACGCAGATGGTCATTTCGATGGTGTAAAAAGTCCCAAAGCGGTGCACGCCCAGATCTTCTATGCAGCGCACACCCTCCACGGCGTGGGCCAGCTTCCTCACCGTATCGCTGAATTCCCTGTCCGGAATGGCATCCATCAGTTCCGCCGATGATTCCATGATGATGGATATGCCAGTTTTGAAGATGAAGACAGCCACGATGGCGCCCGCGGCGGGATCCATCCAGGGCAGACCAAGGCGGGCGGCCACCACGCCGGCTATCACCGCGCCGGAAGCCATGATGTCGTTCAGATGGTCATTGGCCAGGGCTTTGAGGGTGGGATTGCCGGTGTTGCGGTGATTTCTTTGGGTCAGGTTCAGGAGGAAAATCTTCAGCAACAGAGTGGCGGCGGCGATCATGAGCACCCAGAGCGATGTCTCCTTCACAGCTCCCGGGTTGGAGACCAGCTCGAAGATCTTGCCCAGCGATTGCCAGAAAATGGCGATGCCGGTGGTGATGATGAAAGCGCCCACCACAAGGGCTGATATGCTCTCCAACTGGCGGTGTCCGTAAGGATGCTCGGGATCGGCGGGTTTTTTGGCCTGGCGCATGAAGATCTTCACCGCCACGTAATAGACCACATCCGAAGTGGAATTTATGCCATCGGCCAACAGGGCCTGGGAATGGCCGAAAATGCCGATCAGGGATTTGAGCAAGGCCAGGATGATGTTGCTGAAGAGGCCCAAATTGACGGTGCTGGCTGTGATCCTGTCCCTGTCGCTCATGATAGCAGTTCCCTGATGTCCGGAAGTTCCAGCTGAGGCAAAGCCTGGCGCAATTTGGCGCGGAATTCCGCGGCGTCGATGGCAGGAGCACCCACCGATGCGGTATTCAGAACCCAAGCCCTGATCCGGAAGGGGATCAGCACCCGCGGCCCAAACTCCTCAACAAAGCGCTCCAAAATGGCTGGGCCGAGTTTCAGGCACTCCGGATGCCGAAAATAGATCCGAACCCCGGAGGCGGCCAAGCTTTCGCGCAGAGAGGCCAAAACAATCTCGGTGAGCGCGCCGGGGATGTAGATGGCCTCCAAATCATCTTCCAATAATTCTTTCAAGGCTTTCCTGGCGCCAAAAAGCGAATCCAGTCCGGTGTCGGCCCACTTGCCGTCCCGATGGGAGAGGATCCGCTCAGAAGCCAGCAGCAGGCGGTATTCCCGCTCGGTGAGGTCCGGGCTGGGAAGGGCATTGAGCTGTTCCAACCGCCTGAGCTCGCCGATGATGGCGGAAAGCGGGCCAAAGCTTGCTCCGATCAACACCGCCACGGCATCCACCGCTTCGGACAGCGCGATGGATTTGCGGTCCAGTGAGCCGTCGATCAGCACCTTTTCCGCGCCCCAGGCCTGCATGCGGCTTAGAAGTTCGATCTGCCGCGAGACCGGGCCAGGTCCGGTGATCTCGGTTTGCAGAAAAGTTCGGCTGCGGGCCAGCCAAAGCGGACGGGAACTGGTGTCCGCCGATAGTTTTTCCAGGACCTCCACTCCACTTCCCGCTTTGTCCAAAGCCGGTGTGTCGCAGCAGAATAACAGGTCTGGACCCAGTTTCACCGCTGGTTTGGGAACGCGGAAAACGGTGTCGCTCTCCTCGCCGTCGATGCCGGTGCTGAAAACGCCCCAAAGGCCTTTACCGTGCAAGCTTAACAGATGATTTAGCAGGGTGGTCTTGCCCGCGTTTTTGCAGATGCCGACCAGGGCCACAGCGCGGACAGCCTGGATCCAACCGAAGGAACCAGGCTCCGCAGAACTGAACATCAGAGTTTTCCGGGCTTACTTTTTGCGGCGCTGGTTGCGGCGGGTATCGGCCGGGCCGATGGAGACTTTTTTACCGCGCAACAAGGACATCAGGCCTTCGCAGGACTTGCGTTCCCCGGCGCACAGGGCCTTGTAGCGACCCTCATCCTGGGGCGTGAATTCGGGCTCCGTGTAGGCCGTGATGAAGCCTTCGTAGTTGCGCAGGACAATCCTTCCCGGCATCTGGGAAACCAGGTAGTTTGGCATCACCGGGATCTTGCCGCCGCCGCCGGGAGCGTCCACCACGAAGGTGGGAACGCAGAGTCCGGAGGTGTGGCCGCGCAGGGATTCGATGATCTCGATGCCCTTGGAGACCGGAGTCCGGAAATGGGCTATCCCCTCCGAAAGGTCGCATTGGTAGATGTAATAGGGCCGCACGCGGTTGCGAACCAGGGCGTGGACCAGGGCTTTCATCACATCCACATGGTCGTTGATGCCCTTAAGCAGCACGGATTGGTTGCCCAACACCACGCCGGCCTCGGCGAGTTTGGCCAGGGCGGCAGCTGCATCCGGGGTGATCTCGTGGGGATGGTTGAAGTGGGTGTTCAGCCAGACGAACTTGTATTTTTTAAGCACGGCGATCAGTTCGTCGGTGATGCGTTGCGGCATCACCACCGGGGTCCGGGTTCCGATGCGGACTATGTCCACATGAGCGATCGCGGCCAAACGTCCCAGGACCTCATCGATCCTGGCGTCTCCCAAGGTGAGAGGATCGCCTCCGGAGAGGATCACGTCGCGCACTTCCTTGTGTTCTTCAATGTATCTGATGGCCTTGTCCACATTCTCTTTGGGCATGGGCGCGTCAGTTTCCCCGGCTTTTCGCCTGCGGGTGCAGTGGCGGCAATACATCGAACACTGGTCAGTGAGCAGCAGCAGCACGCGATCCGGGTAGCGGTGGGTCATTCCGGGCACGGGGGCGTCGGCATCCTCATGCAGGGGGTCCGGCATGTCGGAGGGGTCGGCAACGCTCTCAGCGATGCGCGGTATGGCCTGCATCCGCACCGGATCGAAAGGGTTTTGGGGATCGATCAGGCTGAGGTAATAGGGCGTGATCGCCATCCGGAAAGAGAAGCTTGGGGACGCGGCCACCTTCTCTTCCTCAGGCAGCAATTCGAGGTATTTTTTGAGGGTGGCGAAATCGGTGATGCGATTGCGGATCTGCCAGTGCCAGTCGTTCCATTCCTGGTCGGTGGCTATGCTACGGATATTTTTAAGTTCAGTCATGTCACACCTCGCCGTCCGTGTATCTTTCTTGAAAAAGCTTCATCAGAACCGGGTTGCGGCGCAGCAGGTCGATGGAGATGGCGGCGTGATGCCGCGCGTAGCCGTTGCCGAGGATCATGTCCACGTCCGCGCCGATCCCTTCCGCGCCGAGGGCGGCCTTGGTGAAGGAGGTGGCCATGGAAAAGAAATAGACCAGGCCGCGGT
>JAEAME010002246.1_pt1 | contig 11602 bp, 14 predicted proteins | sample 8958731 | NCBI WGS metagenome assembly JAEAME01 (sample SAMN16933194, study PRJNA681113) | bioreactor sludge metagenome | isolation source: anerobic bioreactor sludge (Control) | place: India:Bengaluru | collected 2018-10-24 | reverse complement strand
GGCTGGCGGGGTGGCCGGCTATGATCTGCCTGGGAACCGCCACAGTCGTGGAAATACTGGCTTATTATTTCCCGGTGGTGGACAATATCCTCGACACCATCACCACGCCGCTGGCGATCGGTGCCGGGACACTACTATTAACCGCCGTGCTGCCCATCGATAACAGCCTGCTCAAGTGGGTTACCGGTTTTATCATCGGCGGAGGGGCGGCGGCGACCATTCAGACCGGTACCGCGTTGACCAGAGCGGCTGCAACGACGACGACAGCCGGAACCGTAAATCCGGTGGTCGCCACCGGAGAACATGCGGCCGCGATCGGGACTTCAGTGCTGTCCCTGGTCATTCCCCTGATCGTAGCATCAACCCTGCTAGTGATCATCGTCCTGATACTGGTTATTTTCCGCAAGAGAATCAAACAACTGGTAAGAAGGATGGCCAACACGGCAGAAAACAGCGGGGCGAGCGCCAGCAGCCATAGAATCGAATGATGCGGGGAGTGATTTTTCTACCACGGGATGCCATCTCCGGGGAACGGTAATGATAAGGAACAAATAAACTACAGCAAAGGCAACAGGTGAAGGCTAATCTCCGGCACAGGGATATCATTGACATTCAAGGGATACCCGCCCATAATTGGGAACAGAACCCGAGCCGGGAAACCGGTGAATACTCTTTTCCAGAATTATTCAGATATTGCATCCATGATAAAATAAAGCACCTATCATATTAGTAACAATGACGTATGGAGAAGTTTCATTACGGTACCATGAAAAAAAGGCCATTGATCATCCTGATGGGTCTGGCAATGCTGGGGCTGACGTTATTACAGCCAGCCATTGGTGCCGCCCAGGGAACAGATACTTTACCGGTGATCGATGCCGCTGAACTGTTTGAAAACCGCATACAAGAAATAGAGGCGGTGGTAGACAAACTAGAGGCCACCGGTGCTGATGTCCGGGTTAGAACGATAACAACCTACGGCAGCGCCGGCAGCCTGGACACATACGAGTTACAGCTGGAAAAAATAAGCCCTTCATGGACCGACCAGAACGGGAATATCAAAAGCAACCTGATCGTATTTTTGGTATCCCTGCAGGAACGGGAAACAGGGTTATATTTCGGGAGTGAGTGGAAAAGCTTACTCGACAGCCGCTGGGAATCCATCGTGGAAGACATCGTCAATCCGCGCTTCAGTGACGGTGATTATACCGGCGGGGCCGTTAAAGGGCTGGAAGAAATACAACGCCTGATCCACCAATCTCAACAGACCCCGGGAGGGGATCAGTCATCAGCCAACACGCAGTGGTGGATCGTCCCGGTAACCATCCTGGCCGTCCTCGGGTTGATTATCGGCGTGATCATATTCATATATCTACGCAATACCCGGGCCAAAATCGCGGCAGCCCGGCAAAAAGCGTTATTGGCAAAGCAAGGGGCAGCCGCCGGCATCAACGAATTACTCGAAGTGGTCAAAATGCTGGAAATAAAAGTGAACGTGACTGCGGCCAGGATAACTACGGCGGAAGCAGCGCCGCTGCAGCAGGGAGTATTGAAAGCGAAAAACCTGGTAGACCGCAGTTCGGAGGTTTACAGTAATCTGGCCCACAGTGCCGGGGACCCGGAAAATCCGAAAATGAAAGAAGCGGAACTGGGGACAATCGAGGCCGAATATAAGAAAATCCTGGAGGACCTGAGTACCAGCAGGAATGCGGTAAAAGAAGTCGAAGCCGAAGTAACAGCTGTGCAGCAGGCGGTAGATAATTTTGGCGGCGAAGCAGAAAAAATAGAGTCGGAAATAGCCGGCATCGCCAGTAAGCAAGATGACCTGGTAAAGGCCGGGTACCTGACCAACACGCTGAACGGGTTGATAAAAACCAGCCGCGATACGCTGGCCCAGGCACGTACTATGGTATCGGAGAAGCGGATCCTCGAGGGCAGGAAAAATTTATTTCTGGCCAAAGAACAACTGGATAACGCGGCCCGGGAAGCCGAGGAGATACCGAAGAGAAAAAAGGCGACGGAGGAAGCGATAGCACAACTGGCATCGCGGATCGAGCAGGTGAAAATCACCATTGAAAACGGCATCGATAATTTTGAGAGGTTAGCCGTCAACTATGCGGATACAGCCTGGGAACCGATCCAGGGCAACGGGACGGAAGCGGAAAACCGGGCCACCTGGGCCATGGAAGCCCTGGCGGATGCCCGGGAGCTCGCCGGCTCCGGGGTACAGGAATGGCAAAAGGCGGCCGAAGTGGCAGCATCGGGGAATAAGTGGCTCAACGAAGCACAGTCGCTGATCGAATCCATCTCCGTACTGGAAGCAAACCTGATCCAGGAGAGGCAGGAAGTCCCGGGAGAAATCAGCGCGGCACAAGCCGATATCAACAAAGCCTGGGATTATATCAAGCGGTATGATGAAGATATCAAAGAAGCCCTGGAGGACGAGTTAAAGGCCGCCGAAAACAATAATAACCTGGCCAAAGAAGAACTGAGTAAATCACGACCGGATTTCCTGGCAGCCGGGAAACTGGCAAGAGAGGCGAATGAAGCGGCGGACCGGATCTTACTGCAGGCCAGGAATGAACATGAAGCAGCGGAAAGGCTGCGAAGCCAGGTGGTCAGTACCGCCAGGGATGCTTCGGTCCGGGTCTCGATCGCCCGGAAATACATCGATGACCACCACGAGGTAGTGAAAACCGGGGCAAGGAATGCACTGAACAATGCCGAGCAGTCATTACGGCAAGCGGATGCAGCGGTTGAAGCCAACGCCAAAATATCCCTGGCGACCAGGGCGGAAGCACAAGCCAAGGAGGCGTACTCATTAGCACAGAGCGATGTGAACAACAGCTGGCAAAAGCCGTCCCCGACATACGGGAGCGGCGGGACGGGAATACCCCCTATCATTATTCCCAATATACCGAAGCCCAGTACAGGCCAAGGTCAATCCAGCGGGGGCAGTGCTTCGTGGGGGACGCCGCGGCCGCACCGGCCGGGTTCTTCGGGAACAGTCCGGCCGGGAGGGGGATCGTCTTCCTGGCGGCCTTCCGGCGGTGGGCGCCGGGGGGGAGGGGCGAGGGGCTGGTAGGGACTATACAACTAAGACAGTAAATAAAGAAAAATATATCGAGATATAAATTAAGGAGGAACCTATGGCCAGTTTATTCGAGAAAGCCCGGATCGCGGCACTCAGTGCGGCCCATTCGCTGATGGACAAGGTCATCGACTTGAATTCCATCGGAGCAGTAAAACAATATGTCAGGGACCTGGAAAATGCCCTGGATGACCTGGAGGATGCAGCGGCGACGGCGGCCGGACATGTGCGGACGGTACAGCGTGATGCGGATACATTACGCAGCCAGATCAAAGAGCTGAACCAGAATATCGATTTCATTTTAAGCGACAGTAAACCGGAAAACGATAACCTGGCCACACCGCTGGAAGCGAGACTGATCGGGCTGGAACAACGGATGTCGACCAAAGCGGACGAAATCGCCACGGGAGAAAAGACGGCCCAGGCACTGGGAGAAGCCACGGCTTCACTGCGGACCAGGTACCAGAATATGGTAGAACAGATACAGCGGCTGGAAGCGATGGACCGGGCGGCCAAGGCGAAAGAGAGCGCGGCCAAAGCGATCCGCCAGGCGGGACAGATCACCTCAGCCGGAGGGGATGTCTCAGTTGACGCCGTCGCCGACCGGATACAGCGCCGTGCCGATGTCGCCGATGCCAAATTCGAGCGTGCGCTGGGAGAAATGAACGACCAGGTAAAGAAAGACGTGGTGATTGCCCAGGCCCAGGCCAGGTTGGAACAACGCAAAGCAAGACTGGCACTGCCTGGCGCCAGCGGGGAAAAAGCGGCTTAAGCAGGCAAAACAAGTACCTGATTCGAAGGAGGCAGTGGTATGTTCTGGTTATGGCATGTGCTGCTTGGTATCGTGATCGGTATTCTGGCCAGGTTAATCGTGCCCGGCAAAGAGAACATGGGTTGGCTGATGACACTGCTTATCGGTATCGTCGGTTCGGTGGTCGGTAAACTGATCGGTGATGCCATCGGATGGTCGTCATGGATAAGCTTTATCATCGCCGTAGTAATCGCAGCCATACTGGTGTTCATCTATTCCAGGATCAAAGGCCCCAAAAAGTAAGAAACCGGGACGGATAATTAGTCCTGAAGCAATAGATAAGGCAACATCACGCAGCGAAAAATAGGGAGTGACCATACCACTCCCTATTAACTCTTTCGTATGCACCGACCTGAGGTAATTGTTGGCCGGTATTGATAACTAGCTTTGTGCCCAATATTTGAAGGCGAAGTAATAGAGAACCACGAGAGCGGCCAGGCTTATCAGAGCCATCAGTATGCCAACCAATGCCGCCCAGAAGATAACCGGTTTAACATTGGAATGGGCTTTATCGATCAAGGCAGGAACATCAATTTCGGGGATAGTTTTTTTAGTTATCGACATGGCAATGGGAATAGCCAAAAGGTCTTCTACCCAGCCTAACACTGGAATAATATCGGGGATGATGTCTGCGGGATTAATGAAATAGATAAACATGGCAACGATGGTTAAGCCGGCTTTTAACTTCACAAGCCCAGGAATACCGGGTTTCTTCAGCAACAGAAACAACCCGTAGGGAAAGGAAATCCAGTCAACTATTTTTGACAGGAATTTCATCAGTTAAACTGGCGTCCAATCGATTTCCCCGGTGACCCGTTCGCAGAAACCGGCGATAAGGCGGGCGGCATTTTCGATATCGTTCAGGTTGATGACCTCGTTGGGAGTATGCATATAGCGCAAGGGCACCGAGATAAGCCCGGTGGCGACGCCGGCTCGGTTGAGCTGCATCACATTGGCATCAGTGCCGGTACCGCCGGGGGCGGCTTCGATATAGTAAGGTATTTTAAGGGCTCTAGCAGTATCTACCAGGAGGCCGAAAACGACGGGGTTGATATTGGCGCCGCGGGTAATGCCGGGACCAGCTCCCAGTTTGACATCGCCGGCTTTCTTTTTATCGCCGGTCGGATAGTCGGAAGCATGGCCGACATCGGTAGCGATACCGACCTGGGGGTCGATACTGAAAGCACCGGTTTGAGCACCACGTATACCCACCTCTTCCTGGACCGTGGAAACGCCGATGACAGCGGCCTTAAGGGAGGAAGCGGCGAGGAGGCGGAGGGTTTCGGCGACGATAAAAACACCCATCTTATCATCGAAGCTGCGGGCGACACACAGGTCACCACGCAGGTGCTGCAGTTCATGGCTGTAGGTAACACAGTCGCCGACAGCGACGACCGAGACGGCGTCCGCCCTGTCTTTAGCCCCGATATCGATCCATAAATCGTCGAGTTTCGGCACCTTGGTCCGTTCATCGGCATCGAGGAGATGGATGGCCTTGCGCCCGAGGACACCGGGGAGGGGTCCGGAGGCGGTGTGGACAGTGACCCGCTGGCCGACGGTGACGATAACGTCATGGCCGCCGATAGAGCCGAAGTACAACATGCCTTCATCACTGATATAGCGGACCTGGAAGCCGATCTCGTCGGCGTGCCCGGCCAGCATGATGCGAGGCGAGCCCTGAGGATTCAAGGCAGCGTAAACATTGCCCAGGACGTCAGTACGGACATCGGTGGCGAAAGGGCTAACACGGTCACGGAAGACACGCTGGACCCGCTGCTCATAACCGGATGGGCCTGGAGTATCGACTAACCGTTTCAGAAAATCAAAGGAATCCTGCTGCATGGTACCTCCTTCGGGGTAAATATTGAGTCATCGATATAGTGAATTTGCTTTTTCTAATCTGATTGATGCCTTATTCTGAGAGAACAACTCCGGTCTCACTCAGCCATTCCCAGATTCTTTTCCGGGTACGGTCATCTTTAAACTTCAACCAGAGTTCCCTTGCTTCAGGATATCGCGCCAGTGCATCTTTAAACCGGCGGAAGGCGCCGCTGCCCTGGATCGCAGTTTCCAGTATTTTCTTGAGATACTCATCCTGGATAGTATCGATAAAGTCTTCCATATCCTGGTAACCTTTATCTGAACCAGCCTGGGGAATATGTAAATAACGAACCGATTCACTTTCTACGCTTTCTCTTAACTGTCGGGACTCATCATTATCCATGTCTTCGGTGAGGAAGAGCACTTCACCAGTGTCCAAGTCAAGGAAATATTCATGTTCGTAGCTGCTGTCCTCCATCGCAACACCAAGCATTTCCATATCAGGGTGTAATACTTTTCTCTTTGTCATTACTCTAAACCACGGGAAATTCAACGACGACCCTTTTGGAATTATACAATGTTTGACAACGTTCAAACATTTATTTACCTAAAGATAACAAACAGGAGATCATATGATGGTGGTATTTTTAGAAAGTTCTCAAAGAAAATAGTCTCAAAATCCTTCATTTAAACCAATCTCTCAGCTATTTTCATCACGTTTGCACCAAGTATCCTGGCTTGATACAACCGGTTTTCCTGGAGCAGGATATCGCCAGGTTTATCGGCCGAGGCCGTTAATCCGTTCAACTCACCGGGAACACATACCGCGCCGCAAGAAAGCAGCCAGTTATGGATGATAGAGACAGCGATAGCCTGTCCACCCCCACCACTACTCCTGCCCACGGCGATCGCTCCTCCCGGTTTTCCCCGGAGAGGCTGCTGGCTACGGCAGGCATAATGCCTTTCGAACACGGCTATTAGCCGTGAGGAAATGTTCCGGTAATACACGGGAGTAGCGATAATCAGGGCATGACAGGTAGCGAAAGCATGGTAAAACAGGGACATGTCATCGTCCAGTATGCATTCTCCAGCCGGTAAACATAGATCGCATCCGTCACACGACTTGACTTCCAAAGCGGACAATTTCAGGATTTCAGCTTCCCAACCATTTTCCAAGAACGGTTGAACAACATATTGAATGAGGAGTTCGCTGTTGCCATTCGTACGTGGCGAACCGGAAATACCGAGTACTTTCAATTTTCTGTTCATGGCGTTATTCCAGCTTCTTTCAGCAAACGCAGTACCGTTTCCTATTCTTCCGGTCTGGCTGGGCGGAAGGTCAATAGTTGAATAAACATAAACCGGATTATACTTCGTTAATGATTGGCGGACAAGAATAATCCCGATAACTATTATCCCGATATATATTGACATCCTATTTCTGCGGTGTTAATATTTTGGTTGAACGTTTATTCAATGACAAATATGAGCGATAAGCAAAATACCAGGAAGATACAGGCAGAAGAAAGGCGGCTCCAGATACTTGATGCTGCTTTAGAGGTCTTTGCAGAAAAGGGCTACCGGGGCACCTCGATCAAGGATATTGCCGCTGCGGCCGGGATGTCCCAGGGCTTGATGTACCACTATTTTGCCGGTAAAGAGGAATTACTGAAGGCGACGATAGATCATCACAGCTTTTTACCGGAATTGAGAAGAATATTACCGGACCAGGAGCAACTACCTACCGAGATCGTCTTGAAGGAAATCGCCAACCGGTTTCTGAATACGATGGAGGCTAAAAAGTCGCTGGTAAAGATCCTGATCCGGGATGTGGCTTTCGATCCAGATATCAGCAAGGCCTGGTCGGATATATGCCAAGAAGGGGTATCACTAATGAAAGGTTATATTGACGGGCACATCCAAAAAGGTGAGTTAAAACCTCATAATTCGGAGATAACTGCCCGGAGCATGCTGGCTAACATGGTGGTATTCCAATTTACCCGGGATGCTTTTAAAACGAGTTCAGTCACACGGGCGGAATACATTGATACGGTTTTCAACAATATGCTGGAAGGAATCAGAAATAAGTAGAGGAAATATATTTTTTATCCTATTAGTTGGTTGAGCGTTCAATCAACTAACGATTACTAAACATTAAGGAGGCCTAACGAAATGAAGAAGGGAAAGCTGATATTAACGATATCGGCTCTTGGCCTGGGCTTGTTCATGGCAATGCTGGACAGTACCATAGTGAACATAAGCATCCCGGCGATGATGAAAGATTTCAATGTAGGCGTCGGTAGTATTTCCTGGGTACTTGATGCCTATTTACTGGTCCTGGCAGTACTGGCACTGACGGTAGGCCGCCTGGCCGACCAATTCGGAAGAAAGAAATTGTATAACGTCGGCCTGATTATTTTCACCATTAGTTCCTTGCTATGCGCCGTTGCCTGGGACGTGAACTGGCTAATTGCCTTCCGGGTCCTTCAGGGTATAGGTGGAGTGATAATGATATCAGTCACGCTGGCCATCATGACAGCCAGCTTCCCGGCAGAAAAGAGAGGCACGGCTATGGGTATCTGGGCAGCTATCGGTATTACCGCGGCGGCCGTCGGCCCGACTTTAGGCGGAGTAATCGTGGAGAACCTGGATTGGAGTTGGGTTTTCTATATCAATATCCCGGTAGGCATACTGGCAGTGATACTCACTATAATAAGCGTCCCCGAATCCAGAGACCCGACAAGCCCGAAAAAAGTGGACTGGTCCGGCATGATCGCTTTCTCTGTGAGTATGTGTTCACTGGTGCTGGCGATCATTAAAGGGGAGGACTGGGGATGGGTTTCTGCCGGTATCATCAGCCTGTTCGTCCTGGCAGCGGCTTTCCTGGTGATTTTTGTGCTATGGGAGAAACGCCAAGCAGAACCGATGTTGAATATAGGAGCCTTTAAAAATATCACTTTCTCCAGTGCGGTGATCTGCCAGGCATTAGTCGGTTTCGGAATGCTGGGGGCAATATTTCTATTGACCTTATTCTTACAGAACGTCCTGGGTTATTCCGCACTGAAAGCAGCCGTAGCCGTAACTCCTATCCCGGCCACGGCCCTGGTTTTTGCACCGGTCGCTGGCAAACTCTGCGATAAAATCGGTCCCCGCATCCCAGTCGTAGCAGGCCTGGTATTCCTGATGTCAGGGATATGGTTTTTCTCGCAACTAAAGGTTGATACAGGATGGGGGGAGGTTGCCTGGAGGGCAATCATTGTCGGAGCGGGCATGGGAATATCGAATCCGGCCCTGGCTGTAGCCGCCATGGGATCTTCTACCAGCGGTAAAGAGGGAGTAAGTTCCGGGGTACTAAATACCAGCCGGTTTGTCGGAATGACACTAGGCGTAGCGATCTGTACTGCGCTGCTGACCAATTCGATCACGACACAATTAAGCGAAGCTAAAACAGAAATAAAAGCCAGTATCGCGGAAAACCAGCAGATATCGTCACAGGTGAAAGGGTTTATTATCGAGGAAGTCGCTCAAATGGGGGAGGGAAAGATAGGCGGTATACAGACCGTGCCTGATCTGGCGGCGGTTGCCGAGGAGAAAGGCCTGCCGCCGGCCGTGCTGCCACAGCTACAACAATTAGCACAACAAATCATATCGGTTGTTCGCCAACATGTGACGGATGCGTTCGGGGATGTATTTCCCTGGGCGGCCGGTATAATAGCAGCCGGTATCATCCCCGCTCTCCTTCTGCGCATCCCGCGGAAAAAAACCAAGCCAACTACGACAATCTAGCAGTTGTATTACGGTCAAGAGAAGAGGACAACAAGATGGCCGGGATGCGGGAAATCGAAGGCATCGGTTACTTTGATTACAGTCACGGCGGGGAGTACCTGCTGGTAGACCAGTGGCTGAAACGGCCGGACGATTTGAAAGGCCAGGCATTAACCGTACTGAAGCTACTGCCGCCGGATTACCGGAGAACCGGGATCACCGACACCGGGAAGGCCGGCCCGGGATACTCGCGAAAGTTCAGGTTCAAGATTTTAATTGAAGTTGAAAAAGCGGATCAAGGTTAACCGGTATAGAGGACGATATACTGTCGTGGCAGTAAAGTAACATCTAAGATAATATCTACGGATATCTGCCAGATTCCGGCCACCGAATTAAGTTTATAATATTAACAGGAAAGAAATGGTCGGTGTTTACGAAAATTCATATATAGATATTTATGACACAGACCGGACTTTTAGATATAATACTATCCCTATCAGAGCGATGAAGGCTTTAAAGGTCATTGCAGCGGTACTACTGGTTCTTTGCGGTTTGTGGATACTGGCCATGACCGCAATCTCCGGGCCGTTTTTCGCGCTATTTCCCAATGAGATGTCCAATCTCATAATATCGTTATCTTTCGGCATCCTGCTACTGGCCTTCGGCGGGGTATTGTTTTTCAGGTAAAACCTTCTTTTGTTATTTTCCCCCCTGCATTATAATTTGCAGCTATGACCGGAGTCACAGCCCGGCATGCTGCGAATCATCCGTTTATTTACCAACTAATGACATACACCACTTCAAGCCCGGCGTGTTTTTGTCTAGTATTGGGACTCAACAGTAGATTACCGGTTGGAACACAACCGGGCTTGAAGGAGAAAAAGATGGGAAAGAAGGCCAACTGGGCAAAGATCGGTTCCTTGATGATATTAAGCCTGGCATTAGCCTCGTGTGTTGTACAATCAACGACCACCAGGGAAACCACATCATCTTCTACTACAGCCGCCAGCGCAAGCACTGTCACTACAACGCCGACGCCGCCCCCTGGCGGCGGCCAGGTGCCGCCGGGAACACCGCCAAACGGGGGGCAACCACCGGGCGGAGGCTCCGGCAGTTCAGCCTCAATTACGGGCACGGCAACCTATTTTCAGAGTGGGAATACAATCAATAAATCGTTTGAGGCTATTACCGCCTCCGGCCAGAATACTTCTGCCGTGATGATAACCGACAGCGGTGTATTGACCCTGGTTGATTCCACCATCTCCACGACGGGGGATACTTCTTCGATGGATGACTCCAGCTTCTACGGGTTGAATGCCGCGGTACTTGCCGAGTCGGGCAGTACGGTTACCCTGACCAATGTTGAAGTTTCCACCACTGGTTCCGGGGCTAACGGGGTATTCGCCACCGGAGAAGGGACGGTCATCAACCTGACTGATGTAACCATCGCCTGCACGAATACAGGAGCCCATGGTGTAGATGCCACGTTCGGGGGCACACTAAACCTGGAAAATGTTGATATTACCACCGCCGGGAACGGGGCTTCCGCCGCCATTGCGACCGACCGCGGCGGGGGTATGATCAATGTTAACGGCGGGACAGTCGTCACGACCGGGACCAAATCACCCCCGATATATTCAACCGGTGTGATCACGGCAACTGGCGGGGAGATGAAGGCCACCAATTCCGAGGCGGTAGTAATCGAAGGGAAGAACTCCGTCAAGCTGACCGATACCGTGATATCGGGGGCGAAGAACTGGGGCGTCCTCATCTACCAGAGTATGTCCGGAGATGCGGAGGTGGGGACGGGCAGTTTCACCATGACCGGGGGAACACTAACGGCCGCCGAAGGCCCGCTATTCTATGCTACCAATACCAAAGCCGTCATCAACCTGGACGGGGTAACGCTGGCCAATCCTGCAGGGATACTTTTAAAAGCCAGCGCCGGGGATTGGGGCACCAGCGGAGCCAACGGTGCGGATGTCACCTTCACGGTGGTCAAGCAAACCCTGAAAGGAGACATAATCTGTGATGATATCAGCACCATCATCCTTATACTAAAGAAACCTCTGATTAAGCCTTTTCATAGAGGACGATAATCTTTATCATCGTCT